>ERZ794949.461-NODE-461-length-12917-cov-3.544006_pt1 | contig 12917 bp, 6 predicted proteins | sample MGYA00511363_ERZ794949 | MGnify/ENA primary metagenome ERZ794949 (study PRJEB30137, sample SAMN04331402) | food metagenome | isolation source: T1 must sample point D1 replicate B | place: Australia: South Australia ...
CATCCATTACCTTTCAAACAGAATTAGATCTGTTATTGGTCGTTCTTTTCCCCTCTCTTCTTTGAACTTTTATACAAAAATAGAACACCATTAGTCGTATAACAACCAACTACTCCATTCCATGCTGAATTTAATCCCTTTTTAACTTAAATAAGAACCTTGATTAATAAGTTCAATCACAATATACAATGAAAAATAACTTCAACTTTGATCTTTATAGACACTACAACAAGGAGACAAAAATGTTTCAGTGCTGTATTTGCAAAAAAAGCTTTTCAAGACCTTCATCATTAGCCATTCACAAAAACATACACTCAGGAGAAAAGCCGTATGAGTGTGACCAGTGCAAGAAAAGATTCAATGTCTTAAGTAATTTAAGACGACACAAAAAAATCCACCAATCCAAGGATACCAAAAAGTCAAGAACGTCAACCCCAGTTGATGCTGTAACAGAAGAGATACACGAACAAAAAAATAACGCAGGTAGGCCGTACCACAAGCTAAAGCCATTGAGTATGAAAAAGAGTGGCCACAATTATACAATGATGGATCCATACCCACGAGTTGATAACGGAGCGTATATGGAAATGCCAAATAACTTGATGATGAACGCAAACATGATTCCCAGCATGATGTTTCAGGGGCAAAACTTCTTCGGAGCTCCAAACTTCATGGTGTACAACCAGCAGGTGCCATACCAGGGCATGCCAGTGCCACAAATGACATACAACGGCATTTACCAAAACAACATATCCGGTAGTGTTCCATTGGACAGAATAGAAGAGGTGCAAGAACAGACACAGGAAAACAAAAACACAGATAAAGATAAAGACAAGAAGCCAGATACAGAGCCACCACAGAAATCAGTTCTCTCTATTCAAGAGTTGTTGAACTCGTCGTCCAATGACAGTTCGATATCATTCGATTGATAGATAATTTATAGATAGTTGAGTAATTTTTTACATTAACTTTTTTTTTTTCGAAAGAGTATATCAACAAACACTTATATACGCATGTTTATATTCTATTAAGGTTATAGCATTGATATAATCACTGTGTAACCACCTTAACACTAATTTTGTATAAAGGAGGGAAAAAAAAACAAAAAAGAAAAAATTTTTTCCGGATACGTAGAAACGTTTGATGTTCGGCATTGCAAAAAAAAAAAAGAGAAAATGAACATGGAAATTAAAGTTGAAATGCGCATATCCATTAACAGCAGATACATTGTTTCAAAGGGAAGCATGAGTAAGGGGCGGTGTGGACATTTGCCATGTAATTATATTGCATTTGTACTCAAACAAATGAGCCATTAATGGAAAAGATTATACAGTGATGGGGTATAGCCCTTATTTTCTTTGGCAATCAACATTGTTTTGGAGACTGATGCTGCAATGCGCTTCTTTCTATGTGTAATCACCTTAAACCCGACAATTTCCTTCTTTTTTTATTTTTTGGCCCACACAAAAAAGATGAAATCCCGGAAGTGTTTCCAACCATAAAGTTTAACCATTACAACAAACAAAACAAAGGGGCCTTCGGTGTATACACTAATTTCTTAAGATCTTCACATATATACTGTTATACCGATATCATCCGAATCAGCTCGTCTATTCCGCTGAAGTTCCGATCATCGTTTCTGTAGTTGACGTGTCTCTCGCTTTTGGTGTGTTTGTCGTAGTCATCGTACTTAACTCTGCACCCCTCGCAGTATCCGTTTTTGCTTTTTCCGTCGTCTTTCTTCTGCTGCTGCTTCTGCATCGCCATCTGCTTCTGCAGCACCAGCTGTCTCTTTTGCAGCACCTTCATCTGTGCGCTGATGACACTGTTTTTTACTGGCTGCAGCCCGTTCCCTGTTCCTGTCCCCATGTTCGTTCCCACAAGCACACCACTGGCCTTCATCTCGCTCATGTGCTGGGTGTTGACTCTTTGCAGAACAGGTCTTTGTGTGATGTTTTCAGCTTCCTCGTACTTTGTTGTGCCGTCCTTTGAGGGTGACTGGGTTCCATTCGCCCACTGTTGTGGCTTTTCCGGTACTGGTGATTGCAATGTGATGTTTTCGGAGGTGTTGAAGCTTTCATTGTGGTGTTTCATTGTCATTGACAAGTTCTTCTTTTCCTCATAAACATCAGTGTCACAGTACATCTTGGACAGTGTGTTGTTGAATGGAGTCCACATTTCTGTTTCCTTTTCATAATAGCTATCAAAGAAGTACACATTGTTGTCTGGGTTTGGAATGGAGGTTTCCGAGTACAGCCTGCGGATCATCAGGGCGTAATCGTCCCTCAAAAGATCCTTTTCGTATCTGTGCTTGATCAGCTTCCTTGTCACTGTCTTCTGGTTTGGATCCGAGTACCTCTGTATGTGTATTGGCTCCTTGCCTCTTGTGTTCAGTTTGAATGCCCTTTGATACATAATCTCCTCTTTGTCCCTTCTGGCAAACGGTGATCTTCCATTGTAGCTGTACTTGATGGCTGGGTATGGCAACGAGTCCAAGTCACACTTGTCTTTGAAAATGTCATCCTCGTTTGTGGGACACTTCCATTCCATTGATATGATTGGTGCAAACTGCTGGTTCTTGTAGTAAACGTACATGTGTGGCTTTTCATCAGCGAAGTAGTGGTAATCCTCTCTTTTGGCTGCTATGTCTCTGTCCAGGTTTCCTATTTTCGATTCCATGGTCAGGTATTCATTCAGCTTGTTCACTTGAGGGCCTTTGCTCTCAACAACCACGGGTTCAGGTGCCTTCACAGTCATCTTTTTCTTGTACTTGGCATAGTCGATGTATCTCATCATTTCATAGTCCTTCTCCATTTCTTCCACCTCAATGTCTAAGTGCTTGAAAAAGCGTCTTGATTTCTGAAGGTTCCACACCTTACAGCCTCTTCTTTGGGCTTGGTTGATTGTCTCCTTCATTTTTGGACACTGCACATCATTCGCCTCGGATCCAATAACCAAGATGAATGTCCGATCACTCAACTCTGGACTTATGGTTGATCCGAGGGACAGAAAGCCTGCCTGAACAACACTCAGTAACTTCTCCTCATTGTAAGTCATCTTCTGGCTCACATCTCGAATCACTGTGATTGTTTTGTTTTCTGCTAATACTTGACGCCATGATTTCTTCCATCTTTCACTGTCTCCCTGCGTGCTTGTCTGTGACACAACAACACTTTTAGGTTTAACAACTGGTTCCCTTTTGGCGATTGTTATAACTTTGGCTGGGCCCCTTGATTCAGGTTTGCTTTTGACTTGAACTTCCCTCAATGTTGGTTCTGGTACCATCGGCTTCTGCAAAGGCATAATAAAGTTCTTGGATCTTAGCTTGGCCCCATCTATCGATCTGGTACGTTTCAAGTCTGGCATTCCAATGATGTCCTTATCATTAATTCTTCTCTTGACTCCAAAGTGATCGTTGTTGTTTTCGGAGCTTCCAAAGTTGGTTATTTGCTTTTTAATCTTCAGGTCAAATTTTTCCTCATATGTCTCGCTGCTTTTTCTTTTCATGAGCTTGTTCAAATCATTTATGGTGTTTGAGCCAAGCATGGTTCTTTTATCATTTCTTTTGATATCAGGTTTGTCAGGCGTGATAATCTCTTGAATATTTTCCTTTTCCTTGATGTTTATAGATTCCTTTGTTACAGATGCCTTGGTAGTGTTATTGCCTAGAACTATTGCTTTGGTTTTGTTCAATTGCTGCAGTTCAGCTTTTTTCTCTATTTGATCCTTTATTTTCTTTTGTCTTTCCAACGAGGCTTCCTGTCTTTGTCTCTCATCATGGATCCTTAGCATTTCAATCTCTTTCATTTTCAATATTTCCAAGTTTTCATCAACTTCTTCATCCTCAGTGGACTCATCGGCCTTATTCGGTGTTTCAAAGCATTGTCCTTCAGCATTGTTCAATATTTTTCCAACCACCGATATAGCATTTAACACAGGTGCCTGAATCGATTGAGATACTTCCGGCTTTTTGAAAGTACTCAAGTGTGTCTTCATGTAATACTCATGGTCTGAATCATGATCATCATCAAAGGCGTCGTCAGTCCGTTGACTATCAGTAGCATCGCTTGAGACATACGGTCTGCCTATAATCGACTTATCAAATGACGGCTGTCTTCTCATAGTAGAAGCTGACTTCATGGGACTAGGTGTCTTCTTCAACCTAGGCTTGTATTTTCTTCTAGGTGAGCTTGATGCCTTTGTAGGTGAGTAATCATCATCTTTGCTCAAACTGTCAAGTTGCTTTTGAATCAAAGACTGCTGGTCAAGAAACATGTCTATGGTTTTATCTATTAGCTCTGGTTATGTTTGTTTGATTTTGTTAATGATAATCCATTAGTGTATGATACACGTAAAATACATTATGTCAAAAATCAATAAACAAATGAGGAAGATCAGCTTTGGTGGGTTGGATTTTTTTTTCTCACCAAAAAATATGCGTACAAGAGGTGTTTCCCAAAAGGGAAATATTTTGGTGTATCACTTCTCCTCCACCCGCCAAGTCAAACGCTAACCAAAAAAGCCCAAAAAAAAAAAAAATTTTCCATTCGCTTTCAATATTTTGCTCTGGTAAAAATTTTCACTTATTCTAATTTTTCTTGAATCATATACATTAAACAGTAATGTTGTCTGGAAAGTAAGCATACCATACCAGATACCATTATCATGTTTAGTAAATGTATCAAAGCTAACAAGCTTATTTGCAGAAACGCTGCATTGGCTACAAAATCAAATAAAGTCAGCATAGTCCCTGAGTTACAGTCCATTCAAGACAATGCCTCCAAGGTCTGGAGCAACGATGTTTTGAAACAATACTACAACTCCAGAGTCATTGAGCCACTTGAAGAAGTCATGAAGATGTTCAACGAAAAGGCCTCAAACCCAGATGAGGCAATCAACAACGTTGCTGATATCAACCAAAAATTCATTACAAAACAACTGAAAGACAACCTGTTCACCGGCCAGGGGAAAAAAACCTTCACAAAGCTGTCCCTGGTCAACAACTCATCCTTTGCTCTTTCATCACTAAAAGGCGAACAAGCAGAACTATCCATCAACCCAGTCCAAACCCCAAATCTTTACCATTTGATCATGAGAAGCTTTGGATCCCTGGAAGAGTTTGAAAAGCTGTTGTTGCTGTCCGCAAAGAACATCCAGGGAGATGGATTCACCTGGTTGGTTTTGAACACTGACATGACCAGAAAGAACTTCACCGAGGACAAGAGCTACCAGGACCTGATGAGTGAGTTCAAGATGGACAGCCTGGAATACAACTACGACAACGATGCCATTAAAATCATCAACTCACTGCACAGTCTGAAGGTTCTGAACACCTACAACGCAGGCTCACCCTTTGTGTTTGACAGATTCAACGGTGCTTTTGAAAAGACCCTGTTGTACATTGAAAACTCCGCTGAAGTCCAAACAAAGAGAAAGGAAAAGCTCGATGCTCTAAGAAAGGAGCTTGAACAAAGATTCCTAAGAGATAAGGATCCGACCGTGGAAAAGGACTCCCTGTCATACATGTACGAAATGTACAAGCAAGAAAAAAGAATCAACTTGTCTTTGAATCTGTTGATCAAAACCGATCCAGTTTTGGCCATTGACTGTTCTCCTAAGTTGTGGCTTTTGGACTACGGTGTTGAGGGCAAAATGGAATACTTGAAGAACTTGTACTCTGTCACCAACTGGGCCTTGATTGAAAAGAGATTGGTTACTCATTTGGAATCTGTTCAAAAATAAAATGTCTTCTCTTGTATATAAAACTATTACATCTTTTCTGTAATTCAACTATCCTTTATATGATAAAATTGATCCGTTTTCATTTAATTAAATAAAAATGGAAGAAATGAAAAAATAAAATAATCATGATCTTCTACCTAAAGTTTTGACTCTTCTTAATAGTTTACTTCCTGTGGACTGCTTGCCATTTTCAAAGTCGCTTGAGAAGTACTGGTTGGTGTTGTCTGACTTCACCTTAGTCACTTCTGCGGAGGTGTAATTTGTTGGTGTGTCTGATCTCAACCCTAGTCTGTGAGATATGGACTTTTTTCTACTTAAGCTTCTTTGGATCTTTTCCTGTCTTTCCTGTTCCTTTCTTGGAGCTGGTGCACCATCAAGGAAGGTTGTGGACCCCAGACCTTGGGAAACAGGGCCGTGTATTTTGACTCTTTCGTTGGTGTCCAGATTGGTCATTGAACTGTTATTCTTTATTGCTGCTATGGTTGTGCTGGATCCGTTGCCAATTCCCTGGAGAGGGTCTTTGTTCAGGATTTCTCCATTCTGTCCTCTCTGGGTCATTCTGCTGGAGTCCATGGAGTAAACAACATCATCTTCATTGTCGTCTCCATCGGCAATGTTTCCATATGTGTTTGAAACTCCAAAGACCTGGTTCATTTTGTTTTGGTATCCCTTTGATGTGTTTATCTTCCCTGTCAAGCTTGAGTTTGGACCGTTCTTGGGGAACGCTAGTACAGGAGCTGCCTTCTTGTTTTTGTTTCTATGTGGAGTGCACGCATCAAACGGCCCGTCGTGATGGAAGGCCCCTCCAAACAGCCCAGTCACATCCAACTTGTCAATGGTATCAACATTCTTTGCAATTGCAGGCTTCTTGGTCTTGGATGACTTTTTCTTGCTTCTGGACCTCTGTGTTTGCTTGACATCCTGTGGTGTGACGTTTCTTCTTGATGGCGCAATCTCGTCGTAGGAAGGTGGTAGGTCCTCACTCATCATGTTGTCGCTGGCCTCATACTGTCTTCTCATCCTTTCCTTTTCCTGTTGAGAGCTTTCGTATGTGTTTTGCTGAGGTGCTCTGTGCCTGTTGCTTTGTGGCTGATTGTCCTCTTCGTAATCTTGAAGAAATGGGTTTTTTCTGCTCATACTATGGTTACTTTGTATACTATGTGAACTGATATTTCTTTGTCTGTGTATTTAACTGTATCTTGGTATTGTTTGTTGGATATATCTCCAATATTAATAAATGAATTGTTAGTAAACTTGTTGATTGTCGATATCTTTTATACCTAACTCAGAGTATCAATAAAGTGTTTGGATAATAAAACGTAATAGGAATATATTGCTCAAATCCTTCGCTGTTGCTGTTTTTCTGGGTTTTTTTCCCTAGGATTGAGATAATATTTTTTTTTCAAGGGGGTAGACTGTATCGATTTTGACTAGAACGTTCATCCTGCACCTGACTTCGCCTTTTTGAGGTTTTCGTATCCGCTCCCCTGAGCATCGGAGAATGTGTATTTTCACCACTTGTGTTTCACAGATCATGGAATTTCCTGATTGGGAAGAAGCACACAAAAGCGTGAAAAAAAACTACAGAAAACGTAAAGGCGCTTATCTAAAGATACTAAACTGATTATCTCCAGTAATCAGATGAAACCCACTTATAGTAGACATTAACTCTTCACATTATCTTTTTTGTTATTATACAAGCAAAACAACTTTATTGTACTTCTTGTTATCTGCAATTTCCATCTTTTTTTTTTTTCTTATTCACTACATACCTGTAAATTCCTTGTGGTGGCTTGAAGTCTAACCTATTCCCATTGACACCTTGGTATGTATTCTCCTTAGAGCTCTCTGTGTCATAGTGATTCAGAATGTCGTCCTCATAAAACGCAGATGATCTTTGAGAGTGGAAACTCGATGTTGATCTGTTATTGTGGTTCATCACTGGTCTGTAGTACTGGCTGTTGAAAGGAGACGTGGAGTTTCCCTGTGAAAAGTGCTGGTTCTGCTTGACCCAGTTTTGAAAGTCCTCATCGGTTTCGTACTGCTTCAAAGATGTGTCCTGCATGGTTTGGCTGGCATTTCTGAAAGGGTTGTTAACGGAATATGGTCTTTGAGACCCACTTCCACCTGTGTTTTGGTAACGTTGCATGTTGTATAGGTTGAGAGAATATATATTTAGTGAGTGATATAGGTCTGTATCAACTATTCTGTATATCTTATTTATGATAAATATATATTATCTTTAGTTAAAGTACTCACCAAACGTTATGTATTTTTTTTTCAACGAAAATGAAATTTTTATTCAACTTTGGCGTAAAGAAAAATTTTTTTTAGGAAGAGAAAAAAAAAAAAATAACCCATATATCAGAAACATCCATAGGAATTACCCTTTCGGGTAATCAAATCATTAAATTAAGTAAACAATTATTTAACTATCCACTGCCTCATAAATATTCATATGCATTTATCAATGCAGATCTAAAAGTGCATGTACTTCTGAGCAAATGTTGCTTCCTCAGCCTTTGTCTGCACACTGCCCACAGAAACATAGTCCTTCTTATCGATCTTCTTGTTCACATCTCCATTCAACACATTCATGTATTGGTCCAGTGTTGGGATCTTCTCAACGCTTGGGTCCTCAAACATGATTTGGTATCTCATTATGTTGTTGTACTGATCAACTGACATCAACACATTGTTGGTCGTGCTTTGCTGGTATGGATACAAAACCTCACACTTCAAGTAACCACTGTCCCCACCAGTGACATTCATTTTCTTACACCAGAACAACAGCAGGTTTCTTGCCTTCTTGTTGATGTCACTGTCAGTCACTGGGAAAATGCCAGATGACAGCATCAATGGCATGTTGCTCATGTCATAGTCCAGCAAGTCCTTCAGTAACAAAGGATTGGTGTTTTGGTTGTAGGATACCCACACCTCACTTCCATTGAAGATCAAGTACAGACCCCCATTCTCAAGTGACTTCAATGCATTGTTCACCTTCAGGCTTGAGGAGCTCTTGAAGGTCAACAGGTTCATTCCCTGATCATAGAACTCAAGATCGTTTTCCAAGAGCCCCACGTGCATTGGGATTATTTGTGGATAAACCTTCAGCATCAGTTCGTTCAAGGGCAAAGTCAGGAACGAGAAGTACGTGTTGACTCTGTCATTGCCTCTTGTGGATTGCTTGGCCTGTTGCATTAACAGTGACTTTTCAAAGCTTAACAGCAATGTTGGCAAAAACTTCAATGATTGTGGGATGACGGCCATGTTGTTTAGTTTATGGTTGTTGGTGGTTGTTTTGTACTGAACCATTATTTCACTCATCTTGTTGTCTATGTTCTTTCTAATGGTTTCGTAATCAGTTGCCTGGTATCTCAACGAAACACATGTTCCCTTGATGATGATATCGGCCACATTCTCTTGATCAACAAACTTGTACACCTCAGACACATTGTTGGTGACTGCTGCGGATGTGTTGATCACTCTTATTCTTCTTTTACCGTTTAAGTCAGTGTACAGAACAGCAGCCTGCATGTGAACATCAGATTCCTTAATGGTTCCATCAAGCTTCAACAGGCATGAAACATTGGATCTGTTTGTGATCACTGGGAACTGTGGGTCTGATCTTTCAAACATGGATGTTTGGTTGTAGTAGTTATCAACTCTTAGTCCGTTGCTTGTTCTGATCTTCAAAGCACATTGGTAACCGATTATTGAGGAAACAACCTTTATGTAGTCAGACTCAAGCTTCAAGTCATCCTTGCTTGATTGGAAGTGTGGGTAATAATGAACCTCACCCCCAGTGTTCAAACACAAGTACCCGATGTTACACAGGTCAACAAATGCGGAGGTTGTGACAAAGATGTCAATGGAACATGCCTCTCTAAGCAACTTGTTACCCAATGCTCTATAATAGTCCTGATCACCAAACTTCAAGTTCTTTTGGAATGCATCATCCTTTCTTAATTGTAAAGACCCTCTGGCATACACAGGCAGGGTGTTCAGAGATGACATGATCTTACCACCATTGGCGTGTTCCTTCAGCATCATCATGGCTGCTTCAACAGCTGGTCCAAAGCAGATGTCTGGCAGGTGCATCATGGTGTTGTTCGTGGCATGGTCTCTCAACTGCTGCAAACAGTCCTGGATCACATGCATGCTCTCGGCAGGCTTGACAAACAGGCCCTGGTATATAGGAATGAACACAGATCCTGTTTCGTTGCCCTTGTTTCTGGTGTCCCCGTACAGGTCCCCCACAATGAACTCCTTGGCCTTGTTCAAGTTGGCAGAAAGCTTGAAGTAATGCAAGTTTCTGTCAAACCCCAAGATGGCAACTTTACAGTTTGGTTGCTTGTTGCTGATGACCTCAATCGTATTCTGAGTCGCCTCAATGACGGCCAACGAAGACTTGTTCATGTTGGCAAATGATGAGATATCAACCATGAACACATAGTGCAGCGGCTTCGACTCCTGCTCAGGCACGTGCCAGTACTCCTTTGGCGCGTCCATGTCCGTGCACCCACCGTTCATGTTCAGCATGCGCATGCCAGGCATGTTCATCACAGCGTTCAACGACATGGTGTTCAGAATCGGGTTCTTGCTCTGGGTCTTACACAGGTTACATGTCATGTACTGGTTGTCGGGACTGAAGATGAAGTTGTGGTTGTTGTAGGCCCTGCACCTTGGACACCTGATGATTCCGACATCCTTGGAAACCTCGTTGAAGTGAGTTTGGACTTGTGTCTCGTCCTTCTCCTCAGCAAAGTCTGCCGATGGTTCGCTGTCTGGGGTTTTGGACCCACTTGATGTGTTCAGCTGCAAAGTTGGTGCAAAGGGTTGCAAATTCAAACCGATTGGCAGCTTTGTGCAGTTTCTCAGCGTTTCACTTTCGGGTATGTTGTACATGGTCAAAGACATGATCCTTGGATCACAGGACCCGGTGTCAACAGAGTAAAACTGGGTGGTTTTCATGGGCAATATCGAGTTTCTGGACGTGTCAAATGTGGTTGAGTTGTACTTCTCCTGGTCCAACAGCCTCTGCTCAGCAAGAACGTAGTTGTTGTTTTCATCAACAACATGCTGAGGGTCTGGTTGGGGGTCAACAAGTGATTGTGGTGCTGTTGGAATCACATTTTGTTGCTGATAAAACTGGTTGGATATTTGTGTGCTTGATATGGTAGGCTGTAAAGTGTGATGGGCTCTGGCTGGTTTTTTTCTTCTGCCTCCACTTTGAGCCAATGGTTGTGGAGCTCCACTGTTGTCATTCAAATCAATGTTGTTAAACCCTTGTTGAACAGTTTCCATCTTTGTTGGTTATAATATCAGAGTATTTGTAAATAAATATCCCTGCTTGGATCTTCTATAAGTTTGGTGTCTTGCCTTTCATTCAATTTTATAACAAAATTCAGATTTGATAATTTGAAAATAAAAAACCAATTTGTTTACACGTTGCAGTGTACACCGAAGATTCACGAATGGCAGCATGAAAAATTTTTTCCCCGTGGTGTCACTCTTGTTGTTGTTTTTTCAGTGGGGGAAGAAACTCGTGAATTTTTCCAACTACGGTGAAAAAGTCCAATAGGTATTTTTAGATTATTGGGAGAAATTTTGAAAACTTACGTGATGTATCAGCAATGAACACATTCTCCTCGTATATATTCACACAATCAACAGTGGTATTAAACTATTACTAAGCAATTACTGTTTTTTTCTATATATTATATTACATACATTATTGTCGTAAAGGCACACAGCAGATGCACAAGCTTCATCAGCAGTGACCAGTCGTGCACTCCAATACTGTTTCCCAGATTCTTTGACTTGCTGGTTCTTGTTGCATTTGCCTGGACATTGGTGACTACAGTCACTGTTGAGGTTCCGTATAGGGTTGTGCTGTCTTCTATCTTTGTAGCCAATGTCTCATACTCAACAGTTATGATGTACACACTGGCCACATCACTCGAATACGCCTTTTTGGTGTTGGTTGATATTGCTGAGTAGTAAGTGGAACCCAATATGGTTGTTAGCTCGTATGAGGAAAGCGCTGTTTCGTAGAACGACTTCGTTTGTGTTATGATCTCTCCATTTGTGAAAATGGACCCGTAGGTGAAGTTATATCCGAACAGTTCCAAAATGTTGGACCCATACTCCTTGGACTGTGTTGAGGCTGCAGAGAATGTTGTTAAGATTATATCCGTGTCTGTTATGTTGCTTGACTTGGCAAATGGTATGTATCCAGAACTCATGAACTTTGCTGTTTCCAAGTCACCCTGTAAGGATACTGAAGATGACTTTGTTGAGGCTGTTAGTGATGATGGTATAACAAATATACTTGATGTTGAGGATGAGGATGAGGCGGATGATGCTGTGGTATCCTTTTGGTTGCTTCTTTTGTGCTTGGCCAATCCGGTGTAGTCGCCAAAGCTGTCTGAAGAGTCAAATGTAGCAGCTTGAGCTAGGGCGTATTGATTGGCCTCAAGATCACCAACTAAGTAACTGTACTTCAAAAATGGAACACCTAAAATGTTAAGGCCTGATAAGTAACTTGGCTTCATTTTCAAAATACAAGCATTGGTTTTTTCTCCTGAAACACTCTTGAAATACAATGGAGTTTCAGAACCATCCTTGTTACTCAAATAAGCCTCTGTGATGAACTCACTCAGGGGAACCTTGATCGATAGCTGACCAAACAAGAACTCAACCTCAGCATTGATGTCTGCCAACTCACAATTGACATACCAAGATTCCACACTTTCAATATAGAATGCATTCGTTTGGATACTGATTTGCTGGATTATGTCAATGGGTAGGAATGAAGTTGTGTATCTCGAGTCAAACAAAACAGGAGTTATAGTCTCAGATGTTGTTAGGTTCACAGTTTCCGAATTATTGGCAATAATATTACACCCTGAGAGAGGGAAAATAGGGTACCCATCGGAGGAGAAGCTTTGGCCTTGCTCAAAAACCTCGTAGTATGGGATGGAATTGAACTTAACCAGGTCACCTGTGAATAAACTGCTGTTGACATAATTCATCATCAATGAACCCACTGAATAGTTACTGAAGGTCGCATTTGAATAGTTGGATGATGTCTTACCAAAATTAACCTTGTCATAAGCATCACCAGCAGCCCACAAACTAAAGCCTGCATGGGATATGACTTTTTCGTTTTT
>ERZ794949.462-NODE-462-length-12907-cov-2.392079_pt1 | contig 12907 bp, 12 predicted proteins | sample MGYA00511363_ERZ794949 | MGnify/ENA primary metagenome ERZ794949 (study PRJEB30137, sample SAMN04331402) | food metagenome | isolation source: T1 must sample point D1 replicate B | place: Australia: South Australia ...
AGAGCGAAGGGGGAGAGCCGAGCCGGCGCGACGAAATTGTCGAGGCGGCGGGGAGGGGCCCGAGCGGGAAAAGCGGAGGCGAGAGGGAGAGAGGAAAAGGGACGCACGGTCGCGTACCACTTGGGGACCCAGCCCTTGGTCGTCGCCTTCTGGTCCATGTACCACTGGGCGAAGAAGGCGCCCCACTGGGTGACGAGCGCCATCTGACCCGGGATGAGGAGCGACCCCCAGCCCGCGATGACGGGCACGACGCCGAGGAGGTAGCGCCGGTTGCCCTTGGTGCCGCCGTACTTGGCCCACTGCGTGCGACAAGGGCGAGGCGGCGAAGCTCGTCAGTGAGGGTACGAGGAAAAGGAGGGAGCGAGTCGGAGCAGGGACGAGCGCTCGGGACGCACCTCGAAGCCCCAGTGGACGGCGCCCATGAACGAGAGGATGATGGCGCCGTACTGGATCTGGAGGAGCTCGGCGTGCTCGAGGAGGGCGTTGGCCGCCGCGGCGTCGTATCCTGCATCGGCTGCGAGCGAGGAGGGAGGGCGTGAGTCGCTGATCCGCTTCGAGGCGCAAGCCGCTCAAGTGCTCCAGCTGTCGAGAGTTCAACGAGAAGGTGAACATGGTGACGCACCGCCGAGTTCTTCTGCGAGCCAGGCCTGGCGCGCAAAGTAGACGATGCTGAGCGAGGTGCCGGCGTAGGGGAGGAGGCCGGCTGCGCCCCAGGCGAGCGTGTCGCGCGGGACCTTGCTCAAGGTGCCCTTGATCGTGTTCTGGGCGCGTCGTGCTCGGCGTCAGCGAGGTGCGCGCGAGCAGAGAGGGAAAGGGGGGGGGGGGGGGGGGCGACGGTGCGAGCGATGCCTGCAGGAGGAGGTCCAGGGTGCTGGGTCAGCGCCGAGGTGTCGAGAGGGAGGCGCTCGAGAGGGGGAGGGGAAGAGGACGGACCCTGGACCTCCTCCTTTGCGTTCTGGCCCATGTGCTTGATCGAGTCGGATGCAGGCTGTTGGCTGTTGGGGTTGACTGCTGCCCTGCGTGCGCTGGTCGCGAAGAGGGCCGCCGAGCGCAGTGGGGGCGGGGCCGCAGCGAGGCGCGCGACGGCGACAGTTCGAGGGCGGGCCATGGGGCGCGCGGTGGCGGCGAGGAAGCGAGTCGAGAGCATGCTCGAGCTGGTCTGAGTCTCTCTGGTGGTAGAGGAGGAGAGAGAGAGAGAGGAGGAGCAGAGTCCGTCCCGCGCTCGCCGTCATCGTCACTCGGCGCCTTGACCGAAGATCCCTCGGTCAAGCTCTCGCTCCACTCTGCGCACGTCTGGCCTTTCCTGCTCTCTGTCAAACCATCGACAGCCAGAGCGAGCCCGCCGAGAAAGAGCAGTCAACCTCGCACGGCGACGACCAAAATCCCCCGACCCGACCTGCTCGCCCAAACCGTTCTCGTCTCTCGCCTCGAAGCTCGCCGCAGACACTGCACAGGGGATCCCATTCCCAGCGGCACCACCGCCCCACAGTCTACCTCGGCCTACACAGAAAGCGCCCGCTTTACGCGCGCGTTGCGTGGTCGAACGCAGAGCGGTCCGCCTCCTCGGCCTCGACCTCCTTGATGAACGGCTTGAGGTAGCGCGTGTCCTGCACAGAGGTGGAGCGCAGATGGGCCGAATCGGGGCGGCGGGTGAGAGTCGTCGACGCGCGAGCGAGGCGAAGAGGACAGGAGCGAGGGTGCGGCGAGGCGACGAGGTCGAGAGCGGTGGCGAGGAAGATGGGGACGTCGAGGACGTCGGCGAGACGTGGAGAGGGTATAGGCGAGTGTGCGTAGGTCGTCGGAGGTCGACAAGGAAAAGACGCCGCGCGAGGCGAAGTGGGAGGTGAGCGGGGAGGACGAGCGGGGGAAGATGGAGGTGAGGAGGAGCGGGTCAGCATCTGCGCCCGAGCACAGCTTGTCGGCAGAGGAGAGAGACAACTGCGCACCTCGTTGGGCTTGATCCACTTGTCCTTGGGGAGCTCCTCGTGCGCGATGGCGCACATGCTCGCCGTGCGCAGGCGGAACGCACGGTCGTACGCCTCGCGCTCGGACAGGCGGCCGATAGCCTGCGAGAGGGGAGCAGAAATGTGCGGTGTCAGCGATGGTGTGCTCGGAAGAGGTGCAGGGGTTGCTAAACGAGAGGCGATGTCGGCGAGAGGAGCTTGTCGAGGTGGAAGATGGCTGTCGACGGAGACCGCTCGCGAGGCTGCGCCGTGCCCAGGGCATGCCCGAAGCAGCCCTTCGAGCTTGCTCCTGGCTCACAGGCTCCCCTCGAGCGGCGTGCGAGGTGTACGGGGAGCGAGATGAGGGAGGATGGGCGCACCTTCTGGACCGAGGCCGACTCCTCGATGAGGACGTCGTCGTACTTGAGGCCGTACGCGCGGAAGCCCGCCAGGTTGGCGTAGCGGTCGGCCAAGGGCTTGAGGGCCTTGTACAGGCCGCGCGACGCCTTGAGGTGGTTGGCGAGCGAGATGCCGAGAGCAGACCTGCGGGCGCGGCGAGGGGCAAAGGGGGAGGAGAGGGGACGATGTGGGTCAGTGAGAGCTGCTCGAGCGAGCCAGACAGGCCTCGAGTGCTCACATGGTGTGTGGGTGGCGAGCGGAGGACGACGAGCCGACTCTCCTCCTCCGCGCCTCGTCCCGCGCGCGCAGCCAATCAGGCTCGCCGCTCTCGCCTCATCTTGCTCGCGCACAACTGCAACAGACCTCGCCCAGTGCAATGCAAAACACTCGTAGATAGACAGCCGACCCATAGCAAAACACCCCTCGCACCCGCAAATCAATCGAGCCTCGACCCTCCGACCGCGCGCTCGTCTCCTAAAGCTGCCGCGGCGGCGGGCTCGCGACGATCAGGCCCGCCGAGCGAGGCCCCGACGCCGGCGACAGCGCCTGCGACGCCGACACGGGCGCACCGAGACCCGGCGAGCCTGCGTCAGCGACGACGTCGACGTCCATGCCGTTCGGCGGCGACGAGCGCGCCGGCGCCGCAAACATGCCGTTCACCGGCGCCGACTGGTGCTGCCGAGGCGCGAGCACGCCCTCGCCGACGCCGGGCTCGAGCTTGGCCGCCATCGCCGACGTCGACGAGCCGCTCGCGAGCACGCGCGCTTGGACCTGCGCCGCCGAGGCGTCGCTCGCCGACACGCTCACCGAGCGCGACCCAGAGCGCGAGCCCGGCTCGCCGCCGCGCAGCCTCGCCCACGCTGCGTCGCCCTCGTCGCCGGCGAGCCGCTGCCCGAGCTTGATCTTGGGCCACAGGCCCGTCGACTCGTTCGGGAGCGCGTCGACGAGCTTGAGCCGCGCCGCGCGCGACTCGGCAAAGAACGACGCCGGCGCGCACGACACGTACGGCGACGCGAGCACGCGCGCGAGCGGGACGAGGTCGGCGTCGCCGATGACCGTCAGGACCGCCGTCCACTCGGCGAGCACGGCCGGGTCGACGGGCGCAGGGCGAGGCGCAGCGGGGAGAGGGCCCTGGTGGTGGTGCGAAGGCGGGTGCGGGTGGTGGTGAGGGTGCGGCTGAGGGTGGTGCGGCTGCGCGCGAGCGTGCGGCGGCGGAGCAGGCTGCGACGGCGACGGCACGAGGCGGTACGGGTCGCCGCCGCTCGGGTAGGCTCGCGGCGAGTAGCCGTTGGCGTACATGGCCGGGTGCTGCTGGTGCTGAGGGTGGTGCGCCTGGCGCGGCGACAGCGCCGGGACGATCTGCGCCTGGAGGTCGATCGCGCGCTGGAACGGCGGCGCGAGCGCGCGCTCGGGCTCGATGGCGGCGTACGTCACGGGCGCGCCGACGGGGCGGCCTGACGTCGACGAGCTCGGCGGAGGAGCGGGTGCGGCGAGGCTGCTGCGCGTCGCGGTCCGGGACGACGTGCGGGGCGCCCGGCCGGCGCTCGACTCTTCTTGCGCAGGGCCGTCGGGGAGCGTGACGACAGGCCGCGGCTTGGCCGCCTTGGGGCGCCCGCCGTTCGGGTGCGACGACGAGCGGGCGTCGACCGTGCGCATCCACTCGTCGACCGAGAGGCCGACCTTGAGGTCGGGCTTGGACCCCGCCGGGTGGCGGCAGCGGTACGTCGAGCGCTGCTTGGTGTCAACTGCGAGCAGGAGGGACGAGGCGTCAGCCGACCGAGCCAGAGTGCGAGCAGGCTGTTGTCGATGAAGAGAGATGCACCCTCACCGCCGCGAATGAGCCATCCTCCCTCCTTGGCCTTGGTGAGCTTGATGATGAACGGGCAGCCGGCCTTGCGGTACGAGCACAGGACGTGCATATAGGCCGACGAGACCTTGTGCGTGCGGTCGTCGCCGACGAGGATCGTCATGTTGCGCGTCCTGCGAGAAGGGGGCGAGTTAGGAGGGGAAGCTCGGGGTGAAGGAAGGCGGGCGAGACGAGGACGCACGCAGCAATCTCCTTGCAGAGGGCGATGAAGCTCTTCGGGTTGCTGAAGACGATGTCCTCGAGCTCGTCAAAGCTGCGCTTCTTGCCCGAGCTGCCGCCGCTGCCGCCGACGCTGGCGGACCCGAGCGAGGGGCGAGGGGCGATGAGCGCCGGGCGAGGGCCGCCCGAGTAGTCGGGAGGGTCGCCGTCCGACACGCCGCCGTCCGAGTCCGAGTCGGTCGCCATCGGGTGGTACGAGCCCTCGCGCTGACCTTGGCGAGCTGCGAGCGAGAAGGGGACGAGGGGAGGGTCAGTCTTGTCGGCGAGAGAAGGGCGCGCGTGCTCGGCGAGAAGCTCGCACAGGGTCACGAGCTCGGCTGAACGTCGTCGAGAGCAAGCAGGCGCGACTCACTGCTGGGAGCGCCGGTTCCGGACGAGGCGTTCGAGTCCATCGCGGGGTGGTGCGGCGCGAGGTCGGGAGAGCGGCCGTGGTGCGAGCGGCGGGTGGCTGGGGCGGGTCGGAGACGTGCACTTGTCGCTCCTGGCGGCGGCTGTGCGTCTCAGGGAGCGCAGGCGAGAGCGCTACGAGGGGGCGGCGAGGCGAAAGGCGGGAGGACGACCTGGGCGGCGGCGACGACGGCGGGGACGCGTTGGACTGGTGGATCGACGGGCGGGAGTGTCGAGCTCGAACGGTGCGGTGCTTCGCAGCGCGTCCTGCTGGGGGAGCGAGGTGGAGAGACGGAGAGCTGCTCGCCCGCCCTGGTCCCGCTCCGCTTTGCCCTCCTTCGCTCTCGCCGACGACCAGACGAGCTTGGCGACTGGCAGACTTGCATACAGAAGCCCCTGCTCGTCGACCGCATGCCCGCCCGCCTCGCACCGCGCACCCTCGCCAACTCGCTCTCGCCTCTCCGTCCGACTCGCACGCTCGCCCCGATCACCCGCTCCCTCATGAGCTCGGCACCAGCGCTCGGTCCAGTCGAGCAGGCGATCCGGCAACGAGTACGTCCTCGTCCACCTCCTCCTCTCTCTGCCCGTCGCGCACTCGCTCACCTCGTCGTCGTCCCCCACACACAGCTCGAGGAGTCGCTCCAGCCGACCACGCTCGACATCACCAACGACTCGAGCAAGCACCGTCACCATGCGCCCATGAAGGCCATCGGCGGAGGAGACGGCGAGACCCACTTCACCGTCAGCGTCGTCTCGGAGCGGTTCGAGGGCATGGTGAGCTCTCCCTCTCCCTCCCTCTCCCGCTCTCCTCGCGCTCACGCTGATGCCAGTTCTCCTTGCGCGCAGAGAGTCATTCAGCGACACCGCCTCGTCAACGACGCTCTCAAGCCTCTCTTCGACGCCGGGCTCCACGCGCTCGCGATCCGGGCAAAGTCGCCAAAGGAGGTCGGCGAGACGTAGCGCCGTTGCAACAGCGGGACATGTACAACAAGGGTGCGCATACAAACTTATCGAGCCCGATGAGAGTTGGAGAGAAGCACGGGAGCGCTACAGCTTGGCCTGGTGGGCGTGCGCAGGCGGGACGAGCGAGGCGACGTCCTGGTCGGCGAGGAACCGGTTGAAGAGGGACGTCCAGAAGCGGAGGTCGTAGTAGTCGTACCAGCTGCGAGCCGAGAAGAGCTGCATCAGTGTCTGCGTGCGGCGAGAAGCGAGCGAGAGGCAGACGCACGCGTGCGAGACGCCGTCGAACGTGAGGAGCTGCGCGTGCTTGATGCCGTCGAGGATGTACTTGTGCTCGCTGTAGTAGACCGAGCCTGCGAGCGAGAGCGTCATGAGCTCGAGCAACGAGAACTGGAGAGTGTCAAAAGCGAGACGCACGATCGAGGTTGCCGTGCAGGACGAGGACCGGGAGCGTGTCGGGGATCGTGTTCAGCTTGGAGCGGACGTCGTACCCGGCGATCTGTACGAGCTGGGGTCAGTTCGAGCGAGCGCACAGGCGAGGAAGAGGGACGCACGACGCCGATCTGGTTCTCTGCGTGGTAGCGAGAGGTCGTCAGCTTTAGAGCCGAGGGAGCCGAGGGAGAGCGCCGACGCACGAATGGTTTGAGCCGGCCGCTTTGCGTCGACGGCCTCGCGCACACGTCGCTCGAGGACCTCCTTGTTCTGTTTGGGAGGGTTAGAGAGGGGGCAGGAGGGCGAGCGTGGAGGAGGAGGGACGCACTCGGGGGTTCTGGATGAAGGCAGGGTCGTAGCCGATCTGTTCGTGGCGCTGCGTCAGCAAGGCGCGCTCGACAAGGGACAGAGGAGATGGACGCACGTGGATGAAGGGTCGAGAGAGGTCGCATTTCTGCTCGAACGTAAGCGGTCCGGCTGGCGGCTGCGGGATCGCCTGGAGGAGGTCCGAGTGGGCGCGTTTCCTGCTCGCCCTCGAGTCAGCGAGGGCGCAGGAAGCGAGGAGGGGGGCTTGGACGTACGCAGAGGTCGCGACGAGGACGGCGTGCTTGATCTTGAAGGGAAGGTTGGCCGAAACGAGGACGGTTTGCGCGATCATGCCGCCCTGCAGCGGTCGAGGGGTCAGCAGGACGTCCAGAGCGGCGAAAGAGCGCGACGTGACGCACCATTGAGAAGCCCATCAGGTCGATCTCCTTCCAGCCGACGTGCTGTTGCGCAAGGGGAGAGCGTCAGCTCTGCGCTTCGTGAGGAGGAGAAGGAGGGCGACGCACCTTGACGAGGTCGACGACGTCGGCGGCCATGGCGTAGATGTCGTACGGCTCGCTCGACTTGACGGCAGGGATGGTCGAGCCGCCGATGCCGCGGTTGTCGAAGACGAGGACTGCGCGAGCGAGGTGGGTCAGCTCGAGAGGGTCAACGAGAGGGATGTGGGGGAGGAGGACGACGAGCGTGGACGCACCTGGACGGTGAGCAGCGAGCGCGTCGGCGAGCGGGAACCAGTCGACAAGGCCGACCGCTGACAGTCTGCGCGCGCACGGCCGAGTCCAGGTCAGCGCCGTCTCGGCCAAGCCGGCGAGGAGGAACGAGGAAGCGGCGAGGACGCACCCGTGGACGAGAACGAGCGGCGTGGCCTTGTGCGAGCGACCGAGGACCTTGTAGGCGAACGCATAGCCGTCGTGCCGCTCGTAGAGCGAATGGGCGAGGGTCGGCATCGCCGAGAGCTGGGTGGTCGGGGTCGGCGAGGAGGCGACGAGCGCGGGAGGAGGGCGCAGGGCGAGGGCGTGTCGAGGCTGAAGGGTCAGGTGCAGAGCTCTCTCTGCTCGCTTGTCCGAGTCGTGGAACGCGCAGGAGCGAGCCGTCGGGCACAGCACGGAGCGAGGCAGGTCCGGTTCGCTTGCTCTCCACATCCGGGCGCCGACCAAGGCCACGCGGCGAGATCGGCACAGAACGAGCCGTTTTCGAGAACGTTGCACAGGGTGAGAGTACACAGGGTGGGGGAGGCTAAACAGCGTGCGGATAAAAAGGCGGAAGAAGCGACAGCGAGAGGGGAAACCGAGAGGGTCGTGATGCAGAGGGACAGCCTCGAGGCGCGCGAGAAGGGGAAGCCAGGGTCGCTCACTTGGCGAACTCGGCGTCGACGGGCTTCTGCGGGCGGGGAGGAGGGCGGGGAAGGGGTCAGCGAGAGCGACAGGGACGGTTGTAGAGGGAGAGGACGACGACGCACGAGCGAGGGGTGGAGCATGAGCTGGTGCAGCGCCTTGCCGGCCGGAATCATGGGGAAGACGTGCTCCGACTGCGAGCGAACAGGACGTGAGCGTCAGCGAGCAAGTCGGGGCGCACCTGCTGCGAGGGGGAGGGGGGAGGGGAGAGGGAGCGCACCTTGACGACGCGCGCCTCGAACAGGACCGGCTTCTGGTTGTCGTACTCCATGAACTCCTTCATCTTGGCCGGGAGCTCGTCGACGCTGTCGCAGCGGATGGCGTGGACGCCCATGGCCTTGGCGAGCGCGACAAAGTCCGGGTTGGTCATGGCCGTGTGCGAGTAGCGCTTCTCGTAGAAGAGGTCTGCGAGCGCCGGCGAGACGCAGGACGTCAGCCATGACGCTCGCGAAGACGCACGTCGCACCGCCGAGAAGAGAGGGAGAGGGAGAGGGACGCACCCTGCCACTGGAGGACCATACCCTGGAACTCGTTGTTCAGGATGAGGACCTTGACGCCGATGCCGTACTGCGACGCCGTCGCGAGCTCCATGGCCGTCATCGAGAAGGACGCGTCGCCGTCGACGTCGACGACGACCTTTTCCGGCGCGGCGACCTTGGCGCCGATGCACGAGGGGAGGCCGTAGCCCATCGTTCCGAGGCCGCCCGACGAGACCCAGGTGCGAGGGTGACGCCACCGGTAGTGCTGGCACGCCCACATCTGGTGCTGGCCGACGCCGGTCGCGACGACGACGTTCTCCTTGCCGTAGTCCTCGCACCAGTCGTTGAGCGCCTCGATGACCTCCTGCGGCTTCATGAGCTCGCCCTTCGAGGGGTCCGACGGGACGTAGGTGAACGGGTAGTCGGCCTTCCACTGCTTGATCTTGGCGAACCACTCGTCGCGAGGCTGGGCCTCGGAGGGGAGGAGCGGGAGGAGGGCGCGAACCGAGTCGAGGACGTCGCCCGTGATGGCGACGTTGGCGTTGACGACCTTGTTGATGTTCTTGGGCTGCACCTCGAAGTGGATGATGCCGCCGCGGCCCTGGAGCGCCGCCGCCTTGGCCGCCGGCGCGAACATGTCGAGGCGGCCCGTCACGCGGTCGTCGAAGCGGGCGCCGAGCGCGATGATGACGTCGGCCGACTGCATGGCGAGGTTGGCGTACGCCGAGCCGTGCATGCCGAGCATGTGGAGCGAGTGCGTCTCGTCGAGCTCGTCGTACGCGCCGAGGCCCATCAGGGTCGTCGTGACGGGGATGTTGCCCTCCTTGGCGAGGCGCTTGAGGAGCTCGGGGCCCTCGGGCGTCGAGAGCATGCCCTGGCCGGCGTAGATGACGGGCCGCTTGGCGTTGGCGATCATGTTCGCCGCCTTGTTGAGGAGGGCGTCCGAGATGGGCGTCGCCTCGCCGCCGAGGGCCGACGTCGCCGTGTGCGAGTGCGAGCGGCCGGGGATGGTCGCGTCGGCGAGCTCGGGGTGCGTGTAGCGGTGCGGGATGGCCTGGCGCAGGATGGCGGCCGTGACGTCCTTGGGCAGGTCGACGAGGACCGGGCCCGGGCGGCCCGTCGTCGCGATGCGGAAGGCCTCGTTGATGCGGCGTGGGAGCTCGGCGATGTCCTTGACCATGACGTTCCACTTGGTGCACGAGCGCGAGATGCCGACGACGTCGGCCTCCTGGAACGCGTCCGAGCCGATGGCGCTCGTCGCGACCTGGCCGCAGAAGACGACGAGCGGGGTGCCGTCCGAGAGGGCGTCCTGGAGCGGCGTGATGACGTTGGTCGCGCCCGGGCCCGACGTGACGAGGACGACGCCCGGCTTGCCCGAGACGCGGGCGTAGCCCTCGGCCATGTGGCCTGCGCCCTGCTCGTGCCGCGGGAGGACAAAGTCGAAGTGGGGCGAGTTGTAGATGGCGTCGAACACGGGGAGGATGGCGCCGCCCGGGTACCCAAAGACCTTCTCGACCTTATGGCGGAGCATCATCTCGTGGAAGATCTGGCCGCCCGAGAGGCCGATGAACGACTCGTCGAGCTCGTCGGCGTTCTTGGGCCGCTTGGCGAGGGGCGACGCGCCCGACTGCGAGGGCGGCACCTGGTTGAAGGTCGGTGCGGGCTTGGCGCGGCTGCAGGGAAAGCGAGCGGGTCAGCTTTCGCTGCTCGTGCGCGGCGTGCGAGGTGCTGTTGGTCAAGTCCGGCCGACATCGCCGACGCCGGCCGTCGCTCGAGGGCGAGCCTGCTCCGAGCGGCTCGAGACCGGCACAGAAAGATGCGAGGGGCCCTTGAGTGTCCACCGAGCTGGCAGAGCATCGCCCTCGGCCCGAGACGAGCGCGCAGGACGGCGTCGAAAAAGGCCGGGGAGGAGGAGAGGTGGTGGAGGGCGGGGACACGACGAGAGGGCGGGAGAGGACGCACGGCTGGACTTGGGCCTCATTCTTGCCCGTTGCAGTGGCGAGCGCGCGGCGCTGGGCGAGGTAAAGGGCGAGAGTGGCGGCCGGTGCGGGGGTCGACGACGACGACGACGAGGCGGCGGGGCGCAGGGCGCGCGTCGAGCGGGCCAGCGAGCGGTGCATGGCGGTCGAGGACTGGGTGACTCTGGGTGGGCTAGAGAGGGTGCGCAGGTCCTGGCTCGGGCGGAGAGAGACGAGCAGGGGCCAAGCGGAGAGGTCGAGGCCGTTGCTCCTGCGCCGCCGACCGCCGACGGAGTCAACGCTCGCTCGCCCGCCCTCGCGGCTCTCGACCAAGTGCCTCGTTCAGCGCTCGGTCCGCTGCACAGCGTCGCACGGCAAGCTGTGCAGGCGAGAGCGGGAGAGAAGGCGACGCTCGCCGCGCAGAGACTCGCTTTGCCGCGGCACACTCCGGCTTTCAGGGGCGCGCGCTCACGCTCGAGGTCGCGCACACTTTGTCGCATTGCAGCGCCTCACCCTCGCTCTAGTCCTCGTCCGACAGGTCTGCCAACCGTAACCGGCCCGCCGCACCCTCGACCTCGTCCTCGTCGTCGCTCTCGACCCGGCGCTCGTACTGGCTGATGTCGACCGCCTCGTCTCCCTCGTCGACGAACGCTGCGTCCGACTCGAGCGTCGCCGTGCCCTGCTCCCACAGCTGCCGACCTGCGCGACGAAGAGGGAGGCGTTCAGCAGTCGTACGGCGCTCTTGTCCGCTCCGCCGAGGTAGAGAGTCGGACGCACCCGACAGCTTTGCGGCCCACCGCCTCGCCTCTTCCCGCTCGCGCGGCGGAAGCGCCTTGAGCCGCTCGTCCTCCTCGCGCTTGAGCTGCGCCGCGTACTCGGCCTCGAACTTGGCCGCCCACGCCGCGAACGACGCCTTGTTGACGGCCGTGCCGCGCGTCCTTGCCGCCAGAGCCTGCGCGCGCAGGAGAGAAGGGAGTCAGCGAGAGCGTGAAGTGGGAGTTCGACGAGGACGCAGGGGTGCACCTCTTCCTCTCGACGGTACCGCTCCTCGTCCTCCTTGGCTATCCGCTCCTTGCGCCGCGTCATCATGTCGGCGATGAGCTCCTTGAGCTGCTGGGCGAGCGTGAACACCATGGCCTGCGTGCAGGGAGGGGGCTAGCGTCAGTGAATGGCCTCGCAGGGAGAGCGGGAGAGGAGAGAGTGCGACGCACCATGCCGAGCGACTCGTTGGCCGACTCGTTGAGCCCGGCGAGGAGCATCTCCTTCTCCTCATCGGCGACGTCGCCCTCGAGCACGTCGAGGTCGAGCGTTGGCGGCTCGTCCGGGTACGTCGGCGTGTAAGTGACGAGCAGGTTGAAGGTGTCTGCGCGAGCGAGCGTCAGCCGGGGGCTCGAGCCGAGCTCAAGCACGAAGGAGCAGCGAGGACGGACAGGGATCCTGGTCGTTCTGCACTTCGGGCTCGACCTTGATGGCGAGCTGGTCGTCCGAGATGACTGCGCGAAGGGAGGAGCAGAGAGTCAGCGACGAGGCGACGAGGTGGGGAGGAGAGGGCGAGGTCGAGAAGGGAGGTGCGCACCTTCGAGCTCGTCTGGGAAGATGCTCTCGAGGACCTCGAGCTCCGACCTGCGCTCCTCTGCGTAGTCTGCGGGTGGTCGCCAACGCGGCGATGAGCGATGAGGACGGAGAGCGGTTGAGCGGCCCGAGTGAGGCCTGGGACGCACCGGTCATGGGCTTGCTGAGCTGTGAGAGCTTCTGAAAGCCGCTGGAAGGTGTCGGTCCTGCGGCTGTGGCCGAGTAGAGGTGGTCGTCGTTGAGCAACCTCGCCTTCCCCTCCTCCTCGTCCTTGTCCCTCGACCGCATCGCTCCCCCGCTCTGGATCTCGCAGCTGTCGCCGTCGACCACCTCGCCCTCTTCCGCTCGCCCGCTCTCTGCGCTGTAGTGCTGCGCCCGAGGTCTGCACGGCGCGCATCGTCGAGCGCTTCCCCGGTCCGGCGTCCACCTGTACGCGCTGCGCGTCGGGGCGAGCGCTTTCCTTGCGGACCCGATGCGCGAGGGTGCGCCCGCTGTGCACAGCCGCGCGCACGTCGACCGCGCTGCTGCTTGCTGCGCGCCGGCTCGCTCGCTTGCTGCCGGTCACGCCGGTGTGCGGGTTTCTCGCTGGCCGCTGCTGTCTCTCGCAGGCGCGCGCCGCCTTGGGTCGACTACAGCAACGACCCTTTCGGGCTTTCGGCCGCCGCCTCGCAAGCTTGAGCCGGTGCGCGGCTCAAAGCCTCGGCCGAACGCTTTCTGCGTCTCGCTCACGACCGCTGCTCTCGGCTGCGCCTGTAACTGACCGCGCACGCTCTTACGACTGCAGGGCGACGGATAAGAAGGCGACCTGCTGGCTCAGAAGCGCGCGTCAGGGTGCGGCAGACGGCCGCGAGCTGAGCAGGCAGGATGCGCGAGGCGGTTCGGAGCGGGTTTCCCGCTCGCCCTCGTCGGTCCCTATCGGCGAGTGTCGCGCAGGCTGCAGTGGACGTGATTGCGGTGACCACGGGCGCGCCAT
>ERZ794949.463-NODE-463-length-12853-cov-3.289498_pt1 | contig 12853 bp, 6 predicted proteins | sample MGYA00511363_ERZ794949 | MGnify/ENA primary metagenome ERZ794949 (study PRJEB30137, sample SAMN04331402) | food metagenome | isolation source: T1 must sample point D1 replicate B | place: Australia: South Australia ...
AGTAGCCGAGCGATTAAAAGGGATTGTTTATTCTACAAACTATACTAATATACCCAACAACATTCCTGTTAATAAATTGATAAGTAAAATCAGGATGATACAAAACCCAAAACGAGTTTAAAAATCCCAATAATTCTTCCTCTTTGACTGATTATTAGTCTTAATACTTCTAAAGAAATATGAAGAGCAATGAATAGTCAAATGCTATTGGACATAGGCTATTAATACGTGTTCATATGCGAAGAACATAAAAACATATAAAACATACGTAATTAGTCTTGGTTTCTTGAAAATATTTCACATCTATTTACTAAACAATGAAATATTATTGAAACAACTTTCGTAAATTAATAAAATTGCTCAGGAAACATCTTTATGATGTATCTTCACACACATAGAAATTTTCCTCCTCTTGCTGCATCTGTACGCTTGAGTATTTATACCAAACATTTCAAGCTTCCGTCAAACTTTTCTTCTACACTTTTTTGCTTTGCTTCTACTGAACTTGTCTCTTTTAGGTAATTTTTGGTTGCTTTTTTTTCAATCTTTTTGTGATACGGCGGCTACTAACGTTTTAAGTTCATTTCCTTTGAGGAGATCTTATATCCGCAGTGTAGATACTCACGTGCACAAATTGAATTACCTTGAAGAGATCATATACAACTTTAATATTTGAAAAAATAATAATAAGATTTAAATATTCAACTGCTTTTCATACGATTAAGGTATACTGATCAAACAAAAACCCTTTCAACCAAAATACAAATACATAAATACTGACATACTAATAATGAATACAGAGGAGTATAAAAATGCAGTTTTTGTTTCTGGACTCAGATTTGACAAATCATACACCATTTCTTCCATTGAAGAAATAACTTATGAACTGTTTTCTCAATTCACCATAGTGAAAGATATACACGTTTTCCCCATGAAGAATAACGATGAAAAAACACCGCTAATACTCTACTCAGCAATATTGACATTATATGAAGAGGATGATATGAACCATGTTATCAAAGTTTGGGAAGATATTCGACAAAATGTGAAAGTAAACTCTCATGTCATAACTGTTAAGAAATACAACAAAAAACATGAGGACAATAAAGGTGAAAAGTTTGTCAGTTATGCTGTCGTAGCCATTTACAATATCCTGGATCCAATAGAGGTCACTGATCCTAAGCATAAGAAGAAAAATCTAATTGACAAAATAGATCATGAAGTGTATGAAATGAGATTAAATAAAGTAAAAACGTTTTTAGATTCTATAAAAGATCAATACAAATTAGTTGACATGAACCCACAACTGATGTTTTTAGCTGAGTCCACGGATATATATAAGCCCTATGTTTTGCTACAGTTCAAAAGTTTCAAGAATGCAGATTCATTCATAGCGGACAATGATGATATGATCTTATTCGAAAATAGAAACTTAAAAATAGACTATGCATACAAGGATCCAGAAGACTTGACCTTAGGAAAAAATGGAGACTCCTTACAAAGATTCCTAGAAGGTGAAGTTACTTCTACATAACGGACATGCATTACTGTTACTGTTTTTGAACCATTTGTACAAACATACATTGTGGAATTTTTTAGTACAAGTTGGACACTTCTTATTTGGTAGAGATTTATTGGTATCATTGATCACATAATAACAAATTGCACATTCTTCTAAGTTGGCAAATTTCAACTTTATGTTATTACAAACTGTTGAAATATTTGACAAAATAAATGGATTCTTTTTAATTGCCAACAGCCATGTCTTCAAGGTTTTATCATTGATACCTATTTTGTTGTTCTTCACAGTTGCTTTAATAGGCTTCAGTGGGAAGTCACTTTCATACTGATAAAAGATGCTTAGTGTTTGTTCATCAATATCAAACTTGGTTTTAACCAGGTTCAATTCAGGCTTTATCTCAATAGACAAAAATTCGGAAAATGTGTCTTCCAATTCCTTTAAAGTCTTATCACTCTGTAGTTGTTCCATTTGTTCCAAGATCAACTTTTTGGAGATAAATCTTGAGAAATACTCAGAGTAGAACTCAGATTCCTTTTTATCAAGATTATTGAACCAAGTATAGATAACACTTAGATATGACTTTGAGGTCAACAATTTACAGATTCTGAAAGTGATATTTTTGATGTCAGTGGATCCATCCATGGAAAATACATTGGAGGAATCTATTTTCTCATCTTCATTGAATACCTTCATGGATACTCTTTCAAACCATCTTTCAATAAACCAGTTAGGACCTAATTGTGTCATGAATAGATTGAACAAATGTAAAGTGGTGTTTTCTAAATATGTCATAATCAGGCCTACAGTCCATATGTACAACACGATGTCTTTGTTTTCAAAGACATCTAATAGCTCAATGATACCTGTATTTATTTTATACTTTTTCAATAACTCACTGTCGACATTTGATGATGTTGAAGATTCTTCTGATTCAGACTTCATCAACTCCTTTCTGTCCAATTCAAAGTCTATACAATTGATATATCTTTCAGTTTTTAATATCTTGTCCAATAATAAGAATGCCAATCTCTTCTTTTTCAATCCAAATTGAGGATCTTTAACAAGAGTTATCAACTCATCAAATTTGCCATCCAAAAACTTGGAGTTAACATATGTCAATAAACATGTCTCAATCAAGTCACTCTCTAAATCTTGTTGGTGAACAAATATGTTGAAGATGATTTCACAAATTTCTTCCATTGAGGACTCATCTGTTTCCACAAGTTTCAATAACTTTAGGCAATGCTGTAATAAGTCGTAGGATGATGTATCATTTGAATCCAAAAGCTCACATATTTGTAAATTTTCCATAATCAAACTTTGACTAAACTCTAGAATTTGAGAATTTGTTGAATCATATTCATTAAAATTAATTAACAATCTTAGGAACAAAGATCTCAAGTATTTCTTATAATCGATGTCATCTTCGTACCAATCAATGTCTTCGTACAGATTGATGACATTCTTAATAAAGCCATTGAGTCTCATTTCATTGAAATGGGGAGATGCAGATGCATGCTTGTTGTCCAATAGATTTATCAATATTATCAAATACTTGTATGTGTTGTTTTCAAATTGTTCACAAGATAATTGATGGAATTCAGACATTAGGTAATTCTCTAGTTTTGTGAAATAACCAGTGTCATTGTAACATTCATGAACGTTAGAAATGTATAGGACATTGTAGATAAATGAGTGATCAAAGTTTGAAACAGAATTGGAATTTCTTAAGCATTTTAATAGAACACCTTCAATGTTGTTATCTATGAAGTTTGTTTTGAAGATTGTTTCTGGAGTACCATCCATAGCATTATTCATGAGCATAGTCATTAATTTAGATTTATAGAGTTTCATCATAGAATTTGTTGAAGTTTCAAATTTCATTAAATTCAAGTATGTGTTTGTAGTACTCTGTTTCAAGATCAATTCGTGGATATCATCTATTGTTGGAGTTTTCTTTAGAATACTAAACTTATCGTCCTCAAAATCAAAAACAGCTTCATCGCTATCAGTAATGATTGAAAAATGAGAACACAACAGTTTGACTATGTTATAGTTAACAAAACAAACATCTTCATCCAAATTGTTATAGTCAGTCAAAAGGTTCAGTAACATAGCACCAAACTTCAAAAGCTTCAACTTTGTTTTTAGCTTTTTTTTATTCAAAATAAAGTAGTTGTCTTGAATCATATCCTTGAATAAGATAACTGACGAATCCAATCCTATAACAGTAACCAGTTTGTCATCTACAAATTGGAAATCCTTGAAAACATTTTCTAAGTTCAATAAATCATTCTTTTGAGTTAAATAATTTACAACACACTGGGAATTATCTTGTATCAACTCTTTGACAATCCCTATCAAATAACCTTTATATTCCTCATTTGAACTATCAATGTATTCATCTTCTAAATGGCTTAAAACAAGGAGGGCTACATCAACACTTTGTTTACAACAAGCACTAAATAGTTCATACCAATCGTGATGATCTAATTCATTTGCAGTTAATACAAACTCAGAAACATAACTTGGATTTCCCATCAAAAATTCTACCTTCAAATCATTTGTTAGGCTATTGAACTTATTGAAAAACTCCACAGATTCCAAGTTTTCATAGAAATGCATCACTGTTTTTATACTCATTAACTCTTTAGACAACGATTCATCTGAGTTAAAGAGAACACTTTGTAAAGATGGATCCGTGTCAACAGCCTGTTTTATAAGCTCTTTGTTGTTTATTTTTCTGATGATTTTTGATATCAAGGAGGAATCAACTTTGTGTAAAAACGGTATGAAAAACGACTTTAAATGTATTTTATCGTCAAAGACCTTTGAGTTCACTATTTTTATGAAACTTTCAATGTCTATGCTGTTGAGAGTGTAATCAAAGACAGAATCTATATTTTGATCACAGAAACTTTTAATTGGGTTATTTTCTTCCTTGTGTGGAGTTACCATCAATGATATAATATTAGAAACAAACACTTTAGATTCAAGACTTGGTGTGTTCAAATCCTTCAGTTTATTTTCCAAATTTGAAATGATAGAAGGTTGATACTCCATGAAGATGATCATTAATTTAGGATCAACAACCTTGTCAGAGACAGTGATCATCATTTTGCTCATAACTGACTCTTTATTGAGCTCATCAAACTTTTTGTTTATGGCAATGTAGTGTATCCAAAACTGTTCCAAATATTGATTACTGAATCTATCACGTCTTTTCAGTTCCTTTTCAAAACATGCATCCCATATATTATCCCAATTATCAATAAAAGACTCAGCTTCATTGAATCTTGAAGATATATCAGCATTAAACTTTGCCAACAGCCTATAATAATTGATTGGTGTAAATATACCTGGACCTTTACCTAACCATTTGTATAAGGAATCTTCAGGTGTTTTGGACACTTCCCAAAATTTGTCAATATTAGTAAATATGTCCAATAGGAAAATAACATCAACACTCAGGGCTGATAAAAGCTGTTGTTTACTTTCATTCCATTCGTTCATCAACTTGAACAAGTGTTTGGAAACAAGCTTCAATATTTTCTTGTTAGATGATGAAGACCAATATTCTTCGTTTTTTCCAGAAAGTTTTGCATTGATCAAAATGAATAATCTCAAAATAGCCTTTGATCCATTTATGCCGTGGTTTTGTATGAATTTCATGGTAAGCATTTCGTACATTTCTTTATTGGTCATAATTTCTTCAAAGTATTCATTTCCATCAATAAAGCTGTAATCATTTTTTTCAACTAGTTCACACAATAGATTTATAGCAGAGATCTTTAGATTAATGTGATTGCTTTTAATACTCTTTATAGAATCAGCTTCCTTCAAAGAAGCATCGTAGTTGTATAAAGTTTCTTCTGTTTCAATACAAAGTAGAGAGTATGAAATCTTGATCAAATTGATTTTAAAATGTTGGTACAACCCCTCAATTTTTTGTTGATCATTGTTAAACAAGGTGTTCAAATTCATTTGTGCTGCTCTACTGACCTTTTTATCCAGGTCACTCATACCAAATATCAAAATAGGAAACAAGTCCTGAAAGTATGGAAGCAAGTTTTTGATCTTGTTATCCTTAACATGTTTAATGATAATTGTTGTTATTTCATTGGCAAGGGTAGTTACATTTTTTGACCCTGAAACAATCAATTTTGGATATATCATTGACCACACCAGAAGGTTTATATCATCAGTAATAAAAGATGGATTCATGGATATCATTTCCAAGATCTTGTTCAATGCCTTTTCCTTTGTAGTGTCATCCTTTTTGAATAGTTGCTTTATGTTCAATAACAAATTTGGATCCTTTATGTTGGATAGTAAACTGTTGTCAGGTAATGAATCAAAGTAGTTAAAGCTTATACTGACTCCATTGTTACCTATACCTAGGTTCTGATCCTCTATATATATTTCAGACATGATGGTTTTTATAATGTATTTGATTCAATAGATTGTATATAGGTCAATGGGGAAGAGGGATTGTTCTTTATATATTTAAAATAAGGTATTGTGGATGAATATTACGTAGTGTATTTGAAAAATTTAAATTAGTAGCGTGAACAGATGATCACTAAATATTTATAGAGTAAAAAAAATTTTCGGCAATTTTCTAATTCATGTAAATTTTTATATATAATCTTATCATTGGTATTATTTATATTTGTTTTTGCTTACAAACATTCCAATGATTGACTAATTCAATTGATGATACTCTCAACCATTTGTTGGAATGTCTAATTAAATTTTATAGTGAGAAACAGACATCCTTCTTGTTTGTTATAAAGCTTGAGCTTATATCCGATAGCCAAGTCTAAACATTTAACTTTTTTTTCTTCCCCGTGTTGCTTTCTCGTTTCTTTTTTTTAGTTCTTAAAAATTGATAATTCTTGTAATTAATCCATTGAAACGAAACATAACAGTCACCATAAAAACTTTAACTAAATTCATAGAACAATGTCTGGCGATTTAGTAGTTGTAGGTGGTAATTCACACCCAGATTTAGTCACTGCAATCTGTGAGAAACTTAATATCAAGCAAACAACTTCAAGCATTAAGAAATTTGCCAATGGAGAGACAAGTATTCAAATATTGGAGAGTGTTAGAGAAAAGGATGTCTTTGTTATACAGTCAGGATGTGGCCATGTCAACGACAACTTGATGCAATTGTTGATTTTGATTTCATCTTGTAAAATTGCCAGTTGTAATAGAATCACTGTTGTTATCCCATATTTCTGTTATTCCAGACAGGCTGACATTCCTTTCCAAAGCAAAGGTGCTCCTAAGTTGTTGAATGATGGAAAGAAGGCCAATGAAAACTTTCAAGACTTTGACAACTCTGGAAACAAGCTCTTCGTATCACAAAACGGTACTTTGATTGCTAACTTATTGACAACAGCAGGTGCTGATCATGTCATTACCATGGACTTACATGACCCGCAATTCCAAGGATTTTTTAACATCCCTGTTGATAACTTGTATTCCAGACCAATTTTGGAAGATTACATTAGATGGGAAATTGAAGACTACAAGGTTGACTTGGATAACTGTGTTATTGTATCACCAGATGCCGGTGGTGCTAAAAGGGCCACCAAGATAGCTGATTCCCTGGGTGTTCCATTTGCCATGATCCACAAGGAAAAGAAAATGAGAGCCACTTCAGACGACAACAAGCTGGATACAACCCAAGTCCCACCAATGCAAAGACTAGATTCTTATACAAGCAAGTTCATTACCACAACCATGCTTGTAGGTGATGTTAGCAACAAAATATGTATCATGATTGACGATTTGGTGGATACTGGATACACAATGCTTAGAGCTGCCAAGTTATTGAAGCAACAAAAATGTAAAAAGTTGATAATTGTTATAACCCATGGTATTTTTTCAGGGGATGCAATTGAAAGAATCATAGAAGCCAATAAGCAACACAATCTCATAGAAAAACTGATCTTAACCAACACAATTCCTCAAACAGAACATTCGAAGCAATTCACCGAAGGTGGTATTGATTGTAAGATATTGGATGTATCTACTATATTATCTGAAGCCATTAGAAGAATTCACAATGGTGAAAGTATCAGTAGTTTATTTGAAAGAGGCTGGCATTGATGTTAAAGGAAATAAATAAAATTTTATTATTATATGTTAGTTTGATTTTTTGCAAAAAAAAAAAAAAAAAACAAACTGTAGAGATATATATCGAATGATGTTTATTATCAATAACCTAAGCAACACTCAACTAATTTGAACTCTTCCATGTTGACAACTTCTCTCATGTTATGTCTTTCCAAGGTGTCCAAAATCAACATCTTTTCAATGATCGGTCTAACATTGGCAGGCAGCTGTTTCAATAGGAAGTTCTTGCCCCTGACAGCATCATCTATGAGAACCAACCCAAATGGATCACTGTCATAACTGATATCGTTTGCTACATCAATAACCTGGACGTTGTTGTTGTTTTGTCCGTAATCATCGCCTAACCAAGTACCGTACTCATCTTCTTCCAAACTTTTTTTCATCAAGTAGTTTGTTCCAACGCCATTACTGTTATTGGCCTTGACTGTTGACATACCATAGTCATCACCCAACCAAGTGTTATAATTGTCCGTGGTATACTCCAATCTGTCTTGACCGTATTTGGAAATGGACACGGCTCCGTTGTTAGGTTCTTGGGAGAACAAGGCAAACCCAACATCATCTGTGTGGGCAACTTTCCATGGGAACTTGTTGAGCCACATGCTTATGAAAACAATAGCACAAGCCCAAACATCAACAGGTTTCCCATTGTATGAGTGAGGAGATAGCAGAACTTCAGGAGCAAGATAAGCATCTGAGCCAAGAATACCCTTGACAAGATCACTTGAAGTGGATAGCAGATTTGCATTGCCAAAGTCGATCAGCTTTATCACGCCTTTGTCCGTTAGCAGGATGTTGTCCAGTTTTATGTCTCTGTGAATCATGTTCATGTTGTAGTGTAAGTGGAAAAGAACAACACAAAGCTGCTTAAAGACACATTGCTTTTTGTGGTCACTGAGCTTTGGCAAGATGGTTATCAAGTCACAAGGTGTGTACTCAGTGACCATTGAAAACTGAGGAAACTTGTTGAGTGACACTTGATAGATTTTCACGTCCTCATGTGGATTATAAGGGGTATAATTTAAGCTATCGACAATTTGGTTTTTAGAATCGTCGTTTGGAGCTGGGGAAGTAGGTCCTTGAACACCATCTATATCATCAACAAACAACCCATAAACTTCTAAGAAATGCTTGTTTAAGTTGAATTTCTTGGATGCATAGTACACCAACTTCATGGTCTCATATTCAATGATGACCTTTTCGTAAAATGACCTTACGTTTTGGTTCAAAGCTCTAGGCAAAAATCTCTTACAGGCCACAAAGGTCCCAGCCATGGGCCATTCACAACGACTTTTGTTTTCCTTTTTGTTGTGGATTTCTTCAAGAACTTGCAGCTTCAATACATCCCCACAAGCACCTGATCCAATGTTCAAGTCTAAAAACTTTTCTTCTGTGTTGATTTGTTTTTCAAATTGTGAAGGAAGCTTCTCTATAAACAATAGCTTGTGCCAATCCTTCAATGGCTTGTTCTTGTCGATTTTCAACAAATATGATATCTTGTTCAAGTCTATTCTGATTCTGTTTTCTAAAATAAACTTCGCACTCAATTGATCCATACCCTTGTTGATCACTTCATTGTCAAAGTACATGGGATTGGTGAAAACAGGATTTATGTCCCAGTAGTTGTTAAGATTCGACTTCGACTTATCATGGATGGTTGAAATGAACTTGATCAGTTCATAGCATTTTTCCGATGTTTCAGCATTTTCGTCTTCCTTGTTTTGGTAAATGATGGACAATGCAGGAAAGCTGTATTGATTGTCTTCCATTTCCATGCTGTTACTCTTAGCTCTTGGTATTGGACTCTTTGACCGTAGATATTGTCCATTGATATTACTTGGGTTGTTTATGAGATTACTCTTATCTCTTCTCATCTTGATATTTGATGGTCTGGAGTTGGATAGGGTGTTTAGGTGGCTTCCAACTGATTTATTATGTGGGACAAGTTGATTAGCAGATAAGTTTACTGAGTGTAATGCCTTGGCCAATGCATTGTTGGCAATGGATACGTTAGAATCACTTGAAACATTTATAGGTGATGTGGATAAAGTCTCTTCATTTGAGTCTTGAAAAAGACTGTCATTGGTTTGTTGTTTGTCATGAATGAAGTTATTTGTAAACATATTTTCGATGATTGTAACTTGGTTTTTTGGTATATCTATTAACTTATTTGAATTATTTGAAAAGGAATTTCTTTGATTTGGCTTTATTTTTTTTTTCTTGATGAAGCATTTGTTTCAGGGCCGTTTTCAAGAAATTCTTTAAAAATGCACGTGATCTGTCAAAAAAACAAAAAATATGGACCTGTGGTTGTTTAAATCCGAAATTTGTCCACCAAAAAAAATCAATGGTATAATCAGATCTAGTAAAAGTTATACACATAAACTAGAGCATATATATTGTAAGATATTAAAAAACCTCCAATCATAAGCTAAATTCTACACAAAATACAAATTCAAACCACTTCTATTACTTTTATTTAATTTATTATAATTCTTTTCTTTTTTTAGTCTAAATTGTGTTTAAATAATTTGTATGACATACGACAATTCAAGTGTATCTACTGAGAAGGGCACTATCATGGATCTTTTGAGAAGAGACATGCAAAAGCAAAATAAAAACAAGTATCCTATCACTGAGGATCCAAACTTATCTTCTACAGATGATGATTTGTTAATTGAAAACCCAGAACCAGATAATAGAATATATACCAGTACTCATGGGGAAGAGCCCATAATACTCTCTGATGATGAGGATTTTCTGAAAAAGAAAGAACTCGAGGATCTCAAAAGAGATGAAAGAGGAAACTATGATATAAATGCCAAGAGAAAGCGTGTCTTGGATATTCAAAAGAGAGTACATAAAAAGGAAGTAGAGAAGAAACAAAAGGATGTTCCGGATGACATCAAGGTTTTAAAAAATGGCAGGTGGCTACAAAAATCGACAGGAAAGATAGTTAAGCCAGAAGACTTCAATGATTCTAAGAGTGACTTGGAAATATTGGATGAAAATGTAGACACTCAACAAGTAGACACAAGTAAGTTTTTTGTGGAGCTTAGTGAAGAAGAACAACAGTCAAAGTTACGAAATAGGTTAACTAAGATGAATAACACACATCGGCAACGACAAGTTAAAAACTTTATTGAACAAAATGATAATCACAACAATGATGTCTCTGTGCTGTCTAGAAGAGCCACAGAAAGTATACTTTTAGATGAAGAATCAGGAATCAGAGAAGATAATAACGGAAATTTATTTATTGAAGATGACACTGATGTTGAAATCACTGATGAAGTACACGGATTAGGAGGATCCAATGGGCAAAGACGACAATTGAATTTGGCAGACAATGCTATACGAAATTTGGGATATGAAATTGGCAATGCTGGATGGACACGAAACTTGAATGAACCAACGAGAAACCCTACGGAACCTTTTTCATACCAGGCAATAGATGAACGGAGAAAGCAACATCAAAAGGCAGAAATCATGAACACAATTGAAGCAATGAAGAAGTTCCCATCACATGTGAGAACGCTCTTTTCAACAGCTCGCAGTCTTGGAGACTTTGAGGAGAAAATCAAGAAGATGTTACCAAAGGAATTTGTTGAGAATGAGGACAAAATGCGGTACATCAAGAGATTGTATTTCAAGTTCAATGAGTATAAGGGGTTATTAAGATTTGATCAATACTTGGATGATGCTGAGCAATTGAGAGTGATGCCTCTACAACAGGGAGGGACCAGATTAACAAGATCAAGAACAGCAAGAGTAAACTATTTTGATCTTTTGAACAACGTGGGTGTGGATCCCCAACTGGCCACATTGGAATCAATCAACGAGAGAATTGAAGCAATGGAAGACATTGAGAGCAATAGAAGAAGCAAGTACAGGACCAATGCCAGAAGGGGCATAATAGCTGACCATGAACTTCAAATGAGGCGTCTCCCTTCTGATATATGCAGTGATTTCACTGACAAGATCCCCTCAAAGAATAGAATGCTGTATGATCAGAAAAATGTTAAAAAGGTTAATATATGCATGCTTTGTGCCACCCCATTAAGAGAGGGTATACCCGACTCCTTCCAAGGCTGTAGAGTGAAGGATCAATCGTTTGAGTACCTTGTCAAGAAACATGAAGTTCCGTGCCCCTATGTGGCATTAACGGCGCCAACAGAAACAGATAGACGATACTCAAAGCGGTTGTTCATAAGCACGAAGTGTGGACATGCGTACTGTGGGAGATGCGTTATGAGAATCAGCAACTCGATGAAGTTACCTGAGCGCATACGGAAAAGAAGAAAAAACGCTGTAGGCTGTGCCAATCCATACATTTACGGGCCCAAGGAATGTGTCCAGCCAGGCTGTCATGCGAAGTTCAATGAAAAAAACGTATTTAGAGAGGTATTCTTATAATTAATGGATTATTTATCAGTGTTGAAATTTTTCATATATATGAGGTGTTATTTAGTATTTGCATCGACTTAAATTAACATATCCAATGTACAACACAAACACATAGCAGCCAAGCAACCTGTTAAACAGTCTTGATTGTTGTTGTTACGTTGTTGTTGCTGTTGGACATACATTGGCTGTTGCTGTTGTTGGTAGTAGCCTTGTTGGGGTTGTTGTTGGTAGTAGCCTTGTTGAGGTTGCTGTTGTTGTTGTTGGTAATAACCTTGTTGAGGTTGTGATTGTTGTGATGACTGTTGATATGATGGTGGAGGAGGAGCTTGAGAAGGTCTTTGGTATTGAGACTTTCCAGAGTTATTGTAGTATTCAGCAGATGACATTGTTACAGTTAGATTTTCTATGGTTTAATAATTAATGATGTCTTTGTATATTGTTTCTGATTTTTGAAATATATTCAGAATATAATAACCTTCATTGAAAGTAAATAAAAAGAATAAATTGTCTATAAAAAGGGGTGGAGCAAAAAAAAAACAAAAAAAAAAGCAAAAAAAGGAACATGAGGCTTTTAATTATGAAAAAATATACGCTGATGCTGATTCACATGCCTATTTACACTTTGAATGTTTCTTTTTTTGGATGTTTTGGACACATACGAGATAATGAAGTACATGGCTTATCAAGACAGTATAGAGCTAATCTTGTTAAGGAGGTGATGCTTCGTTCATGTAATGAAATATATGATATGGTTTGTATGATTCATTCATCAGTTAT
>ERZ794949.464-NODE-464-length-12831-cov-3.171337_pt1 | contig 12831 bp, 9 predicted proteins | sample MGYA00511363_ERZ794949 | MGnify/ENA primary metagenome ERZ794949 (study PRJEB30137, sample SAMN04331402) | food metagenome | isolation source: T1 must sample point D1 replicate B | place: Australia: South Australia ...
TTTTGGTTTTTATCACTGGGTTGATTAGTTCACCTATATTAAGAGTTTGGATAGTAGAGTTAGATTTCTTATCGTTATATTTCCATGTATTAAATACATCTGCATAGTCAACAGCAGTGTTTTGAAATCTCTGTTTGTCCTCTAGATTGTATTTAGTTTTACCATATTTTATATCAGATTGCTTTTTGTTATGTTGTTCAACAATGGCATCCACATCTTCATTTTCTCCTCTCAAACTCACAATGATTTGTTGCCTTAGAGAGGATCTGTCATTTTCATCCTCTTTGTTGTCTATAGTTGGAGCAGATGAGAATAAAGGAAATGCAAACTCCATTTCATCCTCGTTATCTTGAACATTTTCATTGGTATTGTTGTCAACTTCTACAAAGTCAAAAGCATCCATACTGTAAGGAAGTTCTTCATTGTTATCAACAGTGGTCATTTTTAATGGTACAGCCTATTGTATGTTTTTTTATTCGGTTATATGTGCTGTTTGACAAAAACAAGATCGATATCATAAAGAATAAAATATATTTATGTCTTTTGAAAAGTTGATGATGAAAATTACCAAAAAAAATAAAATAGAAAAAGAAACAATCGTAGTGTAACGTCAAAGGAAAATCACGTGACTCACTTGTATCAAGTATACAAAACTACATAAACGTCACAATATAATGTATCGATTCATTATGATCTATTCATATTCAGTAATCTACCGCAACTGCCTACCAAAGTTACTTTACAAACATAACTACATTTCATTGATAAACATTGATTGTGTTCTTTGCTTTTGTTATGTTGTTGAGTGGAGAGAAATTAGTATTCCACATGGTAGCGTTTAAATATTTAGTTAAAAAAATTTTTTTAAAAAAAATATTATAGGTTGAAAGAAAAATCCCTAATTTTAATAAACATTTGAAAAACATATCCCTTGAATATACTGAAAAAGTGAAAACATTATAGTAAAAATAGACCAAAACATCATACGAAGAATATGTCTAGATTTTATACAGGAGATAGCAACACATTAGAAACCCTCAAGGTTGAATTAGGTAATGTCAAGCAAAGCCAGACCTTCAATGAGAAGTTAGCTGAACAAAAAAAGGAAATTGTATTTCTTACCCAATATGATGATTATATCAAGAACTTCATCAACAATGGTATCAACAAGTATAAATATTTTCAACAACAAGCCAAATCAGAATACAGAAAGGATATATCCATGTTGAAGACCGAGTTTGACACTTTCAGAAACTCCTACTTGAATATATTCAAAAATGGGAATGAATATGAATACGAAAACAAATTTGTTCCTGCCTTGTTGTACTCAACTTTGGGTTTCCAAGGGTCAAAGATATTGCTGCAAAACAGATTGATTTTGAGAAATGTCGTTGCTGTGTACTCATTCGTCAAGATTTTCGAATACAACGCTCCAAACACCTATAATAGATTCAAGTTACTTTACAATGAAAAGATTCAAGTGGGCAAAGACGAATATACCCAACTGAAAACCAAAGTTGACAAATTTGATGAGCAACTGCACAAGCATAAGGATATGGTCATAAACGATGTTCATCAATCATTACTGGATTACGTTCACGATGCCAGACTAAGCTTATACAAAGTTTTATACACAAAGCAGTAATGTTTTATTTCTGAAAAAATATATATATTCAAAGAGTCGGTTTTTTTATGTATGACAAATTAAAAGAACTTTAAAGATAAATTCCAAATGTGTATATATTAGTACTTTGACTTATGATTATCCGAAGAAAATGGGTTGTAGTTAAACCATGACTGGTTGTCGTTATTTTCATTTTCAGTGGCTTGCTTCTTTTTGAGGCTTTTTCTCTTTTGTTCCTCGAGATCGAAGTCTTGTGTGCTTTCCATTTGATAATCATCCTCAAATACTCTATTGTAGTCGTTTCTGTTTTGGGTATATGCAGGTTGTTGTGGTTGCTGGTAGTAGTTAGGTTGTTGAACATATTGTGGTTGCACATATTGCGGTTGTGCATTGACTGGGGCTCTGTTGGATCTCATTGAACACGGCCAGCAGAAGAATCCGTATATTCCTTCACATCCGCTTCTTAATGCTTTTAGTAAAGATCCCAATAGCCAAAATACTATAATTGCACACAGCACTATCAAAATGATAGCTATGATCTTACACGGCTTGTTGGCCATGCATGTGTTCCAATGTTTTGCTGAATTGTAAGTAGTAGTTACTGAGTTCTCTCGTTTTGTTATCAAATCATTGGATATAGGCTTGAGAATGTATTTCTTAATGGCAGTCATTACTCTAGGTAATTTTTCTTGAATATATGAGTTTGGTTATTACTGATGATTGTTCAAGGAAGTGATTAATTTTAAGCACGTATATATAAGAATGCAATTATAGGAAATAAAGCAATTTAGATAAATGTTTGAGCCTTTTCTATCAAAAAGAATGTAGTTAACTTCGATAAAAATCTAAAGAAAAAATGAGAATTCAAAAATCATTTTAAAAATAGCTCATATCAACGGATTAGTCCAAAAAGAAAGAAATGAAATTGGAAAAAAACATGGCTGAGGTTGTATCATTTTCAAAAAAAAAAAAAATTCTAGCTATACTATTTTTTTAAGAGGCTTGATAAATAACTAAAAAAATTAAAACAAAATGTAGTAGTCGTCATTAATTTGAAGAATTTCAGAAACGTTACGTTTCAATAAGTAGCCATTACTGTTTTTTGATACTGTTTTTTATAAAATCGGGAAGCAGCTCTTCATCGTACTGTATGGAATCCTTGTTGAAACCCTCTATGAGCAGTTCAACCAGAATTCTACCTCCTCTCGATCCCGTGAATCTTCTATACTCTTCCGAACAAGAGGCTAAGTTCCAGTTCATGATTCTTCTTAAGCATCCAATGACTGTTCCTGTACGGTGTCTCCCCATCCCACAGCACACAAGCAGTGGATAGTTCCTCTTGTCCAGCAAGGTGTTCAAAGCATTGGCAATGGACTTCTCATTCAGTCCGTCCCATGGATTGTCATCCTCTCCAAAATCAGGATTGATGGCAGAAAACTGTATGGTGATGTTGTTCAGGTCGCAGTACTCCAAAAATGAATCCTCGGGATCCTCATTGGACAACCATACTATGCATTTGAGGTTGAGTGTGGAGAGAAATGGAAAGTTCAAAGGAGAAGGCTGTCCGGATCTATAAAGCTGGTGTTCAACAGGACAGAAGTTGATAGGTGGGATAATCTTATTGCCCGTTATAAGAATGTTCATATTAATATGGGAGAAGCTGTAATGTTCTGTTAAGGTTTGATTTAGCTGGTGTTGGCTTGTTGTTTGATGTGTAGGAAAGTAATTTACCATTATGAATTGTGTACTCTTTATTTCCTTTTTTTTTTTTTTGAGAGTTCTCGAATTGGCACGTGATCATGTGCAGATTTGTCATTTTTTTCCCAAGTTTTTATCTCCGAATATGCCAATTGGTGACGCTACCAACATGATGATTTTCACCTCACGGTGGTGAAAAACAATTTATTTATATATAACAATCAATCTAAAGATTTGGGAAACACTGTACAAAACTAGAATACAAAATGTCCTTTAAAGCTACAAGATAACTTCTTATTTTTAGTTATTAAAATGTGTCTAGAGAATATTCAAATTAATATTGAATATGAATTGCCTTGAATGTTGATGATGCTTGCTATAAACACCTCACGTGTGCATACACGAGTATGAGCCTTACTCCAAAGAAAAAAAAAATAAACAAATCTTTACACTACATATTTTTTTTTTCAAGTGTTTTTAATGTGCTGTTTTGCATTTTGCAATAAACCAAGATAAACAACAACCATACACAACTCAATCCAATCATCTAATGGCAACCTTACAAGATCAACTATACAAGTCGGTAGACTTATACAAAGAGACCATCAACGCCAACATATCCTTAAAGCTTATAGATATCTTCTCCCTAGCCTTGGTAATCATAGCTTCCATCCAATGTATATTCATGATTGTCATAAGAGATTCCTATCCTTTCAATGCCTTTTTAGCTGGTTTTATTGTGTGTGTGTCTCAGTTTGCTTTAAATGTCAGTTTGAGATTGGGCCTGGTCAAGTTTGGAAACGATAACAAGTACAGAGGTGAAAGAAAATTGTTTGTTGAATATATCATATGTTCTTTAGTTCTGCATTTTATTACTTTACATTATATAAATTAAGCTTTAATCTGAATGTCAATTGTTTTATATAAGCCTTTATCTGATCATATAGAAAAAGTAGACATGGACTTAGTACACCAATTTTTGAGGATTCTTATTATGTTGACGACTCTATTCCTTGATAATTCTCTAACTATTTTCATATGTGAGAAAGAAAGTATAAAAGCATTGTATGTATTCAATGTGATACTAAATTGAAAAGAAATTACTTTATTTAATTGTATATAGAATTAAATTTGTTGTATTAAAATTATTATTTTGAAATTGATTATATTTTACATAATTGTACAACATCCACCACCATTGGATGGTTTAGAAGAAGAAGTCGGAGTGGTCTTTGTAGGTTGTTTGGTTTCACCTTTAGTAGCTGTGGCAGTAGCTGTTTTTTCATTATTAGCAATCGCATCACGTTGTATTTTCTGCTGGCTATTGTCAACAATGTGTTGATTATTGGATACAGTGGAAGAAAGCGTATTAATATGTTGATTGTTGTCGTTGTAAGCACCATTGTGTTGATTTGGCTGCTGGTAACTTTGATCTTTGTAGTTTTCAATATTTTCTTCGTTTTGGTCACTATTTAAAGATTCTTTGTCAACGACTTGTTCTTCTTCTTTATTGACGATGTATTCTTCGTTGTAAGGATTGAAAGAGCCACCGTTTCCTCTGATAAGCTTGACTAAGCCGAAGAATGCATCTTCAACATTGATGTTTTCCTTAGCGGATGTCTCCAAAAATGGGGCATGTATTTGTTTGGCCATTTTAGCACCGTCTTCAAATGTAACCTCTCTTTCATCATCAGATAAATCAGCTTTGTTTCCTACTAAAAACACAGGAACGTAGTCAGAGTCCTTGACTCTTAGAATCTGTTGGTAATAAACCATCAACTCTTCAAAGGAGTTTTTGGAGTTGACAGAGTATACCAGTAAGAAACCTTCACCAGTTCTCATGTATTGTTCTCTCATAGCAGAATATTCCTCTTGACCAGCAGTGTCCAAGATATCCAAAATGACCACTTCAGAGTCAATAACACACTGCTTTCTGTAGGAATCTTCAATGGTTGGGTCGTATTCATCTACAAAGTTGTTTTGGGTCAGTTGGATGGTCAAGGCGGATTTACCAACACCACCGCCACCAACGACGACTAGTTTGTATTCTCTATAATTGTTGTTCATAATTTGTGAAAGTTAAATATGTGTATAAATTACTTATGGTATGCTTTACAAGTTTTTATTTTCTGTTGTTTATATAAATAATAAAAGGCTAGTAGATGCAGACTATATGTACTAAGAATGTTATTATATATTATTGGTCGTTAAACTAACTATGATTGACTTATCTGTTAAGTGATTAGCGAATGGTCTTTATAGTTGGGGTGCTGCTGTTGTAAAAGTTGTAAACATTGAGTTTAATTCTTAAAACGATACTTTTTTTTTTTTGAATTATTTCGCTTTGTTGTGATGAAATTCCAGCATTAAAAAAAAAAGATGAACATGTAAATTTTTTTAATATTTTTTTAAAGGGAGTGTTTTTTTTGGGCACACTTGATCAATCTCCTTATGAAAAAAAAAAACGGAGAAAAATCATACAACCCCAAGAATTTTATTAATCGTAGTGGAGTTTGAGACAACTTGTAAATCTTAATTCAGGGATCGTAGGAATCGTCGTTTACTCTCTTTTATCAAGACAATCAGCATAGAATGACTTATGGAAGTATCATTTCGTTATTTACAGACACTTAACTATTAAAATAAAGGTTACAGCCAATTGTTTATTGATGATATTCTTTTTCCCAAAAACAAAAGGAATATATAAATCATAATATAAACGATTAAGGCAATGTTAAACCCCCTTTTACTCTTAGTATACAAAATGTACATTTTAACAATCTGTCTTTGATATATACTAGTAAACTAAAGCAGAGAGTTATAAAGTATCATCATACCTCATACATCCTTATTTCTTTTTGTTTTTCTTACAGTGCGGACAGTACCATTTGTTATTGCTGGGCAACTTAGTCAGCCCTACACATTGCAAATGGAACCATTCATATGGACATCCCTTGTTGTCACAGGCAATCATCTCTCCATAAGCTATCTGCTCACAAATACAGTATGTTTCTTCCGTGCTATTCTTCTTCTTGTCCGAAACTCTTGTTAACTCCGTCACTCTCTTCTTAGTCTTTGCTTTTTCAACCTCAGGTTCTCTCTGTCTTTTCTTCACCTCTGCTGGAGTCTTTTTATCAACTGCACCAACATGGCCCATAGCCTCCTGCTGCTTTTTCAAGGCATTCATTCTCACTTGTTCCTCTCTGTGTGCTGCTGCTCTTGTCTTATTCAACCCGCTGCCTTGTTCGACTATCAGTTCCCCATTCTTTGTCATTTCACTTTTGCTAGGCTCTATTGTTGTTGTTTCCCCAGTTCTTGTCACTTCACACAGGGGTACAATGGGCATTCCATATATCTGAACCAATGAGTTCATTGTGTCCTTTGGTGCCTTTTCCATCAGTTCATAATGCAAGTGCATTGCTGGATGATTGTTCTTACCCAGTCTTAGGGCCTTTGGTATTTCACCGTTTTTCAAACACGCCTCATATGCTAATTCCAATCTCTGTACAGACTGCGATATCTGGTCCAATGCTATTGTGGATACATGCAAGTTCTCCTCTATGGATGGCATCAATTCCTCAAGCACATAGTTTATGTTGGTGAGATCACTGTTGCACTGAAGTATGTTTTTTAAGTACTCACTCCCATACTTATCACTATTCTCGTTATTTGTCTTTAACTCTTCCAGTTTGTTGTAGTATCTCTGTAAACTGATGATTTTTTTATCCTCGCTGTCATCATTCAGCTTGTTCAACAAGCTCTTGATGTATGATTTCAGTTTAGGTGATGATTGATTGCACTTACAGTCTATTTCCTTCCACAGAGTTAGGTACTTGGCATATGTGAGTGGGATTTCTTCAAAAACATCCATGATTTCATTCAACCCTGGATTAAGGTTAGCAGGTGGCTTATTAGAATTATTCATTATTGCAGCTTTACTTATATTTATGTATGTCAAAAAAAAAATATATGATTCTTCCTTAAATGATATAATTCTAAACAGAGTAAAATGGTTTTGGTTGTTACTCAATATGAGTGAAAGAATTCCTAAAATTATTAGACTACCTGATCTAACTTATCTGTTTGCCTTACAATATTTTGTTTTCCTTTCAATTTTTTTTTTTTCCAAAACTATTCGAGCTTGAAAATGTTCACGTGAAAAACACCAAGAAGTGAAGAACCATATATGAAATCATATTGCTTATCATAACCTACAATAAGAAATATTAGAACGCTCACCGTATCTTCAAAATTAACTAAAAAAACAAAAATCTATTCTTATTTAATAATTTATTAAACTATCAATTACTTAATTTGTTAGAAAAGGGGAAATAATATATATTTGATTAGCCCAAATATTCAAACCATCCATCAGGCTTTTCCAAATTGTTGATTTTATAGTATCTACCAGTACAGGAGTAACCTTGCCAAGTGAAGTCATCAGCAGGATTACAAGAACACTTGTTTTTGATTCTTGTTTCATCATCAACGGAACATGAATAGAATGGAGGATGATAGTAGGCAATTTGATCAAAGTGGTGTATTTCAGATCTATCCATCAACAAGGAAACAGCTATGGAATGCGCAGGAGCGTCTCCCCATCTTTCATAGAAGAAACCACCGGCTTTATCCAAGTATTCAAAGTACTTTGTGTAAGCTTCGCCTCTATAGAAATCTAAGGACGCAATCTCAAAGTTGGACCAGAAGTGGCACAAGTTGTAAGAGGTACCATCGTCATCACTGATGAAGTCCATCATGTTGTTTGGATGAATCAATTCAGGGTTCTCCTTCATGAAATCAACGGTGGTGTCCCAAAGAGTTGGAATTGTGCCCAAATATTCAAAGATAGAAACAGTGAATGCATATTTCTTGTTGTTGTCCCTCATGAACTTGAAAACATCAAAGTCGATATCACAGAAAAATTCAACATCTGGCTCGACTCTCCAGTACCAATCATAATCGTCCATCAATGGATGTTTGAAGAACAGACCAGATTCATATCTACACATAAATCTGTAAGACTCAGACCAACCATAGATGATACCATCATCGGTCATCTTCTTTCTGCATGCAGCTGCCTTTTCTTGGTCTATGAAATCAGGATAGGACCAATGTTCCTTTGGTACTAGGCCGTACTTTGTTTCACCGGAAACTAAAGAGGAAGTTAATCTCTTGAATTCATCATTGAACTCTTCGTCATTCAAAAACACCCAATCGTATTGGAACTTCTTGTTGAATCTGTCTTCAACAGACTGAATAGCTCTCAAAAGACCATATAAGTCTGAGTTTCTGGCCAATGTTACAAAACAGGCCTTTTCCTTTTCACCTGTGTATGGCAAAGGCTTGACTAGTTTGTACTCGTATCCGGAGTTCTTGTCAACACCATCAACCATCTCGTATCCCTGTTCAATTACGGATCCTTTGGATGGATAGTGGATGCTTCCGTCGTCTTTGTTTATCATGACTGATGATTTGCTGGATACATTTCCATTAGGTATAAACAACCAGTAGGAAAATACCAGTAGTATACTGCACCCAATTAGTCTAATGATCTTGTCAGAATTTAGCTTCATTGGAGGTATATGGTTATTACTAGGTAAATTTAATATTTATTTTGTTACAAGTATTCAGTAAGTTTGATGTATAATTTCAAAAGAGTATCAATGAATAACAAATGTTAGCAAAACACGTTTCCAAGGGATGTATGGATGTTTTTGGAGTTTGGATTTTTTTTTTTTTGGTCAGTTTGTCCAATGTGAACGCTACCCAAAGATAGTGTTCTATCGGATATAAGAAAAAAACAAAAAATATCCAAAATCCCACACGTTGGAACTTCCCAAAAAAAAAAAAACATGAACTCTTCGAAAGCTACTCTTTATTTCTTTTTCTTATTGTTTGTAACTGTTTAAAGTTGTTTAAACTCTAAGCAACCATTACCTCCATCCATAAAAATACCTAGTGCATGGCTGAGACTAATAAAAGCTTGACATTAAAATTGTCACTGTCCGATAGGCCATCCTCATCTATAATTGACATAGATCCAATAGCCAGAGTAAACTTGATTAATGAAAAGCATACCCTAAAGGCTGAACCAGAAACCCACACTAATGTCATCCAAAAAAAGGATAAATCTGCACTTATAAACTCTTACAAAGAAATCGCTGAAAAGCTAAACAAACTTGTGAAATCCAATAAAAAAGTACACAAACCTTGTAAGAATGCACAGACAATATCATTTGACGTCGATGACTTGGTTTACGATGTAAGTAAGTATGAAAACACAGATCAATTAAACCACATCATCATTGATGACATAGAAGATTCAAAGCTTAAAATCAATATCTCCAACATCATAAACAAAGAGATAGAAAAGAACACACAAATGTCCAATGCCAGTTTGAACAATATATCCTCATCATTCAAGCAAATCCCATCCAGCAATCCAGCTCCCCCTTCATTTGCCACTCCTGCCGATAAGGTTATCAACTTCAACCCAGGCCACCCAACAAAGCACTCTAAGCCTCTTGATGATATTGATGAGCAGCCATTGCGTAAACGAAAGATGAATGCTGGTATATCGACTGGCTCAAAAACAGTGTCTTTTGATTTGAACAACGCTAGTGGTTCTCTTGGTGAAACTTCAAAGCCTTCAGAAAAGGGCCTGTCATTCATAAAAGACACAGACAACTCCAAGTCTGCGTTATCCTTTGGATTAGCTGATGATTCTAAGAGAACTTCAGGATTCGGATTGAAGAGAAACAAAGATTCAGAAGAAGTTAAATCTCAACCGGCATTTTCGTTTGGTTCCACTACCGAAAAGAAGGATGAAAGTAAGCCTGCTTTTTCTTTTGGATTAAATAATGAGAAGAAGGAAGAAAGTAAGCCTGCTTTCTCATTTGGTTCTACTGCTGAAAACAAAGACGAATCAAAACCTGCTTTCTCATTTGGTTCTACTGCTGAAAAGAAGGATGAAAGTAAACCCGCATTCTCATTTGGTTCAGCTGCCGAAAAGAAAGATGATGCTAAGTCGGCATTCTCTTTTGGTTCAGCTGCCGAAAAGAAGGATGATTCTAAGCCGGCATTATCTTTTGGTTTGAACACTGAAAAGAAAGGCGATGCTAAGCCTGCTTTCTCATTTAGTTCAGGTGCTGAACAGAAGGATGAGTCTAAGCCTGCTCTTTCATTTGGCTCAACTAACGAGAATAAAGACGATGCTAAACCTGCTTTCTCGTTTGGCTCAAATACCGAGAAGAAAGATGATGCTAAACCTGCTTTCTCGTTTGGCTCAAATACCGAGAAGAAAGACGATGCTAAACCTGCATTTGCTTTTGGCTCCACCACTGAAAAGAAAGACGATGCCAAGCCAGCATTTGCTTTTGGAACAACCACCGAAAAGAAAGAAGAGCCTAAACCGGCATTTTCATTTGGCTCAAATACTGAAAAGAAAGAAGATGCTAAGCCAGCCTTCACATTTGGTTCAAATACTGAAAAGAAAGATGATGCTAAACCTGCCTTCTCATTTGATTCAAATAGTGAAAAGAAAGACGATACTAAACCTGCTTTTGCTTTCGGCACCATCACAGAAAAGAAAGAGGATACCAAACCGGCTTTTGCTTTTGATACAAACAAACCATCTGATGCTAAGTCTGCCTTTTCATTCGGCCAATCTGCTGCTAATAACGACAGTGCTAAACCACCAAATACAACAAGCGTCTTCAATAATGCTGACGATGCAAGTAAACCAAAGCCAGCCTCGAGATTTGAAGGCTTTGGAACATCTTCAGATTCGACAAAGCCTAAGAGCAGATTTGACGCAACCCCAGTGAACCCACCAGCTACATCAGCACCATTCTCATTTGGTACCAACACCACATCAAACGCTAAAAGTGTCGGTACAGTTGGGAACCCTCTACAAATCAATAATAATTCATCTGCTGTCTCACCCTTTGGAAATAACAACTCCTCAAGTGTACCTAATGGAAATTCAAGATTTGAAAGTACACCTCCAATAACCCAACAGGGAGGTGTGTCTCCAAATCCAACAAACCCAGATGTATTCAAGCCTGTTAGTGGGTTCAACTTCAAAGCACCAGCACAGCCAAATCTTTTGTCTGGCTTTAGCTCCAACACCGCATCGCAATCTCCAGTACCATTGAACTTCAACATAAACAGCAAGTTCAAGTCAATGTCCCCACCTCAGCAACCCCAGGGTTTCCAGCCAGGCCCAATGAACTTCTCATTTGGAGGTACACTGCCAGCAGGTAATGCGAACGGAACATTGCCCCAGCCTAACAACGGAATGAATGGATTTGGAGGAATGAACACAGGCAGCAACATGTCATTTGGAGGGTTTGGCGGAAGTCAGCCAGCAAATAATGGAGCTGTTAACGGAAGAAGAATCGCCAAATTAAGAAAACGTTAAATAGAATAAAGTTGAATATAAGAAAGAAAAAAATGACTATATTAATAAAAAGACAATTTTTTTATTTTATTTATTTTGAGTTCTGAACGATGCAGTTTTTAGTTTAAAAAATAACATCTATATAATTTAAGAGTTTATAAGGAAATCTACTTAATATTTGTTTGTTTGTTAAAAAAACCTACTAACAAAACCAATGATTAACGGAAAGTAACCATTCATATGTTATTAATTTGATTATTTTTGATTGTGTATATTAGAAAAAAGAGAGATTGCTATCACGCTAATATTCATCTAATTTAGTTTTCACCTTCGATTTCGAAGACAACGTCCTTACCAGTCAACTTCTTGTAAACAGCTTGGAAAGAGTCTAACTTGTGTTCAATGGCAGAAGAGGACGTGGTGGTCTGGTAACTTCTTTTCTAATTCGATAGATAATCTGATTTGAACTCTGTGGTAAGCGTTCAAAGATGGGAATGGAACGAAGACAACAACAGCCTTCTTACCACCAGAAACTTCGATCTGTGATTGAATGTTATGTGATTGGGGATTATTTATTTTATATTTCGCATGAGAAAATATAAATAAAACAAGTGTAATTGTTAGTAAATTTGTTTGTTGAACTTTGACATTTTGTAGAGAAACGTTTTGGGTTTTGAATCCTTTTTTCAAATGTAAATGCAATGATGATGAATTGCCGTAGTTCTACTAGTATTCATGTTTTCAAATTTTTCGACGCAAACAGCCCTGGATTTTATTATTGATGCTCTATACCAAGAAACATGTCCATAGATTGCTAAATTGATATAATCCAACTACAAATATGAGCACCTATTGCTCCTTTCAGTAAAATTATGTTATTGCAATGTTGGATAAGTCAGGTTGAATAAGATTTCCGTGGTAAGTTTGTACTAATATCTTTAATATGATATTCTTGTCTTGATACTATGCCGCCTCTTTCCAATGGGGATGGTTTTTCCAATAACATTGTTTCCTTGATGTATCCATTCTTCTTCACTTTAATTTAAATTGACTGACTTGATAACATATAAATTGATTCCATTAGTTTTTATTCTTTTTATTGATTTAC
>ERZ794949.466-NODE-466-length-12741-cov-18.474302_pt1 | contig 12741 bp, 12 predicted proteins | sample MGYA00511363_ERZ794949 | MGnify/ENA primary metagenome ERZ794949 (study PRJEB30137, sample SAMN04331402) | food metagenome | isolation source: T1 must sample point D1 replicate B | place: Australia: South Australia ...
CTTCGGATTTGCAGCTTTAACTTACCTAATCTCTGCAGAACCTAAAATGAATGGTTTAGCTACTGGTTTCGTGTTATCACAAACATCTGTTGTGTTAGCCACTTTAACTAGTATCTACTTCCTACACCAACACAAGACTAAAAAAGAAATGGTTGTTACAATAATCGGTTTAGTAATCATTATTCTAGCAGCTGCAGTTACTGCATTCTTAAACTAATAAAACCTAAATAAAAATCCCGCTTGGAAATTCCAAGCGGGATTTTTTTATTGTAGTACATATCCGAATCCACGGACCGTTTTAATTTCAACGTCATTTTCGGGTAAGTCTTTAAGCTTATCTCTAACATGACTAACGTGCATATCAACGATACGAGATGATATAAATGCATCCCCATCGTCTCGATCTTCACGCCAAACACCGTTAAAGATTTGTTCTCTACTTAATACCTGGTCATGGTGTCTGATTAGATAATAAAAGATGTTAAATTCCTTCGGTGTGAAGTTTAAAACCTCTCCCTTATACTTTACTTGAAAATGCTTCAAACTAATCTCAAAGTCCTTAAAATGCTCTTTACGCTTAGCTTTATCGGTATTTTCCATTATCTCATCGTAAATTTTGACACGCTTTAGTGTTCTTAACATGATTCTTTGGGCGTCAACGTAATCACTGAAGTAATCGTTGACCCCTAATTCAAAACAATCTCTTTCTTTTTGATCATCGTATTGGTCATCAAAAGTAACAATAGGGCCTGAGAATGTCTTAGTAACTTGTTCAATCAGCCTTTTGACGTTATTAAAGTCATCAAAGATTGATAAATCGATAATAACCGCAAAGACGTTATCCTTCTTAGCCATGATTTCGATATCTTCATCATCACTAACGCTGTTAACAAAATATTCATCTTGCAACGCCAATTGACTTAAATCAGCGGCTAATCTTAATTGTTTTGTTACTAGCAACAGACTTTGCATCCCATTTAAACCTCCCTATTTTGGATTGTTTTTTAGTTCTTTGGCAATCAATTCTGGTTCAATCTTACCAGGGTTCAATTCAACAATCTTACCAGTAGCATTATATACAATCCATTCTGATAAGTTAACGATATGATCCCCAATTCGTTCTAGGTAACGAACTACCATTAAATAGATAGTTGCTAGTTCAATTTTATCACTATTCTTTTCCATTTCAGAAACGATTAGATTTTTAGCTAAAACAAACTTCTTATCGATTAAGATATCTTCTTGAGCGACAAGTTTAGCAGCTTCTTGATCAGAATGAACATAAGCATCTAATGATGATTCTAGCATTCCCCTAATCTTTAATGCCATTTGGTTAATAGCTTCGTTGACTTCTGGAATACGACTTTCTGTGTTGATACGAAGAGTTTCTCTGGCGATTGATGATGCGTGATCCCCAATTCGTTCCAAGTCAGAACTAGCCTTTAATAAAGTGATGATTGAACGGAAGTTAGACGCAACTGGTTGTCTTAATGCAATTAAGTTTAGTGCTTCTTTTTCTAGGTCCACTTCTTCGTCATTAACCTTGCTATCACGATTAACAATTTCGGTAGCTAGTTTTTGGTCGTTTTCAGTGAAGGCCTTGATTGATTGGTAAATTTGATCAGAAACATTAATTCCCATCTTCATGTAGGTCTTTTGTAGTACTTTTAGTTTGTCGTTAAATGTTTGACTCATAATCAGCTCTCCTATCCGAATTCTCCATTTAAGTAGTCACTAGTTTGTTGCTTGTCAGGATTTAAGAACATCTTAGAAGTCTTGTTGTATTCAATTAAATCCCCATTTAGCATGAATGCTGTCTTGTCAGCAATTCTTGATGCTTGTTGCATGTTGTGTGTAACGATGATAATTGTAAAATCTTTCTTTAATTCTAACAGAGTATCTTCAATCTTGGCACTTGAGATTGGGTCTAGCGCACTGGTAGGTTCGTCCATCAAAATAATCTTAGGTTTTACCGCCAACACTCTGGCGATACAAATTCTTTGTTGTTGACCACCTGAAAATGATAATGCGTTCTTGTTTAAATCATCCTTTACTTCATCCCAAACAGCAGCTTGCTTTAGACTCTTTTCAACTACTTCATCTAATACTTTTTTATCTTTAACACCGGCAATTCTTAATCCATATGCCACGTTGTCATACACAGAGAATGGAAATGGGTTTGGTTGTTGGAACACCATTCCGATTTCTTTTCTTAATTCGGTCATGTCGGTAGTTGGTGCATAAATGTCTCGATCACCAATTTTGAAACTACCAGTAACGGTTGTGTTATTTCTTAAATCATTCATACGGTTTAAACATCTTAGAAATGTTGATTTACCACAACCAGATGGTCCAATTAAAGCAGTAATTTCGTTTTGTTCAAACTCGATGTCAAAGCCATGTAGTGCTTCTTTTTCACCGTAATACAAATGAACGTTTTCTGTTTTTAAAATAGAAGTCATGTAATTCACCTACCCGAAGTTTCCTGAAATGTAGTCTTCTGTTGCTTGCATCTTTGGTCTAGTAAAGATGTGAGAAGTCTTGTTGAACTCAATTAAGTGGCCTTGGTGGAAGAATGCAGTGTAATCACTCATTCTAGAAGCCTGTTGCATGTTATGAGTAACGATGATGATTGTGTACTTTTCCTTCAAACGATTTAGTGTATCTTCAATCTTTGATGTTGAGATTGGATCTAGTGCTGATGCTGGTTCATCAAGTAGTAACACGTCAGGTTTCATAGCAATCGCACGTGCGATACATAAACGTTGAGCTTGTCCACCTGATAGTGATAGCGCGCTTTCGTCTAGTTTGTCCTTTACTTCATCCCATAATGCGGCTTCTTTTAGACTGGTTTCAACACGTTGGTCTAATTCCTTTTTGTCCTTAATACCATGCTTCTTAAGTGCAAATGTGATGTTTTCACGAATTGACTTAGCAAATGGGTTTGGACGTTGGAACACCATTCCGATGTGTTTTCTTAATTCGTAAACGTTAATCTTATCGTCGTTGATGTTAACGTCTCGATACATAATATCGCCGTCGACAGTCGCAACGTTGTCGTTCATTCTGTTGATTGAACGTAAGAAAGTTGACTTACCTGATCCAGAAGCACCAATCATGGCAGTTACTTTAAAACGAGGAAATGATAGTGATACGTCAAAAATTGATTGGTGTTCACCATAAGAAACGTTTACATGGTGAGCTTCAATTGCGTTTTCGACTGCGAAGTCACGTACATATTGTTGATTTAAATTGTAGTTTTTCATGTTAAACCTTCCTTACTTACTAGAAGTCATTTTCTTGTACAAACGGTTTCCAATCCAGTGCGCGAAAATGTTAAATAGTAGAATTACGATAATTAATACGGCTGATGATCCACTAGAGATGGCGTTAGCATCAGGAGTGATTCCTTCTGAGTTAACCTTCCATATGTGAACGGCTAGTGTTTCTGCAGGACGTAGTGGGTTTAAGAAACTAGTGTCTGAGAAGATATTCCAGTTAGTGTAATCCACGAATGGAGCACTTTGACCAGCTGTGTAAATCAATGCGGCAGCTTCACCGAATACTCTACCGGCACTTAGGATAATCCCTGTGATGATTCCAGGAACTGCAGCTGGTAGGATGATACCAGTGATTGTCTTCCATTGTGATAAACCAAGTGATAGTCCAGCTTCTCTTTGTAGTGATGAAACTGATTCTAATGATGTTTCAATGTTTCTTGTTAATAGAGGTAAGTTGAAGAATGTAAGTGCAATCGCACCTGATAGAATTGAGAATCCCATTCTCATTTGAACAACGAATAATAGGTAACAGAATAGTCCCACAACAACTGATGGAAGTGAACTTAATACTTCGATAGTGGTCTTAATGATTTCAGTAAACCAGTTCTTAGGAGCGTATTCAGCTAGATAAATTCCGGCACCTAAGGCAATTGGAAATGAAATGATTAATGTAAGAACTAATAGGTAGATTGAGTTAAATAGTTGATCTCTAATTCCCCCACCAGCTAAGAATGATTGTGCTGGGCTGGTTAAGAAGTGCCATGAGATGTGAGGCACACCGGTTACCAAGATGTAACCAATTAAGGCTGCTAGAATTGCAACGACTAGAATTACTAATCCGTAAATCACGCCGGTCGCAATTTTATTAACTACTTTTGGATTCATAATTAGAACTTACCTCTCTTTCCAATTAACTTAACCAAGATGTTAAAGAATAGTGACATTAGAAGTAGAACTAAGGCTAATGACCATAGGGCATTGTTGCCTAGAGTTCCCATGACAGTGTTACCAATTCCGGTAGTTAATTGACTGGTTAATGTTGATGATGGTGTAATCAAGTTCTTAGGCATTAGGATGGCATTACCAATTACCATTTGTACGGCTAATGCTTCACCGAATGCTCTGGCCATTCCGAAGATGATGGCTGTTAAGATACCTGGTGTTGCTGATCTTAGAATAACCTTGTAGATTGTTTGCCAACGAGTGGCACCTAAAGCAAGTGATGCTTCAGATAAGTGCTTTGGTACGGCGTTTAGACTATCAACAGTTAGTGATGTGATGGTTGGAAGAACCATGACGAACAATACTAATGTTGCTGATAGAATCCCGAAACCAGTTCCACCAAATAAAGTTCTAACGATTGGAACAATGATGGTTAATCCAATAAAACCATAAACCACCGAAGGAATCCCAACTAACAATTCGATAACAGTTTGTAGGAACCCACGACTCTTCTTAGGACCAATTACTGTCATGTAAATACCAGCCGCAATTGCAAATGGTGTTGCAAGCAATGCAGATAAGAAAGTAACACTAAATGATGTCACGATCATTGGTAGTGCCCCTACTTCAGGTTTACCGTCTTTTCCGATTGTTGAAGGTGACCAATCTTGTCTACTGATAAAATCCCACAAGTTAACGTGATTATCAGTAAAGGTAGAAATTCCTTTTGAGATGATGAAGTATAAAATTAAAGCCACCAAGACGACGATTGCTGAAATACTAATGAAACTTAAAGTACGACCAAATCTTTCCTGGCGTGTTTCCTTGGATGGCATTAATATTTTCTTATTAATTTCCATGAGTCTTCCTCCAATTAATTGATTACTTTATTGTTAGCATCCTTTTTCACTTTCATATCACTGATACTAATGTAACCTAATTTCTTTACTAAACCTTTTTGTACTTCTGCTGAATTCATGTATGCCAAGAACTTCTTAGTGTTGTCGCTAACCTTCTTAGCTGTGTACATGTGTTCATAGGACCAGATCTTCCAAGCGTTGGTTTCAACATTCTTGTCTGTTGGTTTCACGTTATCAATTGATAGTGATTGAATGGTCTTGTCGACAAACGAGAATGATAGGTAACTGATTGCTCCAGGAGTAGTAGCAATGATTCTTCTAACGGTTCCATTTGAATCTTGTTCTTGTGCCTTTATGGTACTGTGGCCATCCATCACATTCGCTTCAAATGTATTTCTGGTACCACTACCCTTAACACGGTTAATGACTTCGATTGGTAAGTTCTTACCACCAACTTGTTTCCAGTTAGTAATCTTACCTTCAAAAATCTTTTGCAAATTCTTCATGCTGATGTTTTTAACTCCAACACCCTTGTTAACAACGGGTGTGATGCCGACTACAGCCACTTGGTGATCGACGATGTCTTTGGATTTAATTCCCTTTTGGTTCTCAGCAAACACATCAGAATTACCGATTGTCACTGCTCGAGATTGCAATTGACTCAAACCTGTTCCGGAACCACCACCTTGAACCGTAATTGATAGATTCTTGTGTTCCTTTTGATAATCGTTTGCTGCCTCTTCTACTAAAGGTTGTAAAGCTGTTGATCCAACCGCTGTAATTTTATCGTTTGACGCCGAGCTAACTCCGCACGCTGTTAATACTGTCCCTGCGAATAAGACTGCCGATGTCATAATCGCTAACTTTTTAATTTTTATCATAATAAAATCATCCTTTTTTAATTTACAAAACTAAGTATAACGATTTAATGTAAATCTAATTTAGATTTTTTGTAAATTTTATGTAAATTTTAGAAATGGGTACAAAAAAAGACCAGTTTCATTAAACTGATCTCTTTCAATTGGTTTATTTTACAATTTTATTATTACTATCTTTGGTTACTTTCATGTCTGAGATACTGATGTAACCTAGCTTATTAACTAAAGTCTTTTGCACCTTACCAGATTCAACGTACTTGATGAACTTAGTAGCGTTCTTGTCAGCCTTCTTTGGTGTGTACATGTGTTCATATGACCAAATCTTCCAAGCGTTGGTTTCAACATTCTTGTCTGTTGGGGCAACATTATCGATTGATAGTGGTTGAAGACTACTGTCAATGAATGAGAATGCTAGGTAACTAATTGCTCCAGGAGTTGATGAAACAATTTTCTTAACTGCACCGTTAGAATCTTGTTCTTGGGTTTGGATAGCTGAAGCTCCATTCAAAACATTACTTTCAAAAGTAGCTCTGGTTCCACTTCCCTTTACACGATTGATAACATCAATCTTTTGGTTTTTACCCCCGAGTTCTTTCCAGTTGGTAATCTTACCAGTAAAAATCTTTTTTAGATTTTCTAGTGAAATATTCTTAACTCCAACACCCTTGTTAACAACCGGTGCCATACCAACTACAGCAACCTTGTTATCTTTTAACTTGCTAGCGTCAATCCCACTTTGTTTTTCAGCAAAAACGTCAGAATTACCGATAGAAACACTCTTGGATTGAACTTGGCTTAATCCTGTTCCAGATCCACCACCTTGAACAGAAATGTTAACACCTGAATTATCTTTTTGATAATCCTTTGCTGCCTGTTCCACTAATGGTTGTAAAGCAGTTGAACCGACAACTGATACATCCCCGCTAGCCTGTGAACCACTTGTACTACCACAGGCAGCTAATAGTGAACCTGAAACCAAAACAACTGAAGCAATTGATAGAACCTTATTCATTTTAATCATATCAATATCTCCTAACCAATATTTTATGTTACAAGCTTAGTATATCGACGGTTTGTAAATTTAAAGTTATTTTCATGTAAAAGTTATGTAAATATAAAAAAGCACTAACATTTAAAATGTTAGTGCTTTTTATGACCCCACTCGGAATCGAACCGAGATCAGCCGCTTAGGAGGCGGTCGCCCTATCCAGTTGTGCTATGGAGTCATTAAAACGACAATTAATATTGTCGCATTTTAGTAAATTAATGTAAAGCTCTTTAATTATGCTTATTATTGTTTTTACGCCATTTGTTACGCATACCTTTATTCTTGGTGTGTTTATTTTTCTTGACACGTTTTTTTGGTGCTGGGTTGGAAACCACTTGTTTTTTTACCTTCTTAACATGAGGTTTGGTTGATTCATCCTTAGATGGCTTGTCGTTATTGGTTGTTTTTTCAACAACTTCGACAACTTTTTCAGCAGTCTTTGGAACAGACTTTACAATCTTATTCTTGTAGAAGTAACTTGGCTGAAAGTCAAAATCATAATCGGATAACAAATTCTTCAAGTCTCTTAAATCATGGTCATCACCGAAATTAATTACCATGCCGTCTTCACCCATACGACCGGTTCTACCAACACGGTGAACGTAGTCGATGGCTTCATCAGGTAAATCATAATTAACAACCGCTGGTAGCTTAGCAATATCCAAACCACGCGCCGCAACATCAGTAGTTAGTAGTAACTTGATACGCCCTAATCTGAAATCATCCATCGCCTTTTGACGCTTGGTTTGATTCTGATCAGATGTTAGTTTGGCCACACCCTGATAGTGGTTATGAACAAAGAAACTATAGGTCTTATTCAAATCAACGGTTTGATTGAAGAATACCAATGCTTTGAAACCGGCAACGTGTTGTAGACGAGCTAACATCTTATTTCTGTTTTTACGTAAGACATTCATCATACCGTGTTCAACGTGGCCTTGTGTCTTGTCTTCTGCACGAACATCGACCTTTTGGATGTCACGGTTACCAAACCAACCTGATAGTTGGTCTAAAATTGGTGTTGCTGTGGCTGAGAAGAATTCCAATTGAACATCTGACATCATGGAAGAAACAATGTCTCTAACTGTGGTCAAAGTTTCACCTTGTAATAGGTCGTCAGCTTCATCAATTATAATAGTAGAAAAAAGATGAGTTTTCAGTTTTTTGTCATCGATTAAGTTCTTGATTCTACCTGCTGTACCAACGATTACTTCAGGATGTTTCTTCAAACGTTCCATTTGACGTTTGATATTTGCACCACCGGTTAAAGCCAACACTTTCATTCCACGCAAATTAGCCCAGTTTCTGGCTACCTTTGCGGTTTGAATTGCTAGTTCTTGAGATGGTTCGATGATTAGTAATTGTGAACCACCTTCAGGTTCTAGAATTTCGATACTTGGAATTAAAAATGCAACTGTTTTTCCAGATCCGGTTGGTGATAGTCCTAAGACACTATCGTGGTTCTTGATAATTGGATAGACACGCTCTTGAATCAGCGTCTGTTTATCATATCCAAGCTTGTTAAAATACTTTTGAAATTGTTCTAACATTCTGGGTTCCCCTACTTAAATTCGAATTAATATATGTTCTATTTTAGCAAATATCTTCATTAATATCGATGTTTATTAACGGTCTTGATTCTTCAATAGGTACTGTTGCCAACCTTTCTTGTTACCATTAAAGGCAATTTGATTAACATAGACGTTTGAACCATCGATATTAATTTTCCTATTATTCTTCACTTCGATAAAATTGGCCCGTTTATTATTAGCGTTTCCGCTAAAGAACTGCACATCATGTTCTACCTTCTCGTCTAATCGATTGAAGACACTCGTGCTACTTCTTACAACTACATTGGTGTCATAGTATTTATGAACCATGTAAATGAAATCAGAAAGTCGATGAACTTGATCATCAGATAAAGGTGAAGTCACCTCTACTAATGGCGGTAATGTTCCGTAATCATCGCCAACTTCTCGTGTAAAGTTCTTCAATTGATCCTTAATCGCCGTTTGTGTACTAAAAACGTGGTAAGAACCAACCTGCAAACCCGATCCCTGGCTGCGTTGAAAATTATCACTAAAATCATCATCTGTATATGTAGCACCTTGACTGGCACGAATATAGACAAACTTTTGGCCAGTATTTGCTAGGGTTACGAAATCGATGTAACCATTTGATTGGCTAATCATGATTCCCTTAACTTGATACTTATTAATCATATTATTTTCATAACTTTGGTATACAACATATCCGAAGATTGAACTCAATACTACAATTAAAATTGCAATTAACCATGCATATTTTTTAAAAAACTGTCCGTATTTTTTAGTAGGCTTTGGTTTTTGATGATACAAAGACATTCTGGTATCCATTCACTCACCTCTTTTGTACAATATCCTTATTATAATCATAATGACTGCAAATTACTATAAAACACGTTAAAACACTTGAATCGGCCTTTTGTTTTCAATATAATGAAAGCGGTAACTAAATAAATTAGTGATGACTTTTTATGCGGATTTTATTATAATAGTTAACATTATTAAAAAAATAATTAAGTCTCTCTTTTTAGATCGAAAGGAAGTTATGTTATGAACTACATCATTGGTGTTGATATTGGAACAACCAGTGTAAAAACTGTTTTGTACGATACCGATGGAGAAGTTAAGGGATACTCAAACGATGGTTATCCTTTATACCAAGATACTCCAGATATGGCCGAAGAAGATCCAGAAGAAATCTTCTCTGCCATGCTTGCAGGTCTAACTGAAGTTTTACGTAAGGCTGACCTTAAACATGGTACATTGAAGGGTATCTCATTCTCATGTGCTATGCACAGTTTGATTTTACTTGATGAAAACCACAAACCATTAACTCGTGCTATTACATGGGCTGATAACCGTGCCGTTAACTACGCTGACCAACTAAAGGAAAGCGGTAAGGCTAAGGAATTATATGAAAAGACTGGTACTCCAGTTCACCCTATGACTCCTCTAACCAAGTTAATGTGGTTGAAGAATGAAAGAAAAGATGTATATGACAAGGCTGCCTACTTCGTAGGTATCAAGGAATACATCCTATACAAACTATTTGGTGAATTAAAAGAAGATTACTCAATTGCCAATGCTACTGGTATGTTCAACATCTTTAAGATGGATTGGGACGAAGAAGCACTTGAATTAACTGGTGTATCACGTGACCAACTTCCTGAATTAGTTGACACTACATACCAATTCAAAGGACTAAACAAAGCTTACGCTAACGTAATTGGTATCGATGAAGATACTCCATTCGTTATCGGTTCTTCAGATGGTCCTTTAGCTAACCTTGGTGTTAATGCTATTAAACCAGGTGTTCTAGCCGTTACAATTGGTACTTCTGGTGCCGTTCGTGTCGTTACTGACAAGCCTGTTATTGATCCTAAGGGTCGTGTTTTCTGTTACTACTTATCAAAAGACAAATGGGTTGTCGGGGGACCTGTTAACAACGGTGGTATCGTCTTCCGTTGGGTAAGAGATCAACTATGTGCTCCTGAAAAGGTTACTGCTGAACAAATGCACATGGATTCATACGACCTATTAACTGAAATTGCTTCACAAATTCCAGCCGGTTCTGATGGATTACTATTCCACCCATTCTTAGGTGGTGAACGTGCTCCTATCTGGGACGCTAACGCTCGTGGTTCATTCTTTGGTTTAACTCGTATCCACACTCGTGCTCATATGATTAGATCAGCTCTAGAAGGAATCGTATTTAACCTATACACTGTTAGTCTTGCCCTAGAAGAAGTTATCGGTAAGCCAACAAGTATCCAAGCTACTGGTGGTTTTGCTCGTTCAGAACTATGGCGTCAAATGTTAGCTGACATCTTCGAACAAGATGTTACTATTCCAGAAAGTTTTGAAGGTACTGCTTTAGGTGCTGCCACATTAGGTATGTACTCATTAGGTATCATTGATGACCTAGAAAAGGTTAAAGACTTCGTTGGAGTAACTAACGCCCACAAGCCAAATCCTGACAACTACAAAGTTTACCGTGAATTAGCTCCTATCTACATTCGTTTGAGTCGTCAACTTCAAACTGAATACAAGAACATTGCTGAATTCCAACGTAAACACGATGTTGAAAGCGAAGACAAATAATAACTAATATTATTTATTAAAAAGGTTGGGTGTCTATTTAGACCCCTTCCTTTTTTATATTAAAAATTATCTAGGAGGATATTCGTCATGCAAGAAAACGAATTAAAACGTGGAATTGGCATGATGGCAGCTCTTTCAACAGTGATGGGAACTGTTATTGGTGCTGGTGTGTTCTTTAAAACTGCCAGTGTTGTTAATAGCACCCACTCATTTACATTAACTGTTTTAGCATGGATTGTTGGTGGTTTATTGACCATCTGTGCTGGTTTAACTGTATCTGAATTAGCTGCTGCCATTCCTAAGACCGGAGGAGCCATTAAGTATCTAGATTATACCTATGGTCCGCTAACCGGTTTTTCAATGGGTTGGGCCCAAATCTTGGTCTACTACCCTGCCAACATTGCCGCTGAAGCAATCATTTTCTCAACACAATTAATTAACCTATTCCATTTAAACCCAAACATCTTAAACCCAATGGCAATCATTGTGGCATTGAGTGTGTTATTCATTAACTTATTGGGATCAAAGATTAGTGGAAACGTTCAAACAGTTGCTCTTATTTGTAAGTTAATTCCAATTATTCTAATTGCTATTTTTGGTTTATTTATTCCTGGTGCTGTTCACGTTTCCTTCTTACCAATTAGTCCAAGTAATCACGCCAACGTTTGGACTGCCTTTGGTTCAGGTTTACTAGCAACTATGTTTGCTTACGATGGTTGGATTGGTGTTTGTGACGTTGCCGGTGAAATTAAGAACCCTAAGAAGAACTTACCAAAGGCCATCATTATCGGTCTAAGTTTGATTATGGTTATCTACACATTGGTAAACGTTGCCTTCCTAAAGACATTACCAATTGATCACATCGCTGGTAACCAAAACACCGCTTCAGAAACTGCTATTAAGCTATTCGGTGAATTCGGTGGTAAGTTAGTTACTATCGGTATTCTAGTTTCAGTTTATGGTTCCTTAAATGGTTACACCCTATCAGGAATGAGAATTCCTTATGCAATGGGTCAAAGTAAGTCCCTTCCATTTAGTGATTGGTTTGCTAAACTTTCTAAGAAAACTCGCGTGCCATACACTTCTGGAATCTTCCAATTCGTAATCGCAATTTTAATGATTTTTGCGGGAAGTTTCGACTTATTAACTGACATGTTAGTGTTTGTTATGTGGATATTTAACTGTCTACTATTCATTGCCGTATTTAAACTTCGCCGTAAAGAACCTGAAATGATTCGTCCATATAAGGTTCCTTGGTACCCAATCGTGCCAATTATAGCGTTGGTTGGTGGTGTGTTCATCCTAGCCGAAACACTAATTACACAAACTGGTTTAGCTCTAGTTGGATTACTATTAACACTAATTGGAATTCCAGTTTACTACCTACAACAAAGACATTTGAAGAACAGTAAATAATAAAAAAGCATTCGATTAACTTCGAATGCTTTTTTTATGCTATATTTTCTTCTAAATCGATTTTATTAAACGTTTCGTCTATATTTATATTAATGATTAATAAAGTGTCTAATATGGCGATTATTTGCCTTTAGCGATGTAATCTAAGATTGCATACATCACTTGTTTATT
>ERZ794949.469-NODE-469-length-12683-cov-3.569607_pt1 | contig 12683 bp, 4 predicted proteins | sample MGYA00511363_ERZ794949 | MGnify/ENA primary metagenome ERZ794949 (study PRJEB30137, sample SAMN04331402) | food metagenome | isolation source: T1 must sample point D1 replicate B | place: Australia: South Australia ...
TAAGTGGAGGTAAGATTGAAGACTCTAAGTTTGTTAATGGTTTAATTTTTTCAAAAAATCTACCATTAAGAAACATGCCGAAAAACATCTTCAAGCCAAAAATATTATTGCTGATGTTTCCAATAAGTTATGAAAAAACTCAAGATAAGATATTGAGTGTTGATGTCTTGCTAACTCAAGAACTGCAATACCTAAAATCATTGGTTTCAAGAATACTGGCACTTGAACCAGATTTAGTGTTTGTTAGTGACAATGTATCAGGGCATGCTTTAGAGATGCTTGAAGAAGCCGGTATTGTCTGTATGTTCAACATGAAACCACAAGTTATAGAGAAAATCTCCAAGTTCTGTGAAGCCGATGTAGTCAATTCTGTCGATAAACTAGTGGTTAATGTTAAACTAGGAACTTGCCAAGAATTTTGTGTTAAAACTTATAAATACGGAAACGCGCTTAAAACATATACCATGTTGACAGGCTGTAATCCAGCCAATGGAGGTACTGTTTTATTGCGAGGCTTGGATGACAAAGGACTAAGAAAGATTAAAAATGCCACAGAGTTTATAACATATGTCATACTTTCATTGAGATTTGAATCGTGCTTCTTGAAGGACAGTTACATAAATATCAATCTTAATGATTACAAGGTCGGTCTTGCTAATAAAGAGGTTCCAAACTCGGACTCTGCAGGGTCAGAATTTATAGAAATTCTCAATAAAAGACTAATGTCAACATCACCTTGTGTAACCTTCCCAATGCCGTTTTTATTAAAAAGAACTAGATATTTACAAGAAAAAATTCAAAGGATAAGTGGCCTGAAAGAGAGTATTAATGTATACACAGATGAGGAATTTGAGAAATTTTACCATGAGAAGCCTTTCTTACTTGAAATCAAAGAGAAGGGAGACTTATCCAACTTAGATCTAAGATACTACACGCAGCTTATTTTGGATAAAAAACTTGAATCCTTGAGAGATAAGCTTAATAATAAAGTCAGACAATGGAACATCTTCAGTTCTTTAAATGAAAACTTGCTGAGCTTTGGAACTCATCAGTCTATATCCTTGCTTCACTCTATGGTATCTTACAATACAGGAACCCCGTGCATAGGGCCTATCATGATTAGTATTGAGTACTATTGGGACAATGATGTTACCATTGGCCAATTTATTGAAAATGTTGTTAATACTGTGGACTACTCGTGTACATCAGGATGTGGTGGCTTGTTTATTGACCATTACAGAACATACGTTCACGGAACGGCCAAGGTTGATGTGATAGTTGAGAGGTTACCCTCCAAAGTGCCCTCCTTGAAAAATATAATTTTGATGTGGGCCTACTGTAAGCAATGTAAAGTCAGTACACCTGTTTTGAAAATGGATTCTGATACTTGGAATTTTTCCTTTGGTAAATACATGGAGCTTTTCTTCTGGGGAAACACAATGCATAAAGCAAACATTCAAGGCTGCACACATGATGTCTTCAAAGATCAAATAAAGTACTTTGGATACAATGACATTGTAATCAGATTGGAGTGGTCATCCATTGAGGTCCATTCTTTGGTTACTCCAAAGCAGCACATAAGTTGGCAGCCTCAAAAGGATATCATCATTAAGCTAGATCTACTGAATAGCATTATTGATCAAGTTCATCTTTTATACAACAGTATTGTTACCAGATTGAAAAGAGTTAAGTTAGATAGTAGTATTGAAAGCTTGAATATTGAAGGTAAGGCCAAAAGTATTGAACTGCAACAGAGTTGTATCAACGAGAAGGAGATTTTCTTGAAGTATGCTAATGAAGTTTATATGAATACACCAGGTACTGATCATTTGTCTTTGAATGCAGTAGTTTCCAGATTGTATGACAAATCATTAACATGGATGAAAACGGTGAGTGATTTCGAAAAGAAGTATCTACCATCTGAAAGAGATATTGCAAGAATCACTTCAAATCAATTGAAAAAGCTTTTCTTGGATAATTCAGAATCTCGAGGAAACTCTAAGATGGACACTGTTGATGAAGTTGAGGAGCAAACCAGCGATGGGGCTATTGAGATGACTCCAGATCCACACACGTCATTAGAACCTTTGATTTCAACACAAATCAATGTGTCACCTGGGAAACCAAATAGTACTTTGGATAACATAAAATCTAATTCCTTTGAAATAGATGGCATATCAAGACCACAGACACCAGGAATTCCAAATTTGAATGAAAGTACGGATAACAATATATTGTCTCGACACTTAAGAACAATGTCTCAGAGTAATGGAAGCAACAATAGGGAACTTCTGTTGAAGAGATTTAGTGATGGAAACCAAGGAACTCATCAAGATATGAATGTAGTTGAAGATGGCGCTACCCCGAACCTTCAAAATGACGGCTCTGGTGATGGAAAGGTGGATAAGCTTACAAGTTACTTTAACAACTTATATTTTGACAATTTGTCAAGAGAGTTTGAACATCAAAGAGAGCAGGAGAAGGCAGACTTCCAGAAGAAGTATCATTACAACAACAAGCCAGCAAAAATTCAAGACTCAAAACCTAAAGTTGAAGTCTTCCAAAATGTGGAAGATGCTGTGGCAGAAAACATTACATACAACAAAAAAATGAATGAAGATAATATCTCTATTGATTCTGGAAATGAAGTGGATGTTTATAACTTTAATAATATTGAACCCTCTAAATCGGCAGCTACCAATAAGGAAAAAGAGACTTCTATAAACCAATGGGAAAACGAGCAAGAATTAAGAGCAGAAGAACTGGCCAGACATCTAGATGAAAACAATCCAAGAATATCTTTAATTAAAGATGGGGATGATGCAGATGAGAGTGATGATGAAGCTAATAAGAAAAAGCAGCAAGAAAAGGGTTCACTTTTGCAACTCCTTAAAAACTTTTGGGCAGATAGATCATCTGCATTGTGGGAACCTCTACATTCTCCGTTACTACCAAATGAACACATTTTTGACAACAACTTGGTGATCATCAGAGAAGACGAGCCATCCTCGATAATATCATTCTGTTTGAACTCTAAGGAATACTTCAAAAAGATGGAGCAAACGTACTTGGACTATGCCACAACTATAGGCTTGGACACGAGACCAATAGAGGATGAAATAATAGTAGAAGAAGGCGATGATGTATTTGAGAACGTTAAAAGTAGTCCCGAATATATTAAAAAGGTTATGGAGAGCTCCCAGTTGATTGAGGCTATGATGAACAAGCCCACTCCTATTCATTTGAGATACCAAGTGGAGGATGAAAATGTAGTCATGGCGTGTAAGATATTTTTTGCTGATCAATTTGATGCGCTAAGAAGGGCTTATGGTATCATTAATCCATTGGAGTTCATCCAAAGTTTGTCTAGATGTGTCAAGTGGGACAGCAGTGGAGGAAAATCGGGGTCTGTGTTTTTAAAAACATTGGATGATAGATTTGTTTTGAAGGAATTATCACACAGTGAGATTGATGCATTTGTTCAGTTTGCACCAAATTACTTCAAGTACATGAGTGAATCTATCTATCAAAAGCTACCCACTGCCATTGCCAAGATTGTAGGGTTTTTCCAGATTCAATTGAAAAATGTAGATACGGGTAAAACAGTGAAATTTGATTGTATAATCACAGAGAACTTGTTTTATGGTAAAAACAACGTAAGAATATTTGACTTGAAGGGATCAATGAGAAACAGACATGTTCAACAAACGGGAAAAGAGAATGAAGTTCTACTTGATGAAAATATGGTTGAATACATTTATGAAAGTCCAATATTTGTTAGGGAGTACGATAAGAAGCTATTGAGAGCTTCTGTTTGGAATGACATTTTGTTTTTATCTAAGATGAACGTCATGGACTACTCATTGGTGATAGGTATAGATAATAATAATCACAAGCTTATTGTAGGTATCATTGATTGTATAAGAACCTTTACATGGGACAAGAAGTTAGAAAGTTGGGTTAAAGAAAAGGGGCTAGTAGGAGGAGGAAATAAAGAGCCTACTGTTGTGACACCTAAGCAGTATAAGAATAGATTCAGGGAAGCTATGGAAAGATACATATTGATGGTTCCTGATCCATGGAGCAAGTCAGAAAACACGAAATAATGTATCGGTATATATTTTGTATGATGATTATTGATTAAGTATGATATTTCACGTGGTGAACATTTCTTTTTTTTTTTTTTTCCGATTCAAATTACAGTTACAGATCAAAATATTCAGAAAAAGAAAATTTTTTTAATTAAGTTTGAGGAAGTAGTATATCAAATGAGTAATAATCATAGCTGTATAACGTTACTTATAATTGCCAAACCCAAGTCAACTACAGCTTTAAATAGAATTAGTTAAAACATGAACTTTTTAGGCTCTCAGGAAATTCTATCAGGTCTTTCTCAGCCAGCATCTTACTTGTACGAGAGGATGTCTGAGCAAGGGCCTAATGCCTTGTATAATCAACAACAAATTGTATCACTCACAGGACAATCAATGGAAAATAGTAGACTGTCTTTACAAGAACTCATAGACAAGAAGCTTTTACAAGTAATGAAGCAAAACAATGAAGTTGTGTTTAAAAAAGTCGATATCAGTGAAGCTACAAAGAAGTTGTCCATGAACAAGGATGAACAATTGGTCTACTCACACATTGAACAAAGTGCAAGAGAAGGTATTTGGGTGAAAACCATTAAGGCTAAGACTAATCTACATCAACACATTGTTTTGAAATGTTTAAAGAATTTGGAGTCTCAAAGATACATCAAATGTATAAAAAGTGTGAAATTCCCATCGAGAAAAATTTATATGCTGTATAATCTGCAACCATCCATTGAGGTGACTGGTGGGCCATGGTATACTGATGGTGAACTTGACGATGAGTTTATATCTCATTTGCTAACAATAGTGTGGAGATTTGCAGCTGAAAAAACATTCCCTGAAGGATTCAACAACTATGCGAAAGTCAACATGAAGACCGGAGAAAATGAAAAAATCTATACAAAAAATGTAGTCAATTACGTTACCAAGCAAGAGATCCTGGAGTTCATTCAGAAAATCAATATATCTAAGGTTGAACTAAGTATTCCGGACATAGAGTCACTGTGTGAGGTACTTTACTATGATAATAGACTAACAAAAGTTGGTGTCAATGCATACAAGGTAACACTGCAATCAGTGTTGGACTTGATGAATGACAATTTGGTAACTGATAAAAACGGAGAAAGAGGTGAAGAACTCGAGTTTTTGGAACTATTCGAGGATAGCTATAGCATAAACAAGTCCAAAAACTTTGAGGAACCTTCCTTGACAGACAGAGAAACAGTATACTTTGATGAGTGGACATTGTAAAGTGGATTATATAGTATTATAAGTGATTTTTTGATTAGTTATTTGTCGGTCTTGAGTTCTGTGATTACACAAGTTTCCAGAAAAAATAATTGCAAAGAAAGAAAACAAATAAACGTGTAGCGTTTACTAAAAAAAAACAACCTATTCCGAGAATCCCAAAGCACAAGTATCGGACTGATGGCTTGTTAGTGACTTTTGTTTTGAGCAGTTTTTTTTTTTTTTTTTGGCCAAACCCCCTTTAAGCGTTACAGATTTGTTTCAAAATATTTATAATCAACAAACACACAGTCGTTATTATAAAAACTTGTTAGAATCTATAATACAAAAGTTTAATACAGCACCAAAAGAACGAACATATAACAAACAAAAATGTCTTGGACAGGATTTAAAAAAGCTGTAAACAGAGCAGGCCACAGTGTTTTAATAAAGGATGTTGACAAAACTGTTGATAAAGAATACGATGTTGAACTAAGAAGATACAAGGTCTTGGAAAGAGCCGCTGGTAACTTAACAAAAGACTCCAAGGGCTTTTTGGATGCCTTGAGAGCAGTAACAGCTTCCCAAGTCACCATTGCTGAAATCATATCCAACTTATATGACGACTCCAAGTCATACAACAGTGGCTACAATGTTGGTAACTACTACTTGCAATGTGTCAGAGACTTTGACAGTGAAACTGTCAAGCAGTTGGATGGTCCATTCAGAGAGACTGTTTTGGATCCTATAACCAAGTTCAGCAACTATTTCCAAGAAATCGACGAAGCCATCAAGAAGAGAGACCATAAAAAGCAAGACTATGATGCTGCCAAGTCCAAGGTTAGAAGATTGATTGATAAGCCAGCCAAGGATGCCGGGAAGTTGCCAAAGGCCGAAAAGGACTTACAGTTTGCCAAGGATGTCTTTGACCAATTAAATGACCAACTTAAGCAGGAGTTGCCTCAGCTAGTAAGCTTGAGAGTACCCTACTTCGATCCTTCCTTTGAGTCCTTGGTGAAGATTCAATTGAGATTCTGTACAGAGGGTTACACAAGACTGGCTCAGATACAGCAGTACTTGGATGAGCAGAGCAGAGATGACTATGCCAATGGTACCTTGGACTCCAAGATGGAGCAGATCCTCCAACAGATGTCGTCATTGGACATATGTGCTCTAGGCTACAAATAATTTCATATATAAAGGGTTGACGTCATTGTTTCAAAGAGAAAACGCGGTTATTTTTTTTTTTTTTCTTACTTTTTTTTTTGTTGGTTTTTTTTCTTTCTTTTCGTTGGGTTTTTTCTTCTTTGGCCTTTTGGAAGGGGAAAATTAAGAGTAAATTGACTCTGACATTGTAATCTACTTCGATATATCATACAACGTTCTTCAAGAAGTATATACAAAAATTGTAGCTTAAAGGCCCCACGCTCTAAGGTTTATCTTGTTTGTTTTGGTTTTTTCCTTTGATATTCTTGAGACCCTAGCGAAGTTAACACAGATATATCATTTACAATGAAAAATGTCATTTTGCTTCTCACGAAGCTTTCCACATACCTTAAGATGACCATGGTGTGTTTCATTAACAATCTTGTAGATAAACACATTATCGATGTGTTGAACGAAAGCAGATCCCTATCCAAAGTCAACATGAGCAGAAGTAATAACACATCTCAGGCCGAATCCTTCCATAGTGAAAAACGAGAGTTTTCATTTCCCATAGTTGATGTAGAGAAGGAGGACATAAGGTCTAGGAGTCTTCCACATATCCTAGGGGATCCCTTGGTTTCAGATATAAAGGTGTCTCCTAGTGGGCCTGCATTTCCAGCAATTTTAGAAGAGCCAGAGATGCAAACAAGTGAAGTTGTTGAAGCTTACAAAAAAAAGAAGTTTTTATTCACCAGATTCGACTTTAAAACATTTATTGTGGATAACACCAAATTATCTGCCAGCATGAAGATTCTTATCTACACCATATTAGCATTTTGTATTACACTTCTGCTACGATTGAGTTACATACACACATCATTAAAAAATTGCATACCTACATTCACTTCAACAAAGGCCTCATCATTCAACGATTTGAGCAAACTGGATATCATCAAGTACTTGGTATCCTCAAAGTCATCCCCATTGCTCGACAACATACAGGACACATGCTCCACTGATCACATACACAGAGATCGACTTAATGTTGTTGTGATTCCAGCAGTTTTGACCATGATCGACTATACAGTATGTTCTGACTATTTAACCTCTAGTAAGTTTTTGAAAAATCTCACATTGCTTGAGGTTTACCATAATTTGAACTCCTTGGATTATAACTTGAAACTGAAAATGGCAGTTTGGCTTACCGCAAACCTGGCATTTGTCATGAACTTGAAATTTAATAAATTCGTACTGAGAACCATAAACGGCCTGGAGTCATATGACATTTTCAGATTGTTTCAAGTCACATTAAACAACAAACTAGTGTACTTTAGATTAATAATTTTCTATTCCTTGTACAGAATCATACCTTTAGGAACGTTATTGCCTCTGATAGTATTAATGAAAATGATGATGGCATTAACACAAATAATGAATCTAAGATTCGTACAACAGGAAGATCCATACAATCTGTTCAAGATATCAATGACATGCTTGGTCTGGCTGGTTAGTTGTGTTGCATTTGGACAAGCAAAGAGCTACGAATATCTGCTGTCAAAGAGATCCAACTTGGTTTACATGTTTAAAAGATTGTGTGTGTTGATGGCTTGTAAGTATTACGCAATTCTGGTGTTTGATTACAAATTAACGCTCATACCGCTGAGTGCCTACATGCATGAAAACAAGCTAAATATGTTGAAAAAGCCCTTGTTTTTATTCAAGCCAATGGTTTTGACATTACTATCCGCTGATGTGGATTTTAAAGCCTTAAAGATTAAGTTTTTGACTTTTTTCAAAACTGGATCTTCAAACTTTTCAAAGGAAACAATAATTGCCAAGTGTTTATATGTCGAAACTGTTGAAAACATCAGAACATCCTCAAAAGATGAGTTGGGATTAGACGAAGTCATTGATGATTTTGCCACAGTTGTTTACCTGACCAATAAAAGGTTAGTTAAGTGGACCAACAATGGATACACGCAGATAAACAATGATAGTTTTCAAAGACTATCATGGGACTTTTTCATCAACAAGTTTTATGGAAGATCACTGGAAACTGAGGTATTAATAGACTTTAAAGCCATTACCATTGATGATGACTCAACAGATATTAACTCACTTCCCCCAATAGGTCTATCAGACGGCAAAGGGATCAAAACGGATAAATTGATTATGTCAGGGGATAAAAACAAATTCTGTCTTATTTATCCAACAAGTGAAGAGGACAAAACCATGAATTTATTGTTGATGGATGTAAGTAACAAGTCATTCAAAACCATCACCTTGAATGATTATTATATTGATGATGTAGTTGATTGTTATTATTTCCAAGAGGGTCCTTTAGGAACAGACAGCGCCAACAGTATACTGGTAGTAACAAGATCTGCTGAGATTATAGAGGTAGACTTGTACAGCTTTAGAAAGACAGTAAAGAAGCTCAATCTTTTGGCCAAAATTGATCATTGGGAGAGATTGAAAACTGATAGAATGGCGGAAAGAAGTATTATTCATGACACTAAAAGAAAGTATATAGGTCAATATGTCAGGTTTAGAGGATGGAAGATTTTGCCATTCCCAGTTGAATTGGAGTCTAATAAAACTGTGAACAATGTGATGATGAAAAAGGGAAATTCTATGAGTTTAGTAAACAAGAGCACTGGAGGCTCCATGATGATGAACAAATTCAAAATGTTTCCTATGGTTCAGCAGGTATCAGATCCTTTGAGTTCAAGAGGCCACAATACAGTGAATAACAAGGATTGTGAGATTATACTAAAGGTCAAGACTTTGGAGCACCTTGGGTTTATTTACGAAATAGTAGAAAATGAGACGGAATATAAACACAAATGGGTCATCAGGCTTTTAGACTGTATCACTGGGAAGAAAATAAAACAATTCGAAATAAACAAGAAGAATGTTGATCTAGATTCTATACGAATCACACATGAAAAGGACTTGAAGTTTTGTGGGTTTTGTGGGTTCCTGAGCTGCAAAAAGCTACATTTGCATTACATGGAAGCAAATCCTAATACAAGGGAGACGTCCTTGAACATAATTGTACTAATAAATGGAAGAGTTAAAAACATGAAGAAACAAAGAATATGTTTTAGAACAGAAAGAGATTCAAGAGATATAAGATGTCATGGTATTCAAGAGATGAGTGAGGTGGTTAAGAAAATCAAAATACCAGAAAAGAATGCTGATTTGATTTATAATAGTTACGAAGATAGTTATGTCTTTTTCAGTAAGAAAAGTAAAAGCAAATTGGATCTGTTCAAAGTTAGCAGCATACCATACACGTTTGAGAGTCATGTATTTGGCAAGGACCAGGTCATAGGGTTTGATAATTTTAAATACAACATTCCGAAGGCAATTGCTGATGAAGAAATCAGAAGAAAGGATTTGAAAGAGTTGGAAAATGATAAAGAAGAACTGATGTATGAAGAGGATGGTATAAAGAAAAGAAGACTGGTAAAGGATGAAAATAAAAGAATAAGATACTTGTATGACATCAAAGAAAACAGAATTTATTATTATTAGTATTTATATCTTCATTTGAAGAAAACAAAATAGGAACTTATTGAGCTATATACAGAAAAGTAACATGAATATCCATTATTTTTAATAGTATCACTGTTTAGCAATAAAACTTGTTGTACTTGTAGGCATAGTAACCTAAACCAATAGAACCCAAGGAGAAAAGAACCAATGGAACTGGTTTTTTGAAGTTGGATTTGATGGCTCTGGACAAACCTAATGCGGATAAGACAGCAGAGGTACCTACTAAGCCAGTAACAGCAGTTTTGTAGTTGTCATCGAATGTATCGTTCTTGATAAACAACCCATTGGCAATGTATAAACCACCAATGGCTAAGCCACCCATCAAGGAAGGCTTAGAGCCAGATTTGAAGTACCCCATGGCACCACCAGCAGCAGTCAATCCACCTAAAGTAAAAGCTAAATGATCCATTATTTGTAATTATTTTTTTGAATATTGTGCAATGGGGATTTATGATTTTTTTTCAAAAAAAAGTTAAAAGATTGTTACATAGGTAATCATTTTGAAAATGAATTTATGTTTCAGTGTGGTTAGGGGTGTGAAAAAAAAGAGAAATTGATTGAAAATTATAGAATATTCGGAGATAAGAGAGCCCCAATGGTATTAGCTAATCTCTTTTTCACCTTAGTAATTTGTCTTTAGACTTGTTGGAATTAGTGTGGAATAATGAATATTCGTTTGATAAATAACAGAACAATGAATATTTAGATAAAATACAGACAGATTTCGTTTAATGTATTTCAGATTATATTGCTTCCTTTTACTGTTTCTTTATATTACTACTTAATAATAAACAAAAGTTAGTATACGTCACGTGTAAACGTAGTATATATCTCTAATAAAAAATTATTTCTTAAATTAAAAAAAAAAAAGTTTACAAGTAAAAAAACACTAGCTTTTGTAAATTTACTTAGATGTAAACTGTTTATTAAATTTTAATTACCAATAAAAACTTATCAATGTCATGTTCAAAAGTATCATTATCTGACATCTCAACTATTTACTCTAACTAATCCTTACATTCCTTTGCAAAGAACCTTAGGATTATTAGCGGAGTTAGATTTGATGTGTCTAAGTCCAGTCGTTAGTAAGATTATTTTAGAGAAAAACCTCTTCATTTTTTCTCAAAAAAAAGTCAAGTGACATTTTTTGTTAGCCATACATTCCACTTTTTTACTTTTAAAATCTTAACTACATCTATGAATCTCATTCTTATGGATAGCTATCACCTTATAAGGTGTGTTGGTTCATCTTTTTTTTTTTTCTACATGATAATCACTTCTTATAGGTTATATAAACATCATCTACACTCCTTAATTTATTCCAACAAAACATTACTGATTCAATCGTGTATACCATTAATCATAAATGGTATTCCATCTTAGTAAAAGATTTACCAAAAAACCATTTCTAATTAAGCTTATATCCGCAACACTATCTTTTTCATATCTGTTATACAGAATGAGCATTAATTCAACAAAAAATTTAGACTTAACAAAGGGCAAAACCGTTCCTGCCATTGTGATAGGGTCAGGTCTTACTGGATTGACTGTAACTGACATTTTAGTAAACAAATACAACTTGAACAACATAGTTCTTATTGAGAAATTTGGATCCATAGGAGGTAACTCCATAAAGGCCAGCAGTGGGATATCAGTGTCAAACTCTGAACAACAACATGCTTTGAACATTGATGACAATGCTGATTTTTTCTATAAGGACCTAATTAAATCATACAAGCTATCAACCGAAAACCCATTGTTGCAAAAACTAAGCATTGATTGTAACAAGGCCATGGACTACTTGAACCACGACATCGGTCTTTCCTTGGACAAGATATCCCAACTAGGTGGTCATTCAAAGAGAAGAACTCATAAGTCCTCAAATGGAATGCCACCTGGTTTTGAGATGATTTCAAGCCTGAAGAAGAGAATCATTGACAATCCTAATGTTGACATTCAATTGAAGACCAAGCTTATCGATTTCAACATCGACTTCTCCAACGGCATAAAAACATGTATGTTCATGGATTTGGAAACGGGAAAGACCGAAAAGCTATACACTGACAACTTGATTTTGGCCACTGGTGGCTTTTCCAGTAACAAGAACCTGATCAAGAATTTCCTGGAAGCTGAGATCAACAAGCCAGATTACAACTCCAAAACCCACGACATTATCTCTAAGGAACTGATACTGCAAAAGCTGGACACCTTGCCTACTTCCAATGGTGAGTTTGCCACTGGTGACTTACTTGAGATTCTGTTGGCCAAGCCAAACTTGAACTTTGACTTCAAGGATCTAGCTGAAGTTCAAATCCATCCTACGGGATTCATTGATCCAAAAGATCCACAGAACCCATCCAAGATCCTTGCTGGTGAGCAACTAAGAGGCAATGGTGGTATTCTGATCAATCCATTGACTGGGGCCAGATTTGTCAATGAACTCGACACAAGAGATAAAGTCACCGCTGCCATTTTCCAGCAAAACATTCCTAACGACAGAGTGTTGTTGGTATTGTCCGAAAAGGGAGCAGAATACAACATGGACACAATAGGATTCTATCAAAGTCGTGGTCTGATCAGAAAAGTCAAAATCAATGAACTCTTCAACGATGAGAAGTTGAAGGAAAAGGTTGTTTCTGAGTTGAGAAGCTATACAAT
>ERZ794949.470-NODE-470-length-12630-cov-177.078569_pt1 | contig 12630 bp, 4 predicted proteins | sample MGYA00511363_ERZ794949 | MGnify/ENA primary metagenome ERZ794949 (study PRJEB30137, sample SAMN04331402) | food metagenome | isolation source: T1 must sample point D1 replicate B | place: Australia: South Australia ...
GTTATTCCTATCCTTCGAACCAAACATGGTAGCGCCTCCTTAAATCCGCTCTTCTACTGTGTGTGTTTTTTGCTGTGGTACGTAAGACTCCCCTGTCACCAAAAACAGCCAAAGCGTAACCCTCCCAAAACACCGTTCGTGTCTTAAAAATAACAGCCTACTGGATTTAAGTTTAGAGACTGAAATTTTTTTTTTTAAAAAAAATAATTAAAATATAAACAAAAAGTTTGATCTCAAACCAACGAATTCTATTTGGATTTAGGAAGAAATCAAACAGGCAGACAGCAGCTAATTCTTCATTAGATCAATAAGGAATGGAGTCAGAAAACATCATTGTTCATGCTCGTTCGCATGTTATCAAGTGGATCAATTTATCCGAATACTACAACGAAAATCAAAAATTGAAGAATGGTAAGAGGATCATTACTTTGAGTTTCAAAATGTCAGGAACGAAAAAGTCTATAAGATTTGGATTGTATACGAAAAAACAAATTTTAGATGCCACCACAGGCACCTTTGACAGTATTTTGCCAGGTAAAAACCAGCCTGGATTGTACCAATCAGACAACTCAGGGTTTAAAATAACTCCAACCTCTATTTTAAAAGAAAGAAAAGATAGTTTGAAGGAAAAAATCAAAAAGTCAAACATGCAACCTGTATTTCCTATTGCTGAAATTTCAACAAGAAAAGGTTTGAGTATGGAAATCAACATTGAGTACGAAGATCCTTCACATTTGGCTATGATCTTTGAAAACGACCATCATTTAGGCAAAAGCAAAGTTCATTTTGTTTTTGAGCTTGTTCCTGTGCTGGAAGATCACGATGAAAGTGAAGGTGACAACACCAGTATTGACAATTCATCCCCTCCTTTGAATAGCAATGCTAATTTAGGTTCTGTATCAGATGAAAGACTTCATGTGGCCAGAGGCAATTCTAGTAGTAAAACCAGAGTGGAGAATGATCAAAACTTACCTGGGATTTCTACTTTATCAAGATCAAACTCTACAAATACTCTTCAAAGTGAGTCAGCTCATAATCTAAGGCGTTCATTGGGTGCTCTTAACAAGAGATCATTTTACGTCAATGATAATACCGTCTTCCAAGGTTATGTGCCTAAGAATAGAAGAAATCCTAAATCGAAGAAGCAGTTTGTAACAAGATTTTTTATTTTGGATATGAAAAGAGCAACATTGAAGTACTATCAAAATAACACATCCAGAAGTATTAAAGGTGAAGTATTATTGAAGACATGTGTTATATCTTCTGATGTACAAAGTGGAGAGATATTTATAGATTCTGGATTTGAAGTTTGGATATTAAAGCCTTTCAAGCTTGATTATAAACCTTGGCTTGATGCATTAGGTAAATGTTTGATAGAAGAAAAACTTAATGATGATAAAGAGACTGTTTTTGAAAGATACATCAAAATGAAAGAAAACTCATTTAAAATACAAAAATTGATTTCAGAAATTAAATCAACAACTGCTGATCAGCAAATAATTACTAAATTGGACGACATACTTGCATTGACATTAATCAAAGATCAAACTAATGATGTGGAAAATACCGATCTATACAGTTCTTTCTCTGCAGATGAATTTTATGATGCAATTGACGAGATCCCTGGCATTATTATGATTAAAAGTGAGGAACCGCTAGATAAGGTGCAAGAAGCTAATATAGATGACGCTATTTTAGAAGAGGTTGAAGACGATGATATCATAAACAACAACGATTCATCTTCCCAACTAGATACTCCGATACAAGCACAAATGTCAAGTTTATCAAAAAATACAGATACTCCTTACAACACAAACCCTCTTCCACACCCACCAATTACCAGAAGAAATGATGTTCCAGCAGCAAAAACAAAACCCCCTTCTTTGCTATCATTTTTGAGAAAAAATGTTGGTAAGGATATGGGTTCCATTTCTATGCCAGTGACTAGCAATGAACCACTAACTATATTGCAATTCTTAGGAGAAACGTTAGAGTACTCTGCTTTGTTAAATGATTGTATAAACACTTTTTATAAAAAGAACTATGACTCTAATGAGTTTAAGAGAAAAAGATTAGCTTTGGTAAGTTCTTTTGCTTTGTCACAACTAGCTCAACAAAGAAGTAAAGTAAGATGTTTAAGAAAACCCTTTAATCCTATGTTAGGTGAAACTTTTGAAATGGTCAATGAAGTGGAAAACTATAGATTTTTGGCTGAGAAAGTTGAGCACAAACCAGAACAAGTGTTTGCTCTTTTCACAGAAGGATTTGGGACAAACAAGGCTAACAGATTTAAGTGGGAGCTGTCTTACACAGTTCAACCAAGTTCCAAGTTTTGGGGTAAAAGTATTGAACTTTTAAATTACGGAACAATTTACTTGAAGTTCATTGATATTGAAGCTAAAAACACAGTTTTGGAAACATACACTTGGTCAGCACCAGTTACTATCTTAAAAAACTTGATTGCTGGTGAAAGATATGTTGAACCAACTGGTGAAGTTGAGGTTAAGTGTATTGAAAATCTTTTGAAAACCACCTTTGTTTTCAAAGCTGCTGGTGGGTTCTTCAAAGGTAGAACCGAACAAATAAAGGGTGACATGCAAGATAACACAGGAAAGTATATTGGTAGTTTGGATGGTTCCTGGACTGAATCATTGATGCTGATGCCCGAAAACCAGAAGATTTGGAGTGTTGGTGAACTGGTAGAAAACTCCGATGACAAGTACGGATTTTCCAAGTTTGCTTCCAATTTGAATGAAATAAGTTCTTTAGAAAATGGAATCATTCCAATTTCCGACAGTAGGTTAAGACCAGATGTGAGAGTTTACGAAAATGGTGATATTGATAAAGCTGAAGAATTGAAGCTGAAACTAGAACAGGATCAAAGAACTAGAAGAAACAACAATCAAGATGTAAAGCCTTCATACTTCAAAAAAAAGGCTAACCTAGATTACCATTTTATCAAAGGTTCTAACTCTTACTGGATAAAGAGAGAAAAACAAGATTGGACTGCCGTTCCAAAGCTTTGGTGATTTTATATATGTTTCAGTCATACGAGTGTCTTAGACCACTATTATCCTGAAATACTTTGTAAGCACTGTTTTATTTAATCAAAAGATACATTTTCCGTTTTAGGAAAAATACACTTTTTTAGGTAATTTCATTCATATACCAATTACATCGTGTTTTGCAGATTGTATATATTTTTTTCCCAAAAAGGAAATGTTGTCACTGTATATTCAAGAAGTACTAGTACTTTGGCATAAAGAGGTATTATTATGGTTACGATTTAAGGTTAGATTGTGTTGAAAAATGTTGTTGAAGTAAATTCATGATATTTTTAAACATTTGGTTATAAATAAGATCACTTTTTCAGCACTGATTATGTGATGAAGTTAGAAAAAAGAATAAAGTGTTTGATATAAAAAAGAGAAATGTTGCAGTCAAACAAATATTCAATTGTGAAATAATGAATTTTAGTATTGAAAAAATTAAAAAAAAAAAAACATCAATATACAAGTTGAGCATTGTCAAGCAATAGTAAAACAGGATAGCGAGAAAAGCAAATTAGTAAAATCATACAATAGCTTTAAACTCAACCATCTGAAAACATATCTGTGGATTCAAACAAAAAACAGTTTGCGTATTTGACCAATCAGATCTTAGTAACTTTTTATCATAATCAAACTGACTAAATTGGTAGTTTACTGTCACCCTCAATGGAGCCATCGTGCAGGCAACTGACCAACCATTGGCATGCACGTGACACCACTTTAAGAAAATCACGTGCATTTCTGAAAAAAAAACTCACCCTGTCGGACATAAACCATCACTAACCAAAAGTTTAACGTCTCAGTATTTCATATTTAAAATATTCATGCGCTGTTTTCTAAGGTTTCGTTTGTGAATCTGCAAAAAAAAGGGGCTTTCACCAGCCAAATTCTCCTGACATCCCCTACTTAGTACCATCTATAAATAAACCCTGTGTATACGCTGCACAGCTTATATGGGATAACATTCAAGCCGAATCAACCCCCAAAGAAACCTTAAAAGCCAAGTGATTGTACACCCTCTACACTTAACTCCGCTCCCCTTTTCCGCTGACAAAACGTGACTACAACATAAACTTGTCTTCTTTATCAGTGAGAAAAACATAGCTTCCCACTATAACACCATAAAAAAACTGCTTATTGAGAATTTCCACATAGTTACCATTTTACACTTGCTTAGGCCTTTTTTTTTGGTTACATTTTTTTTTTTCTGATTTAACACTATTAAACAGCTTTATTACTACCTTTAAAGTTCGATCAAATAACCAAGAAAGACATACAGACAATGAGCGAAGACAACAAGGATTCATTTACGACAGCCTCTAAAGGATATTTCACGAGAAAACCCCAAAAAATCCATGTGGCACATAGAAGATCACCTAGTGAACTAACCAGCTTAATGATAGAACAGTTGAACCTGGGCGAAGATAACAATCAAAGCGGAGGATCAAACAATTCAAGTTTTTTGCCACCACCACCAACAGTAACTGTTCATCAATCACCAGGTAGAAACAATGTATCCGGAAACGGAGGCTACCATAGCAGAAATCAAAGTGAGTCAAAACCAGACAATACGATGTCACCAAGCAACTTTCAAAACTCACCAAGATCTCATTCCAGAACAGGCTCTTATTCAGGTGGACATTCAAGAACAAATTCAGGACATGCCGGCCACAACAGAAGACAATCTTTGCAACTAAACGAAGCCAAGAAACATGCTTTAGAAGAACAAACCAAGAGAGGTGTTGTGATATCCGGAAATGGATCTGCTGGTTCATCTCCTGATGTTGCTAATGGAAATATATCCACCAATGATGATTACACATTCCCAAGAAGCAGCAGTAAAGGAATCTCCAGAAACAGCAGTGTCAATTCTAGAAGTTTCAAATTCCCTCAAACTAACATTTCCAATAATGATAGCAATGATTATAATAATGATTTCATGACTTCTCCTAGAAAATTCAAATTTGGATCTGGTGGATCATTTGGCCATAGCAGAAATAATAGTACTAACAACTCTAATAATTTGAGCTCAAAATTCCAACATACACCATCGAATTCAGAATCAATGGGTCAACCTGGCACAACAGGGTTATTGGAACCGTTTTCCCATAAACAAAACCCTCAATCAGTAAGCTCTATTCAAGCTTTTAACGCCAATTCATCTGCAAATGCAAATGTCTCTGCAAACGCAACTGCTGCAAACCAAAGAAAATCTCTATTTGCTCCATACTTACCACAGTCAAACATTCCAAAGTTGATAGAAGAAGGAAGATTGGTTGTTGGTACTTTGCGTGTTAACAAAAAGAATAGATCAGATGCCTGGGTATCCACGGATGGCATTTTGGATGCTGATATCTACATTTGTGGTTCCAAAGACAGAAACAGAGCTTTGGAAAACGATTTGGTTGCTGTTGAATTATTATGTGTTGATGATGTTTGGGGAAATAAAAAAGAAAAAGAAGAAAAGAAAAGAAGAAAAGATCTTGGTAACAATCAAGACATGGTTGATGGAGATTATCACAACGATGCTACTATAAACCAACAATTTTCACCAAGAAAAACACCATCCTTTAATGGGGGCAGCAACACCAATGCCTTTGATGACATGCTTACTAAAACACCACCTCAAAATAAATCTCATTTATCTGAGGAAACACCACAACCTAAATTAAAAAGAAAGGGCTCATTGAAACAAAGACCAACACAAAAAAAGAACGATGATGTTGAAGTTGAAGGGCAATCTTTATTGTTGGTTGAAGAAGAAGATATTAATGATGAATTCAAACCGCTATATGCAGGCCACATCGTTGCTGTTCTTGATAGAATTCCTGGCCAGTTATTCACAGGTACTTTGGGTTTACTAAGACCTTCTCAAAACAATAACAGCAATGAATCCAACAATTCTCAAAACGGAAACCCAAATAACGTTAATAAAAAACCCAAGATTATTTGGTTTAAACCCACCGATAAGAAGGTTCCTTTAGTTGCTATTCCAACAGAACAAGCACCTGAAGACTTTATAGATAATCCTGGAAAATATACCAAGTATATGTACATGGCTTCAATCAAGAGATGGCCAATCACATCCTTGCATCCTTTCGGTACTTTGGTTGGACCAGTTGGTGAGATTGAAAATCCTCAAACCAATGTTGAGTGTATTTTGAAAAATAACAACTTCCAATCTGATGAATACTTGGATCCAAATGACAAGAAAAAAGAAAGAAAGAACTTTAATAGTTTAGAGATAGATGAAACAAAGAATGAGTTTAGACCTGTTTACGAAAATCCTAACATTTGTATTATCAATGAAAACGAAAACTTAGGTTCAGACTTAAGTTTGTCTGTTGAACAAATTGATAATGACAGAGTCAAGCTATCTTGCCATGTTATCGACATATCCGAACATTTAGAAAGTGGATCTAATTTGGACAAGAGAATTAGAAAAAGATCAACCGGTGTTTTCTTACCGCAAAGAAACGTTCCTTTGCTACCAAGAAAGGTTGAAAACAACTGTTCTTTTAAGATTGGTTCAAAAAGTGCCTGTATTTCTTGTCATTATGTTTTGAATATGAAGACTCAAAAAATTGAAGAATCAAAAATAGAGGAGTCTTTTGTTTTACCAAGTTATTTAGTCAAAAGCTCTGAATTGGAAAACTTTGATCCTGTGTACAAGAGTATTTCTGATCTTGTTAAAAGAAACAGAGTGTCTGATTTTTCTGGCAAAATCCACGATTTACCTTTGTTATACAAACTGGATGACGAAAACATGAAGTGCGACAGTTTAAAGTATTACTTTAACAGCAGCAATTCCATTATTGATGAAATTAAAATGAAGGTTAATAATACTGTTGCTAAAAAGATTTACACTCAACTGGGTGATTGCGCTTTTTTGAGAAAGCAATCAGAACCTCTATCAACCACCTTTTATTCATTTATGTTAAGAGTATCTGAATTCCCATTTTTGGAGGACGAATTGAATTTTGAAAGCCCTATTGATTGTTTACAATCTATAACAAAGATTGAAGATCAAACTTTGAGAGAAGTTGTTGAATTGATGTTTTATAAGACTATGAACAGAGCTAAATATTGCGTTGCAGGTAAAACCGATGAAGACGTCATGGAAAATTTCTTATTAAATTATAGTCTGTACACACACTTCACTTCTCCATTCAAGAGATACGCTGATCATGTTGTTCACAGACAATTAAAGATATGTTTGAAGATGGAAAAAGGTGAATTAACTTTGGAAGAAGCAGACAAGAACGTGACTGAAGTTGAATCTTTGAAGATTACTGCCGAATACTGTAACTTCAAAAAAGATTTTGCCTTTGCAGCTCAAGAACAAGCTATTCATTTATTAGTTTGTGAAACCATTAGTGATTTGACAAGCAACACTAGTAGCAAGTTTGATCAAATTTTGACTTTGGGAAGAGTTGTTCAAGTTTATGAATCTTCATTTGATGTTTTTATTCCAGAATTTGGTATTGAAAAAAGAGTCCATGGTGATCAATTACCATTGATAAAGGCTGAATTTGATAATAATAACAAAAAACTAGAATTGTTTTGGTCTGGTTCCCAAGATTCTGCCATTTACTTGCCAGTTGACGAGAAAAAGCCACAATCATTCAGAAACTCTATCAAAAACAAATTCAAGACTGCTTCCAAAAACATTGCTGATCATGAATTGAATTTGGTAAGTTTACCAGAGTTGTCCCCTGAAGTAAAGAAGAAGTTTGAATCCATGGGAATGCAAGAGCCTGATCTACATATTTTGAAAGAATTAAAGAAGGAATTTTTACAAATGAAAGAATTTGATCCAAGTACAGAAGCTATAGATGTGTTCAGAAAGAGAACCTTTACAAGAGTAGAGGACTTCAATACTCCGAATAACGAAATTGAATTAGCTTATGTTCAAGAAATCAAGGAGCTAAACATGGTTCCTATCTTAGTAAGAGCCGAGATTGGTATGGCTTTACCATGTCTATCTGTAAGGGCATTAAACCCATTTGTCTAGTTTAATAGTATATATTGAAATTACTAATTTATTATAACCTAATACATTGGCTAATCCCACTTTAGTCATCCTTTACTAATGGGATTCGCCTTGGTTTTTTTCCCGCTACCCGTAATGGTATTTAAACAGCGATAATCCCTATGAAAATTCACATATTTATAATGAAATTAAGTAGTTATTAAAGCTGTAAAAGACACAAGAAAGAGAGTTTATATGATACCAAGAAGTGTACTGATACTAGTAATATCAATAATAACATATTTGTACATAAACCAAGAAAAAAACGAAAAAAAAGAAGCAATAATGTCAGCAAGCAAAACACACAGAACTATATTAAAACATTTTATACCCACCTTCAGATCTGAAGGGGTTGGGGCTAAGGTAAGACGTAGTATTGGAGTTCCAGACATGCAAAAGTTTTCACCTTTTGTGATGTTGGATCATTTTCAAGTCAAAGCCCCCGCAGGTTTTGAGCAACATCCTCATCACGGTCAAGAAACAATCACTTTATTGCTAGATAACTATATGGCACATGAAGATTTCACCGGATCTAAAGGGATTTTAAGACCAGGTGATTTACAATTCATGACTGCTGGTAAGGGTGTTGTGCACTCAGAGATCCCTGTTGTCATGAGCTCTAACGATAGACCAGCTCAAGGTATGCAGTTATGGGTTGCGCTACCAAAAGAACTTATCAACTGTAAACCAAGATACAGAGATTTAAGAAATGAAGAGATACCAGTTGTTAAGCCATATGACAACGATGGTAAGAAATTGACTGTAAAGGTCATTTCAGGTCAGTCATACGATGTTACCTCGGTTCAGGACTTAGCATACACACCTGTGGTATACTACCAATATACCTCATTCAGAAAAGGAACCAAGTTTGTTCAAGAAGTAGATCCAAAGATGAATTGCTTTATTTATGTGAAAGAAGGCTCTATCAAGATCAAGGACACAGTATATGCAACCAACAGTGCGATTTTCTTCAATCCTGATGGTGACCTAATCGAGGGTGAAATTGCCTCCGAAGATGATCAAAAAACCGAATTCTTTATCATAGCCGGTCAAATCTTAGACCAAGAGATTGTACAATATGGTCCATTCATTGACACAAGCGAACAAAACATCTACCAAACTTTCAGAAACTACCAATTGGGTATCAATGGATTTGAAAATGTAAAGACATGGAACAGTGTCATTGACAAGGGTGTTGACGAAGAGCTGGCCAAGGAATGGTTGGCCAAGGACGGCTATGAGTTTATTCCTCATGACTAAGTCCTCACTTATATATATATATATTACACTATAAGTCCGAAGTACGAACTTAAAACTTCGACCACGTGCAATGACACGTGAATAAAACAAGAGGCGTGAGCCAAGCTAAGAGAAATGTGTACTCAACCCCTCTAGATTAAAAACACTTGCCTGCGTTTTCACTAGTTTAACATAAGATTAAGTACTGCCTATAAGCAAAGCACAGTACCACCAAAGCATGCACAGTACCACCAGAGAATGCACAGCTGCTTGAAACGTAGTCACTATCTCCGACACTCCACACTGTCACGTTTTTATGTGTGCCCGAAAGTGTGGTGGAGTAAATATGATCCCCCTTGGGATTTCAGTTTTTTTCCACTGTGAAAATTTCACAATCAGCTTTAATTAAATCTGTGGACGTTTTTGAAAAAAGTTTAACCACAGTGATTAAGACCCTTGTAAACCCAGAAGGATTTAAACACTGATAAATTGGTTGATGAAATAACAATCAAACTGTGGTGCTTTTTTTTTTGTCAACTTTAATTAGGTGAAATAATGCTCATAGTGGACTCTTTGGCCTTAGCTGTTTTTTTAAAAAAAACGAAAATAACTCTCTATTACGTAACACATGATTACGTGCTTTATATAAGAGTATCATGACTGTGATTTGAGATCTTTGTGAAATTTTAAAAAAAAGCTTGAAAAAGAACCAATAGTAATATATATATACATAATGGCCATTCCTAAACCACATGGTGGAGAGTTAAAAGACTTGATTGCAAGAGATGCTTCAAACAAAACAGCTTTATTATCCAAGTTTGAAACTTTAAAGCACAAAATTAATTTATCTGGCAGACAAATTTGTGATTTAGAATTGATTTTAAACGGTGGGTTTTCTCCATTAACTGGGTTTTTATCCGAAGACAACTACAACTCTGTTATTGAAAAATCTAGACTAGTCAATGGTACTTTATGGACTATCCCAATCACATTGGATGTCTCCAATATTGAAGGTTTAGAAGTTGGTGAAGAAGTTGGTTTATTACAAGATAATGAAATACCAATTGCTATTTTGAAAATTGATTCTTTATGGAAACCAAACAAACAAAGAGAATCTTTGATTTTCTCCAAGGGTGATTTAGAACATCCAGCCAACAGATACTTATTTGAACAAGCTGGTGATTATTACATCGGTGGTGAAATTACTGGTGCTATTTCATTGCCTAAGCATTACGACTACTTAGAATTCAGAAAGACTCCAAGCCAATTGAGAGCTGAATTTGAAAGTTCTGAAGGATGGGATAAAGTTGTTGCTTTTCAAACCAGAAACCCAATGCACAGAGCCCATAAGGAATTGACCGAAAGAGCTGCTAAGAACATCGGTGGTAAGGTATTGATTCATCCTGTCGTTGGTTTAACCAAACCAGGTGATATTGATCACCACACCAGAGTCAAAGTCTATAAGGAAATCATCAATAAATATCCTGAAGACACACAAGCAAAGCTGTCCTTGTTGCCAATTGCTATGAGAATGGGTGGTGATTTAGAAGCTGTTTGGCACGCTATCATCAGACAAAACTACGGTTGTTCTCACTTTATCATTGGTAGATCCCATGCCTGTCCAGGTAGCAACTCCAAGGGTGAAGAGTTTTATGGACCTTATGATGCTCAACAATTAGTCGAATCTTACAAAGATGACTTGAATATTGATATTTTGCCATTCAGAATGATCACTTATTTACCTGAAGAAGACAGATACGTTGCCATAGATGAGATCACTGAAGAAGAAAAGTCTAAGACTTTGAACATTTCTGGTACTCAATTAAGAAACAAGTTGAAATTCGGTCAAGATATTCCTGAATGGTTCTCTTACCCTGAAGTTGTCAAGATCTTGAGACAAAGAAATCCAGCCAGATATAACCAAGGTTTCTTGATTTCTTATGACTTGAAGGATAACAAGTTATCCAAGACTCAATTGACCAATGGTTTGATTTCCAAGTTCTTAGAACAATCCTCTACTAGATTTTTCAAGGTATTTGATTCTGAAGATGTTGTAAATGGTATTGATTCCCAAATTGTAAATGATTTCATCAATGCCAATTCCGGTTTGATTTTCAATGAACTTGATAATGCTCACGTCCAAAGCATTGAAAAGAACCATTATGTTATTGGTAAAGATATAGAAATTGATGAAAAAGACAACGTTGATTCTGTTTTAGAAAAGGTTTTGGCTGTTTTGAAAACCGAAAACTTCTTTGTTTAAATGTTGATCATTTGACTATAAGTAAAGATATGTATTAAACTTTTTTAAAAATAAGAATGATATGAAGATCTTCCAACAGGAATCACTTAAGCTATATTTGATATTATCGTCTTTTGATTTGAGACCCAAAAGCACGAATGTTCATTAATGAATATATAAATTTGTTTTATTATTTTTTTTCTTTGAAAAAGAAGATACATTTACATATCTTTATTGTGAGTGTAATATGAAGAAAAAAGGAAAAGAAAAAGTTTAGATTCTTAATTCATAATAATAGTTTTTTTACAAGTTGTTAACCTTAGAAATAAAGTCGTTGGCCTTGTTTAAAACATCTTGCTTAGGGTTGAAACCTAAGTCAACAACAACATTTAATTTCAAGTCATTAGATTCATTAGCAGGAGTAGAAACTACGTTGTTTGCTAGAGGAGCTCCGATCAATTCGTCAAATAAGTCGTATTGTTGAGTCTTTGGAGCAGCCTTAGTGACTTGAGCTAAGGTAAATTTATAGTTGAAAATTGGTTCAGAATAACGAGTGCTGATTAATTCTTCAAAGATTGGATCATTGAAAACAGATGGTTGTTGTTGCTTTGGAGCATGAACTTCCTTTTGCAATTCCTTTAATATTTCACTGATAGATTTGGTAGTTGGCTTGACAACTTTTTCTAATTGCAAAACAACTGGTAGAGGTGCTGGTTTCTTTTCAGTTACAACAGGTTGTCTTAATTGTATGTTTGATAAGTCCAAAACAGAGTTTTTCTTGATGAATTTATTCAATTTGATATAGTTGTTTTTATCAATCTTGTTTAAGTATAACAAGACATCACCCTTCAATAATCTACCGTTTGGACCAGTTGCTGGAATTTCTTCTAAAGCCTTAGCTTCAGATATGTTGTTAGAGTGTAACAAAGAGGAGACAGATGGGTATAAAACTTGCTTTTTGTTGGCCTTGGTAAAGATACCATCAGCACTTATTGGTTCAGATTTCTTTTCAGCAACAGGAGAAGACACTTTTTTAGCTGGGGCTTCTTTCTTAACTGGAGCTTCTT
>ERZ794949.471-NODE-471-length-12630-cov-2.530736_pt1 | contig 12630 bp, 8 predicted proteins | sample MGYA00511363_ERZ794949 | MGnify/ENA primary metagenome ERZ794949 (study PRJEB30137, sample SAMN04331402) | food metagenome | isolation source: T1 must sample point D1 replicate B | place: Australia: South Australia ...
TCGACATGCGCGCCAACGACCTCGCCGAGGGCCTCGCCCAGCTCGCCATCAAAGAGTTCGTCGTCCTCGAGAACTCGGGCCTCGACGCGTGGGCGCCGGGCAACGCGCGCGGGCTCGAGTTCCTCTCCGAGGCCAAGGAGTTCGTCGAGACGATGCCGCAGCACTTTGGCGTCTCGCAGAAGCCCGCCTTTGCGCTCCCGGACCTCACGCCGCGGTCGACCGGCACGTCGCCGGCGCAGCAGCTCCCGAGCTTCGCGGCGCGCATGTCGTCGGGCCTGCCGGCCATGTCGGCGTACAGCGGCGCGTCGGCCGCGAGCGAGGCGGCATCGTCGCCCACGCCGAGCTCTTACGCCGCGCCGTCGCCGCTCAGCCCGGGCGGGCTCAGCACGGCCGCCTTCACCAAGGACGCGCCGCCGCTCTCCGAGGCGATCAAGTACCTCCCGACGTACAAGCAGGCCATGAGCGCGTACCGCTACTTCAGCGGGTACGTGAGCTGGTACGCCCACCCGGTCCACCTCGCAACATTCGAGCAGCAGTGGGCCGACCTGCGCGCCGCGCTCGAGATCGACAACGAGGACGAGCGCGACCGCGCCATCGACCCCTTCTTCCTCGCCACCTTCCTCGGTGTCCTCGCGACCGGGCTCGCCATGATGCCCGTCAAGCGCGCGATCCGCGACGGGTTCGGCACCGACAAGGACAAGATCGTCGACTCGTGGCTCGAGGGCGCCATGGTCGCCCTCACGTGCGGCCGGTTCCTCGACAACCCGTCGGTCGAGGCGGTGCGCGCGACCGTAGTCCTCGGGACCTTCTTCGTCTTTGTCGCCACGGGCGAGCGCAGCGGCGCCGGCATGGGCCTCCTGTCGCTCGTCGTCCAAATCGCCCTCTCGCTCGGCTTGCACCGCGACCCGGACCGCTCGCCGGGCAAGTTCACCTTCTTCGAGTGCGTCGTCTCGTCCTCTTCCTCTTCCTCGACCCTCCCTGCTCGAGACAGTCCTGACGCCGATCCCGCACGCTCGCAGGGCCGAGGAGCGTCGCCGCCTGTTCTGGAACCTCTTCATGCTGTGCATCCTCTCGTCGGCGAGCCTGAGCCGGACCTGGGCCGTGTTCGACCTCAACGGGGTCGACACGAAGCTCCCGCTCGACTGCACCGACGACGAGATCCTCGACGAGGCGGCCGCAATGGCAGGACTCGAGAAGCGCAAGATGCGCTTCGAGGAGACGCCCATGACCTCGCTCATCGTCAAGATGAAGCTCGCCGTCCTCGCCCGCAAGATGGTGCGTCTCGCGCCTCCCTCCTGCTCCTGCTCCTCCCGCTCTTTCCTCTCGTCGAGGTCGACTGACGCCTAGCTTCTCGCCCGCAGAACGACCGCGCGTTTGGCATCCACCCGGTCCAGTACGAGGAGATCCTCGCCCTCGACGCCGAGCTGCGCGAGTTCGAGGACGCCATCCCCTCGCGGTACCAGCTGCGCCTCGACCCGTCGGGCGCCCTGTCTCGCCCTACTGCGCACGTCACCGTCACCGAGATGAGAGCATGGTGCGTCGCTCTGTTCTCCTCGTCGTTGTCGAGGAGCGAGCCCCGATCCGAGCTGCGGCTGACTCCTCCTTCCCTCTCTCTTCGCTCACGCAGCATGGTCCAGATCTCTCTCGCCGGCGAGTTCCTGCGTGTACACCGTCCTTGGAGTGCGTACAGCGCGTCACCCTCGCTGATCAGCCTCGCCAACTCGAGCTGACTCTCGTCCCCCTCGCAGTGCTCCTCGCCGGGTCCGACAAGCGCTACCAGTACAGCCGCAACCAGGCGATCAAGTACGCCAAGCTCCTCCTCGCCGTCTACCGCTCGCCGTCGTGCAACGGCCAAAAATGGGGCGGGCTCAGCTACAAGGTGCGCCTCGTCGTCCTCCTTCAACCCCCTGTGCCGAGGGACCTTCCTAACTCGCCTCCTGCCGCTCGCAGGCGACCAACGCCGCCATTGTGCTCGCCGTCGACATCCTCGCGCACCCGGACGGCTCCGAGGTGAGCCAGCTGCGCTCGATGGTGCGTGCCGTCTGCAAGCAGATGGAGGTCCAAGCGTCGGTCTCGGTGCGTCCCCTTCCTCCCCTCGCCCTGCCTTCTTCGCTCAGAGCTGACATCGCTCCTTGTACAGTCTCTCTGCCGCAAGGGCGTGCGCGTCCTCAAGTTCCTGCTCGAGAAGGAGGCGGTCCTCTCGAGCCAGCGCGACCAGCGCCGGCTCAACAAGCGCGTCCGCACCGACGAGGCCGCCGGCGTCTCGTTCCCCTCCCGCCAGCTCCGCACGGCGCTCGACCCAGCCTTCGCCGCCGCATCGCCGCTCCAGTTCATGCACGACCGCGAGGACGAGGCGCTCCTGCACAAAAGCACGCACGGCGCGTCGCCGAGCGAGTTCTTCGCGGCCGCGCCGCCGAGCGCGCACACCTTCCGGCCTCCGCCGCTCCCCCTCCCTCGCCAGCCTCGCATGGCTCCTCCTCCTCCACCCGCCTCGGCTCCTCCCCTGCCCTCAGGCCCGGCCGACGGGCCCGCGTTCGCCGACCTCGGCACCTCGTTCGAGTTCGACTTCCAGCTCCCGCAGCCGCCGCCCTCGCTGTCGTACGCCTCGCCGGCGTCTACCATCTACTCGTACCCGTCGCCGTACCCTCACGCGCACCCGCACCCGCCGCACTACGGCCAGGCGGCGCACCCGCCCGTCTACACGTCGCAGCCGCCGACGCCGGCGCTCTCGACGGCGCACGGTGGCGCGGCGGGCGCGTACGTCTCGGCGCCGCTCGACTACAAGGCGGGTGGGTATGCGAGCCCGGACTCGGTCGTGCCGTCGGTGACGTACGTGCTGCCCCGGTACTAGACATCGCGCTCGGTCCCCTCCTCCTCCCTTCTCTCTCTCTCCCTCTCTCCATGCGCCTCTCTGTGTAGACACTCTGCACGGTTATCAGGTTGTTCTCGAGATGTGGAAGTCAGGTCTGTGCGATGTTCTGCAGCCGATGGACTCGTTCCTCGAGAGGCGTCGAGAGGAGAAGGGAGAGGCGCTCTCGCTCGGCTCGAGGCGGCTCTCGACGAGTCGCAGATGTCGCGCGGGTAGTACAGTACAGTGCAGGGCGAGGCTCTAATCTAGGTGCCTCCCAGGTCCCGCTCCTCTACCACCTCGCTCCTCGTCGCCGAGGCTCTCCCTCCGGCTCAGCAGCCTCTCGCGCTCGTCCTCGCCCTCGCCCTCTCCCACCTCATCGCCCTCCTCGAGCTCCTCCTCCGCAACAGCGACGCTCGCGCCCTCCTCAAACTCCTCCGTCTCGCGCTCGGCTTCGCGCAGGTCGGGCACGCCGTTGGCGACGAACGACCCGAGGACGAGGGCGGCGCCGACGAGGGACGAGAGCGAGGTGGGCTCGCCCGAGCGCCGGAAGAGGACGTCGCCCGCGAGCGCGAGCGGGATCGTGAGCGACAGGCCGAGCGTGACGGCGAGGGGCGAGGTGAGGAGCATGGCGCGCAGGTACAGGGCGTCCGAGACCTGCGGGCGGGGCGAGCGGTGCAACGGCGTCAGTGCCGCCTCGACTGCCGTGCTGCGTGCGGAGAGAGATTGACTGAGGAGAGGACGCACGAAGGTGATGGCGGCGTTGACGAGCAGGCTGACCCAGAGGAGCTTGCCGTGGGGCATCTCGAACGTCTCGACGCCGAGGAGGTGGAGGATGACGCCGACGGGCCAGATGAGGAGGATGTTGAAGAGGCCGACGAAGCCGAAAAAGAGCGTCATCGAGATGCGCTGCTCGTTGCGGATGCGGACCTTGAGGAGGAGGACGTAGGCGGCGTAGGCGAGCGCCGAGAGGAGCGCGAGTGCGTCGCCGAGGAGCGGGTTCGACGACGAGGGCGTGCCGCTCGATGCGGTGGTGCTAAGACTAGCCGCGGTAGAGGCGAAGGGCGACGACGGGTCGACCTCGACCGGGCGGGCGGGGAGCTTTGAGTCGCTGAGCGAGACGATCGTGACGCCGGTGATGCTGCGCGCGAGACGTCTTCCTCGAGTAAGTCACCTCGTCCTGTGCGGGGAGCCTGACGAACACGAGGAAGAGGACGCACCTGAGAGCGACGCTGACGAGCTTGCCGACCGAGAAGCTCTCGACGCCGGCGCACGCGCCCGCCGCGAGCGTGAAGAAGCCGCTCATCGAGCTGAGGATGGTCGTGCTGCTGACGCTCGTGAACCCGAGCGCGGCGTTCATGGCCCAGTTTGCGGCGAACCACAGGCCGCAGAACAGGAGGCTGAGAAGGGCCGTCTCGCGCGTTGTGAGCGGCGGGTCGACGGCGACGACGGGCACGGCGGGCAGGTACCGGCCCATGTCGTTGCGCGAGGGGCGCACGCGTGACAGGGAGCGGTTCGTGTCGCGGCGGCCGCGGAGGTGCGGGCGGGCGAGGCTGCGCGCGGGGAGGGAACGAGCGAGGGACAAGGTCAGCTCGGCGCTGTGCTGTAGGTCTCGCTCGGCCGGCCGGTGACCAGGAAGGAAGGCGAGGACGCACGCTTCGCTGACGCTGTCCTTGGACGCGACGCGGTCGAGCGCCGGCGGGAGGTGGACGGTGACCTTGCCGTGCGGGAGGCGGTGGGTCCGCCAGTACCGCCAACCGGGGCGCACGAGGTACAGCGAGAAGGACGCCGTGCAGAGCCACGTGACGAGGAACGGCTTGTCGTAGGCCATGTCGGTGAAGACGACTGCGCACGAGGGAGAGAGGGGAGGGTCAGTTCGAGGTGCTCTTGGGGGTAGGGTGAGCTGCTGCTGTCGGGCGACGAGCCCGCGATCGAAGGGTCGACACAGCCTTCGAGCATGACTAGGGTTTGGCCGCTGACGAAGGCGAGCCCGTGCGACCGGCACAGAGCGAGATGTCGCCAGACGAGGTGCACTAGCTCGCGCCGACCTCGTACCGACGCCCGCCCGCCGCGCGCCCGCCTGGCCGTGGTCGAAGCTGCGGTATGAGAGGATCGGCGGTGCGACTCACTGTTCATGAGGAAGCTGGCCTGCGCGCACGAGTGGGCAGAGAGGTCAGCGCCGCGAGGGGGGAGGGAGGAGATGAGCGAGGACAGGGCGAGGGGAAGGCGTGCGACTCACTGCGACCCATAGCAGGACGACGAGGACGAGGAGCGCCGTGCCGAGCATGTACTGGCTCTTGGACGCGACCTCGAGGCGTTGCGAGAGGTCGGCCGGCTCGAGGACGAGGCTGGCCCGGTCGCCCTGGCTCGAGGCGGCGCGAGAGCGGGCCATGGTGGCTTGATGAGCGCTGGTACGGTGATCGGGGCCCTCTGCAGCTGTGCACGAGCTGGGGACGGGGCGAGCTCCTGATCAGGCCACCGCTCGCTCGCTCGCCTCCGCGGAGCCTCGCGCTTGGAGGGTCGCTCTCGCCGCTCATCGGCCACTGCGCTTAGCTGGATTGCAGGCTGTCTGCTGCCGCGCACCGAGGTTCACCGCATGAACTCGTCCACGTCTCGCTCTCGCGCGTGCTCTCCTCGCCCTGCGCGCCTCGCCGCCGCGGCTCGCCATTCCAGTTCCTCGCCACTCGCTCGGTCGTTCGACTCGCACTGCACGCTCTTTGCTACGATGTACGGAACTGGGTGCGCGTGGGCGAGGCTCGGACCGGGGCGGCTTGCTGCGCCGGTCCGAGGCTGGCCGCGCCCTCGAAGGCTGTTCCTCTTCCTCTCACAGCTCGTGCCGGCTGTATCTGCTTCGTGCTACTCGAGCATCCCGACTCTGAGCTCGCCCTGGTGCGCTCGAGAGGGCACCTGACCGTCGTGACAGCGGGACGGACGCTCCAACACGAGTTGCAAGCCGGAGAGCATTCTTCCTCGGCGAGACGGCCTCTTGCACAGGTTTCGCTTCGTGCAGACCTCGTGACAGCTTTGATCGAGCTCGAGAAGAAAGCAGAACGAAGATCGAGAGAGGTTGGCGCGCAGAGAGCGAACGCCGAGAGTGAAACTGGCGCGCGAGGAGGAGGAGGCGGCCACCTCGCATCACGCTGGAGAGAGCGAGCGGGGGAGGACAGCGGGACGAGCTTGCTGCATCAGCCTCGCACATCAGCAGACCGCACCAGAGAGGGTGCGAGCCGGTACAGGGTGCGAGCCTCTCTCATCACTCGCCTCGACGGCCAGCTCCTCCTGCCCTCCCGCCTCCCCGTCTCGCTCGCTCGACTAGCACCTGCGCAGTCGGACAGTGAGCTGCAACCCCCCAGGCCCCCGCCCATCCAGCCCGTCGAGCCTCGCAGGCCCTCGGAGCCCAGCTTGGCCCCCCTCCGCCCTCGTCTCATCTCCTCCCACCTCAGCCCTTCCCGCCGCACCATCCCCCGACCAAGATGCCCCGTGCCGCCACTCGCGGGGTCAAGGACTCGACAAAGGGCCCGCTCGTCTTTCACGGGCAGGCCCTGAGGCCCAACGGTGAGCCCCTCCCCGCTCTCATCGCCTGCTCCCCCTGGCCCGGCCCACTCCTCCACCCACGACGCCCCTGCTGACTTGCTGCGCCCCCCTGCAGACCACGTGTACGTCTCGGCACCCTGGGACGACCGCGAGGGCGAGCCCTACATCGTCGCCCGCGTCGTCGAGATCCTCCAGCCCCAGCCGGCCAAGCAGGCCCCCTCGTCCACCACCGCCGCCACGGCACCCGACACCACCGTCGCCGCCAAGCGCAACCAGCACTCGCCCGCGCCCGCCTCGCACACCGGGTCGGTCGCCTCGACCGAGCTCCGGGTCCGCGTCGCCTACTACTTCCGCACGCGCGACATCACGAACCGCTACGTCGCCGACCACCGCCTCATCGTCGCCACCATGCACGCCGACACGGTCCCGGCGAGCTACATCCGCGGCCTATGCACCGTCAAGCACCGCGACCACATCGAGGAGCTCGAGACGTTCAAGCGCCAGGACGACTCGTTCTACTGGCACCAGGTGCGTCCCTCTCTCGCTCTCGCTCTCGCTCTCGCTCTCCCTCTCGTGCCGCAGCTGACCCCTCCCTCTTGATCGTCTGTAGCTCTACGACCGCTACCTGCACCGCTACTTTGACGCCGTCCCGACCTACAAGGTCTCGAACGCTCCTCGTGCGTCCCTTCTCCTCCTCTCGCCCCACGTACCTCGCTCCCCAAGCTGACCCTCCCCTCCGCCGCGCGCAGCCGAGGTCGTGCGCCACCTCAACGACAACTTCGAGTTCGTCCTGTGCGAGGTCGGCACGGCCGCCGAGCTGTGCGACGCCCAGCGAGGGTGCTGCGTCTGCCGCAAGTGGGCCGCCAAGTGCGTCCTCCTCCCTCTCTCTCTCCATCCTCCTCCCCTCACAGCTCCGACACTGACTCCTGCACCTCTCCCTGCAGGCCCGAGTCGGTCGCCTGCGCGCGCTGCGCCCGCGTCTTCCACCTGACGTGCGTCGACCCGCCGCTCGCGGCCAAGCCCAAGGCGGGCTACGGCTGGTCGTGCGCGCCGTGCAGCAAGGCGCACGACGAGGAGGTCGAGGGCTACGCCGAGCAGGGCTACGGCCCGCCGCCCGTGCGCAAGGCGGCCGGCATCGTCGGCGTCGGCATGGACGTCGCCGTCGGCGCGGCACCCGCACCGAGCGCGGCCAGCAAGGCGGTCGGGAGCCAGATGCTCCACGGCAACAAGAAGGGCAAGGCGAGGCAGGGTGCGTCGTCTCTCTCTCGCTCTCCCTCTCGACTTCCTCGTCCCGCTCTCGCCGACTCGTCCTGACCTCGCTCTCCTCGCTCGCCCGCCCGCAGTCGACGCCAACTCGCGCCCGGACCCGCACGACTGGCGCATGACGCACGGCTGGCCGTTCCGCTACTTCGGTGCGTCTCGCTCCCTCCCTCTCTCTCTCTTTCGGTGCAGGTCGAGCTCGTCGCTAACTCGGAGCGAGCGCACGCACCCACAGGCATGCACGCGAGCGCCTACAACGTCCTCGACCCGCACGACTCGCTATACCCTCGCGCCTCGACTGTGCGTCCCCTCTCCCTCGCACTCGTCGTTCCCCCGCCGCCGAGCTCGAAGCTGACCTGCTCGTTCTTCGCCCGCAGCGCCTCGGCAACAAGTTCCAGTGCGTCGTGCCGGCGTGGGACCCGGTCACGGGCAAGCAGGAGGCGGCGCCCGAGCAGCGCACCTACTTCCAGCCCAAGCGCAGCCGCGGCAGCACGCCGCAGGGCAAGCCCGAGAAGGCCGAGAAGGAGCGCGCGCGCCGGGCCAAGGCGGCCGAGGCACCGCCGCGCGGCGAGGACGGCGCCGTCACCGTCATCTGGCGCCCGACCGACAAGTACTGCGACGAGGTGCTCGACGAGCTGTTTGCGCGCGTCAAGAAGATCTCGACCTACTCGACGGCCGGCGTCGATCTCCTGAACCGGGCCGTCGTCATCCTCCAGAACAAGGACGGCAACGTCGGCGACACGATCGCGTCGCTGCGCAAGATTGCGCTCCAGAGCCTCGGGCACGCCGTGTGGACCGACGACGAGAAGCGCAAGCTCGCCGACGGCGCCGCCCAGCACCACAACGACATTGGCGAGATCCACAAGGCGCTCCCGAACAAGAAGATGAGCGACGTCGTCAAGCGCTACTACATCAACGTCGGCCAGACCCTCCAGGAGGACGAGCCGCAGCAGCCCGAGGAGAAGGCCGCCGTCGTCGCGACCCGCTCGGTCCGCAAGACGGGCCGCGGCGGCGCAAAGGACCACCGCTCGTCGCATGCCGGCGCCGACGACGACGGGCGCCATGCCATGTCGGACGGCGACGACAGCGACCACGGCTCGGTGTGCGCGCCGGCGCGCACGCCAGCCCAACGCCGCAACCGGTTCTGCGCCGTGTGCGAGACGACCGAGTCGCCCAAGTGGTGGTTCTGCCCCGAGAACGTGTGCGAGCTCGAGGTCAAGCCCAACCCGGTCGTCATGTGCGACTCGTGCGGCATCAGGTGGCGGCACTGTGCGTCCCTCTTCTCTCCCTCTCTCTCTTCCGCTCGATGTCGGCCGCGCAGAGCTGATGCCCTCCCTCCTCGCTCGCAGACGGCGCGCAGTACCCGCCGGCGGGAGAAGAGCTCAAGCCGGCGCCCGTCGCCGACAGCAAGAAGAAGAAGGACAAGCAGCTCGACGAGGAGAAGCGCCTCATCGACGAGGAGGTCCGTCCCCGCTCTCCTCGGCTCGCCCTCTCCTGTTCGCAGCTGACTCTTGCCCCCCTCTGTGCGCAGCTCGCCGTCATCGCCAAGCCCAAGGAGCCGACGCCGCCGCCGGTCAAGCCCGTCATCCCGCCCAAGCCGTGCCTCCTCTGCAAGCGGTTCGAGCCCAAGACGGCCCTGTTCCAGTGCGACCGCTGCACGATCTCGTACCACGCAGGTGCGTCGCCTCGCTCTCTCTCTCTGCTCCTCCTGCCAGCCCATATGCTGACGTCCTCGCCCTGCGCGCAGCGTGCTACGGCATCGACCTCGACTGGGAGTGGCCGCACGACGAGTGGCTGTGCAACCTCTGCGAGCGCGACGAGACGCGCACCCGGCTCGACCTGCACCCGCACTGCATCCTCTGCCCGCCGCCGCCGAGCGACTTCAAGCTCAAGTCGCCTCTCACGGCCCTCGACTGCCTCAAGCCGACCGAGCTCCAGAAGTGCGTCCTCGTCTCGCTCTCTCGCCTCTCCCCCTCTCGACCCGCACCGACTGACGACGACGTCGTGCGCGCAGCTACGTACACCACCTGTGCGCCATCTGGCACCGCGAGCTCCAGGTCGGGCACCCGCCGACCGTCCAGCCCGTCGAGTCGTTCGCCAACCTGCCTCTCGAGCGCCGCAACAACGTGCGTTCCCTCTCTCGCTCTCGGTCTCCACCTCCTCTCTTTGAGCATTCCCTGACTTGTCGCCCCCTCCTGCCTGCAGAAGTGCGCCCTCTGCCACGTCAAGGGCGTTGGCGCGACCATTAAGTGCGAGGACTGCCCCAAGCACTTCCACGTCTCGTGCGCGTGGACCCGCGGCTGCAAGTTTGCGTTCGAGGTCCAGCACGTGCGCAACAAGAAGCGGCCGCCCAAGGACGCCGTCATCATCAAGTTCAAGGACGAGGAGGGTGCGTCCCTCTCCTTCGTCTCCTCCTCGCCCTGCGACCTCGAGTCGGACCGCACGCTGACTCGCGCTTCGTGCGACCGCTCGCAGGCGTCCTCCAGCCGTGCGTCTGGTGCACCGAGCACCACTTCACGCACCAGGAGCGCAAGACGTACGACCTCGGCGCGCGCGACCAGGCCAGCAAGCTCGTGCGTCCCTCTTCCTCCTCTCGCTCTCACTCGTTCCACGAAGTCAGCTTTTGACCCGCTCGACACACTTCCAGACGGCGCTGCAGATGTACGTGCGCAGCAACAAGGTGCCCAAGTTCGCCGACGCGCCGCTCCTCCTCCGCCAAGGCCGCCGCCTCGACTTCTTCATCACGCCGGTCCTCACGCCCAAGCCGCCGACGCCGCCTCCTCCTCCGCCGCCGGTCAAGCAGCACGTCCTCCTGTCGGCCATCATCGAGGACGAGCAGCCGATCCCGACGCCGCCTCGCCCGCACAAGAAGCGCCGCACGACGTCGATGACGCCCCAGGTCGTCGACCCGCCCGTCCACGAGCACCTCGCGCCGGTCGACAAGTACACGATCGAGCACATCGAGTCGGCCGAGCTCGTCGACGACAAAATGGAGGACGTGACGCCGCCGCCGGGCATCTCGCGCGACGACGTGACGGTCGACGGCCTCGACGAGTCGCTCCCGGCCAAGCGCAGGCGCAAGCCCAAGCCTCCTCGCGAGCTGCCGTCGCCGCTCAAGTCGAGCAGGACCAAGTCGGCCGGCGCGACGCCGACGACCAAGGGCAAGGCGGCCGGCGCGCCTCGTCGCCGCAAGACGCAGTCGTTCGCCCCGCTCGAGGACATCCTCGTCGACCACAACCAGCTCGCGTACCCGCCGGCGCCGTCGTCGCAGCAGCCCGAGTTCGACCTCGCCCAGTCGCTCGCCAACCTGCCGGCGCTGCCCGACCTGAGCAGCCTCGCCGCGTCGTTCTCGACCGGCATGCAGCTCCCGCCGCTGCCGAGCTTCAGCAGCATGAGCGGCAGCCACGGCCTGCCCGCCCTGCCGTCGCTCCCCTCGCTCGACGGCTCGTCGTCGTACCACTTCTCGCCGGCGACCTCGGCACCGCACCTCCTCAACACGGTCGTCTACGCCGCGCACGTCCCGGCACCGACCCTCCCGCCCCTCCCCTCCACCCCTGCGCCGGCACGCGCACCTGCGCCCGCGCCCGCCGCCGACGCGGTGCCCGACCTCGCGGCCGACGACGAGGACGCGCCGCCGCCGCCCGCCGAGGACGAGCGGCCGTCGATCGACCCGGCGCTCGAGGCCCTGTCGCAGGTCGCAGCAGCCGAGGCGGCCTCTCGCGACGCCGAGCAGCAGCAGCAGCAGCAGCAGGCGGCCGCTGTCGCCAACGGCCAGCAGTACCACCAGCAGCTCGCCGACGACGACGACCTCTCGCAGCAGCAGGACGCGCTCTCGCACCCGGACGTCATCGCCGCGCTCGAGGCTGCCGCCGCACCGCGCCCTCGAGTCGCCAACGGCGACGCGCCGCCCGAGGACGAGGAGGAGCCGATCCCGGACGAGCCGCTCGAGGGCGAGGACGAGGATGACGACGTGCCCGGGGGCGAGGCCAACGGCGACGACTCGGTCCTCGAGCGCGAGGGCTCGGTCGGCGCGGGCGACGGCGACGACGGGACCGAGGCGGGCGTGTCGTCGTCCGGGCGGCCCAAGCGCAAGACGCGGGCGCCGGTCAAGCCGTACGACGTCCCGACGCCGTCGACGAGCCGCTCGCGCTTCGCCCACCACCAGCAGGTGCCGGCGCGGCCGTACTCGCCGCACGGGTTCGACGGCATGGCGAGCAACCCGATGCTCAACTACGTACGCGCGCACGAGTCGGCCCAGGGCCTGCACCGCATCGACACGCCCGACGACTCGGACGCGACGAGCGAGCGCGGCATCGGTAGCCCGGGCCCGTCGCAGGCCATGCTTCACTCGCACGCCCTGTTCGGCAACCTGCCGCCGCTCGACGGCGGCGACTCGTCGTTCGGCGGTGGCTTTGACGGCAGCCTGCCCGCGCTCCCCTCGCCGAGCACGACGACGCGCCCGGCGCGCAAGCGCAAAGCCAACCCGAAGCAGCCGTCGGCGCCCGCCGTGTGCAGCAACTGCGGCACGTCCGACTCGCCCTTGTTCCGCCGCGACGCCGAGGGTCGCCAGCTCTGCAACTCGTGCGGGTGCGTCCCTCTTTCTCTTCCCTCTCCAACTCTCTCCACTCTCCCTCTCGTGCTCGTCGACTGACGCTGCGCCCTTTTCGTTGTCGCAGCCTCTACTTCAAGACGCACGGTCACGACCGCCCGCAGAAGGTCATCGCGCGCGCCATCGGCGCCGCCCGCGTCCAGAAGCGCAAGCAGCAGGCCGAGGCCGGCGAGGTCCCGATGCAGTCGCTCAAGCGGCCCAAGGCGACGGCGCTCGCCGGCGCCCTGTCGGGCTCGAGCTCGTTCGCGCCGATCCAGCCGTCGCCGCTGCAGCCCATGCCGGCCTTCTCGTACGGCGAGCTCCAGGGCGGCGCCGTCGCCGGCCCGTCGGGCTCGAACGGCAACGTCGCGGACCACCACCAGCAGCAGCAGCAGCAGCA
>ERZ794949.473-NODE-473-length-12619-cov-164.359519_pt1 | contig 12619 bp, 4 predicted proteins | sample MGYA00511363_ERZ794949 | MGnify/ENA primary metagenome ERZ794949 (study PRJEB30137, sample SAMN04331402) | food metagenome | isolation source: T1 must sample point D1 replicate B | place: Australia: South Australia ...
TTTTTCTTTAGTGAATAACATGGATCAAAATAAGCCGAGTGAACCTTGTAAGGTGACACTATCCATCACTTTTGACTACCAATACCAAATCTTACAAGAAATGATTATTTTACAAAACTGTATGCTCATTTTATGTAAAGGAATGGATTTGTATTTGATTATATCGAATTTATTATTTGTACTATGCATAGGTAATGACAATAAGAAACCTTTTATTTTAATCATCAATTCTGACACAGTTATAGATGATAAAATTGCAGATAATTTTAAAGAGCTGATTCTGAACAACTCTTCTAATAAATCAATAAAGGATCTCAACCTACCAATAAAAAAAGATGCTATACCAATTACCAAAAGAGAACTGTTTTATCAAGACTTTTATGCCAACGGTGGTTTAGTTTCTATTTCACCAACTATACTGATAGTTGACATTTTAAATGGAGTTATTGATTTAAACAAAGTGACAGGATTGTTTATCATCAAAGCGGATCTCTTGATCGAACAACCTTTTAATAACATAGTTTTCATTGTGGAACATTTTAAAAAAAACAATAACTGGGGGTTCGTGAAGTGTGTTTCTGAAAATATTAATAATTTTATTAACCTAGAACAACCATTAGTTACTGCTAGTAAGACTTTTTTTATAGATAGATATTTGATATACCCAAGGTTTCATGAAACTATCATGAATGATTTGAATTATGTCAACGATTCAAACGGAAGCAGTTTGATTGAAGTTAAAATTCCACCTACACAATTGATGTTGACTTTACAACATTCTATAAGTGATATGATCAACAAATGCATAAATGAGTTGATTGTTTCAGTAAAACATTTAAAAAATTTGGATCCTACTTTGAACTTTATTAATGATTTTCAAGAAGAAAAGACTATATTAATTCAAACAAGACACCATTCTGATAATTTGGATCCTGAATTAAAGGATAAAATCAAAAATAGTATAAAGTTGAACTACTTAAATGACAATTTTATAAAGTACTTGAATATGAAATTGGAGCCATATGAGCATTTATTATCCACTACAAGTAAAACCTTAAGAAGAGACATAAATCAGCTGAGAGAATTTATCTTTCAAATTTATACTTTAGATGCTGTTGAATTCTATAGAAGACTGAAGCGTGTAATTGATATGACCAATGCAAATGAGCAAACTTCATTATGGGTCTTGACACAAGAATCTAACACAGTTATCAACACAGCTAAAAAGAGACTTATAGATAACAACGCCAAAGAAAAATATACACTTGAATTACAACCAAAATGGATCCAGTTAAAGAAAATACTTAAAGAATGTGAAGAAGAAAAAAGACAAAGAAATGATGATTCTCCTATATTAATCATGTGTCAAGATGTCAGTACTATCAACCAAATTAAAAAAGTCATTGCTGAAAAAGATTTGAGAAAGTACATGAAAAGAAAGCTAAACTTTGTTATATCAGAGCAGAAACAACAGGAAAATGCTGCTAAGATTAAAAGTCAACCTTTAAACAAAAAAGCTGATGATATTCAACTATCAACAACATTCACCAAAAATCCATTAAATGTGCAAAACAAAATAAAATATGATCAAAATAAAAGAAGAAGAATAAGAAGCGATGAATCTATTCAAAGTGTACAAAACATGTGGAACATGGGTGGAGATGGAGATATTAAATTAAATAATGTTTTTTTACAAAATACAAATGATGAACTTGGAAATATGATCCAAATACTTTATTCAGAGGTGGATGAGGTGGATGACATTGACATAAAAACAGCCGATTTGTCTTTTTTAAATCCTGACAGTACTATTGTTGTGTGTAAATACGGTTCTGACGAAGCTCAAAACGTTTTAGATTCTTTACAACCAAGGTTTGTTATCTTATATGAAGCAAATTTAGAATTTATTAGAAAACTGGACTTGTACAAGCAAATTCACGCAAACACAAAGATAATCATGTTTTATTACAGAGACACCATTGAAGAGCAAAATCATTTGACACAACTTAAACGAGAAAAACGAGCATTCGTAAAATTATTAAAAGAAAAAAACAATATACCCAAATTCTTTATGGACTATACTTCTCAAACTTTAAGAACAGATCAAGATGGTATAGCAGGAGATATTTCATCCTTTGAACATATAGTCAAAGAAAAGAATTTCCGTAATGCTTCAAAAAATTCTAGTAGCTTAACATCCAAGCCAGCAACAGTCATCATTGATACTCGTGAGTTTCGTTCCCCATTGCCTGGTCTTTTATCAAGATTAGGAAACATCATAGTTAAACCTGCTTTTTTGTTTGTTGGTGATTATATTTTGACTCCTGAAATAGCAGTTGAAAGAAAGAGTATTCCTGATTTAACTACTTCTTTAAGTAATGGAAGATTACGTGATCAATTAAAAGCAATGAACAAACACTACAAAAGAGTTGTGTTACTAATTGAGTTTCAATTCGGCGAAAGATTTAGATTACAAGATTACGGAGACATGAGGCTTATGGATAAATTGTGTCAGATTTTGATACAGCTTCCTTTTGTTAGAGTTGTTTGGAGTAGTTCACCTTTGCAAACAGTAAATATAATCTTAAGTTTAAAGAAAGGACAGGTGGAACCTGATTTCGATGAAGCTACAAGCAAAGGTAAGCCAAATTCGTTAAAAACAGATACTTCAAAAAAAACAAACCAAAGCAAGTTGTTTATTGATGATAATGTCATAACTGAAGAACCTCTTTCTAGTAATGTTGATGAAGAGATTGAAATGGGTAAAGAAGAAGCGGAAAATAATAGCATAGACATAAAAGATGTTATTTACAATTTAGTTGAAATATCACAGCTGCAAGCATTTGATATAGTCAAGCACTTTAAAACATGGGAAAACCTAGTTAATAAACTTGACGAACTGGATACAGTTCTTGATGGGGATTCAGACATAGTTGATAGGATCAAATATAAAATAAAAAGTTTATCTGAATGACAATAATAGGTTTATAAATATATAGATCATGTTTGCAATTTCTTTATTTTGTATTGGTTATCCAACAATATCATTAATTTTGGTTGTATAGGCTTAAACTTTGAGGACAATAACATTTCCAAAATAATGTTTTTTCTAATAAAATTACAATCAAATATTAGTATGCTTTGTTGAATATCCTTGCTAGGATATGTTTTCAAAGCACCGTAAATCAAATTGAATATTGTTAAAATAGATTCCAAGAAACTTTGATAGTTTTTCAAAAAACGCTCTTCAATGTATCTGATCTGCTGTTTGTTCATTTCTTTCATCTTATTTGGCAAACCTCTGAAAAATTTGTATGAAAATTGAAAGAGCAGAGCCATCTTATTCATGAATCCATAATCCTTCACCCAAGTATTTAAGTTAGCATAAAACGCCTTAATTTTAAACTCTAATTCATCTTTCTTTTCCACATAATTGTCCAATTCGTTAATTTTCTTTTCAATGATTAATTTGATAAAATTTAATGATTGGAATATTTGAGGAAGCAGGAAGTCAAAATCATCAAATGAGAGTTTTGCCCATTCAATAGATTCATAATTCAACACATCAAACATTAATAATTTCACTATTGAATTCGTCAGATCGGAATCTCTGGTTATAAAGGTATCCATAAATCTACTATTTTTCTCAGTTGTATAATACATCTTCAATAAAATATCAGCAACATATCCACCAACGGTGACTTTTTGTTTGCTAATAAACCCAGCTTTTTCAAGTAAGGGATGTTTTTCAATGCTGATAAAAAATTTCAAATTTGTTATCAATTCAGTAAAGAAGTCAAAGTTGTAATCTTCAGATGGTGAAACCTTTAACACTTCTCCTAGATTAGCTGTCAAAGCCAACCAAGCCTTCATGTATTGAGAATATATTATGGAATTACTGTGTTTTAAAATAATATTAGAACATGATGAGGTAAAGGTATTGAACAACTTAAACAACTTTGGAAATGATGTGCTATTCTTTTGGTATGATTTATTTGTGCTATCGTATTGATAATTAAATGATAAAAACCTCTGTTTATCTATAGAAAGGTTTCTGAAGATAGTCATTATAGTTAATAATTTTAAAACTTTAAAATATGGTTCATCTTCACAAATGCTGAAAAGATAGTTCTCAGTAATTATAGGTTTATTCAAGTCATAAAAGTTTCTATTAAAAACATCTTGTAAGCATTTCATCGGTGTATTTGTTTGATCGTTATTACTTTTTTTGTATTCACTAATAATATCAAATGAATTTTTAAATGAATCCAATGTGTCCTCATTTTTAATAACATTTTCTCGTTTAATTGGATTCTCTTTACTAACCTCACTTTCATCTAAATTTTCATTTTCTTTTTTTACTTCCATACCGGTTAAAGCATCAACGACAACTTTAATTTCGGCACTATCAACATTGGCTTCATTCTCAGCAAATGTTACATTCAATTCTTCTTTATCCTCTACAACATTTTTGACTTCAATTATGTTTTTATCATTTTCTAATAACTCAATAATTATAGAATCCGCCATTTTAACCAAGTCTTCTATAAAACCATATACTATGTTTGTATCATAAACACTATCACTTAATGAAATCATCAGTAATGAATTTAATGTATGTGTTGACTGTTCTAAAGGTTGGGAAACATCTGGTACAAATTTAGGTCTCAGATTTTCAAGTTGCTTAACAATTTGTAATTCCTTAAAATTTATAGAATTATTTTCCAAAACATCCATTTTCAACTCTAAAGGCCTATAATTTCTGATACTTTTAGGCTTCATTACTTTTGGTATGGCTTGCTTTTTTTCAGCTAGTTCCTTGACTATAAATTCAGTTTGATTTTTAATTTCCATCTCAACAAGCTTCTTTTGTTTTTCAAGTTCTTTTTTTGTTGGTTTCTTCTTCTTTTTAACTCCAGAGTCCGGTGTAAACACTTCAGGAATAGGAGTTCCATTTAACATTGCTTGTTGTTGTTGGGCTAGAAGAAGTGCTTCTTTTTCTTTTTTAGACTTTCTTCCTCTCTTTTTTGGTGCAGGTTTTTCACCATTCAAAGGAGTTGTTGGTTTAATACTTGACAAAGGGGTGTTTACAGATGATCCCATCATAGAATTGTTATTACTTCCGTTGTAATTATTGTTTCCTGATAAAGTTTGATGTTGATTATTTTTCATGTTATTCATTTGTTGGTTGATTTTTGCTTGTAATTGATTAGGCAGTGGTAGATTAATACCATACTTTTCTCTCAAAGACATCTGTAATTTAACAGAAAGTTTATCTTTTTGCTCAAATACTGCCTTTTCTATTTCAGTTTTACTGTTTCGGTACTGTTCCTTAGCAACGGGATCATTGTGAATCCAATAGCTAAATGGTTTTATAAAAACATTCCAAATATGTTCGACTTTTTGTAATAGTCCAGAAGAACTGCTGTTATTGGTATTAATTCTGTCAAGTATAGGTTGCCAATTTATTTTGCTGAAATCATTCTCTCTTGTAAAAAATGTATAAATAACAATTGGAGGAATCATAATACCATTAAAGCTGAACAGCCCATTCATGTCCATGTTTTTGAAATTGGAATAGTTAACCATGAAACGAGTAAGATTGTCTTGAATTCTTTTTGAAGCATCTGTTTGTATAAGCTTGGAGGTCATATTATCGATAGTAAAATTTACAGGAAAAGAAATATTATTCGATATTTGGAAATGTGTAATAACGGAACCATTTGGTAGCCTTAAAGATGGCTGCTGTTGTTGTTGTTGATCCATCTTCGCTCAATCAAATCTCCTAACTAACTTTTGTTCTTTTTAAAAAAAAAAAAAAAAAGAAATAACTTCAAATGCTAAAGTGTGGCTTTCCGTGTTGTTTTTGGTTACTTTTGTTATTATGTTTTCAATGACTAAGGTAAACAACTATAACAATTCAAATTTGTTCATTTGTTTTTGTTTTTTTTTTTCAATTATGCAAGAGAGAACTATTGCCGAAGGAAAGCAGATATTGCGGAGATAAATCCTGCTTAAAAACACTGAAGCGTGAGTCACGTGCTGGTACAGTCACAAATACGGTATGTCCGAAATCGGAGATAAATCCTGTAATCAATTTAAAGCACAAGTCACGTTTTTGTTTTATTTTTTGAGCTTAATAAAATATCTCCGATGTATCGGAGATAAGACAACATGTTCAAAAAAGATCTCCACAAAATTGGTAACAAATCATATAAGTATAACTTATACGTTAATATCTTATTTACTGCTTGCAAGACATAATCAACAAGAAAATATATATAACCGCAAGGCTATATTTTAATAGCCATAGGGTTATTTACTTCTATTTAAAAGAAAAAAACGTTTGGACTTAATTATGCTCATAAAATTATATACCAAATAGCTTATTGAACCATTTATTATTCTTTATTTCATACAATGCCATGTATCCTTGCATTTCACCCCAGCAATCTCTACCGTAGGCACAGCCCATCATATTTACAGCAAAGTCGTTTTCTAATGAGTTATAAAAGTATCTATGTTTATTGGAATCTTCTCCACAAGCGCCTTTTGGCAAAGCATTAATTGATCTGGTTGGTAAAAATGCTATCTTGGATCTTGCCCATGGTTGAGAAGCATATATTGCTTCTAAAGCATCTTGTTCTCTATGTTCCCAAACCATATGTTTTTGTTCATAGGCAACTGGATCCCACCACATATCTAGTAATAAATGGGACCATTCAGTATTTCTGATCATAAATGAACCCAAGTTGAAACCTGTGCAATCTTGTGTAACTAATAAATCTGGTTCTTCAGTATAATCAACGTGTGGGATATTCAAAGGTAAAGCTAATGGGTTGAAGTGCTGAACTGTTCTTTCAGCAACAGTGTCCAATTTGTTGAAAATATGATCTTCCAATGATACATTTGGTTCCATAATCAAAGTTTCAATGTCCATCCACCAGAACCATTCTGTGTCAGGGAATTCACGCATTGCTTGTTTGACTATATCAACTCTTTGCCAACTTTCTCTATACTCATGAGAGTATCTCTTAGATGTGGTTAAATCCTTTATGACTAATCCGTATCCATGTTTCAAACAATAGTTTCTCTTGTTGGAAATTGATAACTTTTCAATTGCAAACTCTTGTTCAGACTTCCATCTCAAAACACCACCTCCACCAGTATTAGCAGCTAATATAATCATTACCTTTGGTGACTTTTTGGCACCATGGAATATCTTGGATACTAATGAGGTAGATGTTGATGATTTGTAAATAGAATCATCAGATGAGCTTGGAATGACCCAAAATAAGAAAAATACAAATGTTATTAAACCCAAAATCTTTCTTTTGTTGTTATTCAAGAATTGGTTTAGCTTGAATAGTTGTTTTTTTTGATTAGTCTTGCTAGCAGCATTGGTAATAGGAAGAAGCATATTTTCCGTGGTTTTTTTTTCAGATAGATACAATCAATTGATATTAAAGGATCTATTTACTACAAAAAAAAAAGCCCGTTTTCTAAGGTGCTATACAGATTTGGTTTGTTTTTAATGTTGTCAATTATGAATCAAATGATGTTATATATATATAACACGGAAAAACATCATGTGCGTTTTTTCTCCAATTAGTTGATTCGGGCGAGTTTGAAACTGGCAACCATATATTTTCAATGAGTGAAAAATTTTATTACAGGTTAAATAGTGTAATCTCCGATGAGATGTTGTATTGAATATTAGGATTACCACACTTTAAAAAGAGTTAATTGGATATTATATAGCTAAATGTATGGTTTATATGAATTTGAAGAAAACCAACTATTCAGAATTTGAATTCTCTGCTAAAAACTTGGATGTTGACTTTACCCTCCTTGTAAGCATTAAGTTTTGCCAATAAATCTACTCTATTCATGGATACAAACACAGAACTTAAACCATCCAATATATTACCACTTTTTTTCAAGTCTACAGGTTCACCTTCTCCAGTTTGAAGTTTGCTACAACTCAAAAAGCACTCCACACTTTCTTTAAACCAGCCTATGTTCATTAAAGAAATACCTAGATTGTATCTGGCTCTGACAAAACTTGGTTTGATTCTTAAGGCTTCTTTATATGCATGCACAGCATCTTCATACTTTCCGTGGTTTGCTAGTGTAGCACCTAATCTATTCCATAAAACTTCATCGCTTGGGTCTAACTCTAAAGCCCTTTGAAAACTCAAAACATTGGTATCATAATCATCTAAACAGTAGCTTAATAATCCAACAATCAACTGATAACTCTTGTCTTTGAGAACTAATGGATTTTTTTTGGACACAAATAAGAATTTTTCCATCAGCTTTTGATTTATAGACTTTTCTTGCTCATAATCATCAGTTTCTAAATCAAATACTTTATTTTCTTCAAATCTCTTGTAATCATGCACCCATTTATCGTAGTTAGTATTAATCCAATCTTCAAACATTTTGAAAGCCATCAAATCCATTCCTACATTGATATAGCAGGTTGCCAATTCAACCACAAGATTTATATTGCGATCATTGTAATCTTTGTACATGTCAATTTTTTGGGTTTTCATTACATTTTCCAATGCCGTTATACCTTGCCATTCATTTTCGTTCTTGATTTGACATAATCCTAATTGTATCCATGCATCTGTATGGGTTTGATCCTGCTCAACAGCTGATTCAAAGCATTCTATAGCGTCTGAAAATTTCCCACCTTGTCTTAATATTTCCATACCTACTTCATACGGATTAGGCATATCTTTAAATTTATTCTCCGAAGAAAACTTATAATCACTTTGACGGCGAAGTAATTCGCTATAAGTGACAACATCATTCCAAACTTGTTCAAATTTATCAGTTTGTAAAGAGTCTTTCTTGAGTAAATTGTCCGTGGTTTGTTCAGCATTATCTGCAAGATCATCGGTCATTAAAAGATTTTCATGCTCCATAAACTTAGACTCCCATTGTTTATTGACTTCTTCATGATTTACAATTTCTTGCTGAACTTTGGCCATATTCATCATAGAATATTGTAATGGATACATTGAGTTGCTGTTCATCATCTTCAACCCCGGTGTAGATTCTAAAGAAACTGGGGTCATGGATCTTTGTAAATTCAAAGCGGAGTTATTTTTGGTCATATCACTGCTTCTGATTGATGCACTTCGGTCAAAATGCCTAGAATCTTGGTACTCCTGGTTCCATGAGCTGTTGATACTTACATTGGACATCGACTTATTAAGTGATTGTATGTTCAAATGCGAGTTCATAGGTGAACTAATCATTGGATGACGCTGAGTAGGTTGAAAGGCAAGTTCATTTTGCGACTTGTTTAAATGTTTCTGCACAAATGAATTTGAATTATTGATATGTTTATTTAGCTGAGATAAAGGGTTAAAATTTGGTGCACAATCTCCCATTTCTGTTGGCTGTTAGGTTATTCTGATATAGGTTGTCTGGTTAGTATTAGTCAATTTGTCTTATATTTCCCTTTAGTTAATTCAGTGAAATATCGGATTTTTATTCTTTTTTTTTTTAAGAAAGCGAAGAAATAATTGTATTCAAAAATTCCGATGGATTTTTGAGTGTTTTCGTTACTCAATGCTTAAAAGAAACTATAAGGTGACAACTAAGAACAACAACCTTCCTCTTTATACGAACGTTTTATATACAAATAATTTAAGGATACTTTATATACAGACGTTATTGATTGTGTACTTTTCCTTACTGCAAGAAAAAACAAAGTTTATTAGGTCATTTACTAAACAACGGCAATAGTCATCGTATTAAGACTAAACACGATACTCAAAAAAAATTATGGGAAGACCTTTGGATGTTAAAGAACTTCTTCTTCTTAAAAGTAAAGCAAATGATATAGAGCTACTTCTTCCAAAGAAGAAAACAAATGTTGTTAAGCACACACAACTGAACAGCACGGAACCATCCAAATCCAAGGATGAAGGGGAAGATCTAGAGGATTTAATTTTGAATTTACAAACTTCGAAAAAAGTTGACAAATTAACCAAAATACCAAAACGATCCAAGGCTTTCTCTGGTGATTCATCAGCAGAAGCATCTTTTGAGTCGCTCTTGAAAAATAAACCCTTAGATCAGATGACAAAAACATGCTGGGATATGTATGCAAAGTTAAACAGAATAGAAATAAACACCTTGGTCAATGATAAAAGATACCATCCTATAAGAAAGTTGGATGATCATGAAGGTTATTTGAAGTTAGATACGATAACCCAGTATACTTTGAATGAATTCACTCAAGAAGGAAAAAATAAAGGTTTGGTTTGTATAGACAATACAGGAGTGGCTAAAATAGATATTTTGAGCATAGTCTTGCCTGTTGTTTTGTTCTTAAAGCAAAATCAAAATGTAAAAATCACTGAAAAGACACCACTTTGCTGTGTTGTTGTTAATGATGAAGAGCAAAAAGAAGAGATTTGGAAGAAAATAGATTACCTGCAAAATTCAAAATTCAGAGAATTAAGAGGCTTGAAGCAAAGTTTTTACGTGAATACTGTGAGCCAATTTGCTAATGACATTAATACCAATCATATCAACTACCACATCAATTTGAAATGGATAGTATTCGACTATCTAGACTTGAATAAATTAAAAATAATCGATGATATTCTGGTAAACATCAAAAATAGAAAAATCACGAAGGTGTTTTACATCCGGAGACAATATAATTTGAGCTTGCAGAACAAAACAGAAGTTTCATTTGATGAAACATTGGATAAGCTCATAGACTCATTAAAGCCTGGAAACAACACTATATCCGATGATTTCAAGTTCAAAAGCAAGATGTTCAACGAAGTCAACTTATTGAAAATAAGATAATCTCAGTATATAAACTTCTGTTTCATGTGTATTTCTTTCTATGAACTTCGCCTTCTGTATGACTCATTTTTGTAAGAAGTCGCCCTTTTTTTCACTGTTTTATAACCGCTTGAAGCGAATGAGTCGCATATCATTCCTTGTTCATTTTATTATAATTTAAAGAGAAAAAAAAAAAAGAAGAAAATTACTACGTAACTTGGAGCACTATAAAAAGAGGACAAAACGGTATTAAATCCAAAATTATTCACATAGAAAACCAATGACTTTGATTAACAAATTAAAACAGCTATCTAGTAAAATAGATGGGCTTGTGGAGACACGAGGAATCGAACGTGTTCCACCAGAACATAGAGAAATAACAGCATACAAAGACTTAGTTAATTTATACCTCCAAGTAGTTGGGTTTTGGTTCTCAGCAGCCGGTGGTTTATCATCTATGTCTTCATTTATCTTAGGGCCTTTATTGTTTGGTCTTGATTTTATAAGCTCCTTGACCATAGGATTATTGGGTATGTGGTTGGGATGTCTTATTGCTGCATACTGTGCGATCATGGGGCCACAATCTGGTTGTAGACAAATGGTTACAGCTAGATACTTATTTGGTGTTCATTTAGTTAAATTTATTGCTTTAGTTAGTATTTGTGGTGTTTTGGGTTGGTCTGTTGTGAATGCTGTTGTTGGTGGTGAAATATTGTCTAGTATTTCAAATGAAGCAATTCCATTGTGGGTTGGGATTTTATTGATCTCCGTTGTAAGTTATATTGTAGCTACTTTAGGTATCAAACAAGTGTTAAAAGTTGAAATGTACTTCAGTATTCCTGTTTTTATTACCTTTTTTTTGATGTACATCGCCACTGGTGCCAACTACAGAGAAGCATTATACGCCTACAAAACTCCAACTACTGAAAGCACACTAGGAGCAAAATTATCTTTCTTTTCATTGTGTTATAGTATTACTTCTACTTGGGGTAGTATTACATCTGATTACTATATTTTGTTCCCTGAAAGAACAAGAAAGAGAAACATCTTTATGATAACACTGGTTTGTCTTGCTGTTTCTACAACCTTCGTTGGTGTGATTGGTACAATGATTGCCTCAATTGCTATGACAAATGAAAACTGGGGTGATGAATATGAAAAGTTTGGTATGGGTGGTTTACTTTTTAAGTCCTTTGACAAGTGGAACACTGGATTTGCCAAATTTTTGGTGATAATTTTACTATTATCTTTGATTTCCAACAATATCATTAATACATATTCAGCCGCATTTGGTATACAACTAGCCTCCAGAAGATTAAGCAAGGTGCCTAGATACATATGGGCATTTGTTGTAAATGTAATTTACCTTGTTATTGCGTTGGTAGGAAGAGATCACTTCTCAACCATTCTAGGTAACTTCTTGCCTATGATTGGATACTGGATATCCATATACTTTGCTATTTTATTGGTAGAAAACGTTGTGTTTAGAAGAAAGTTCTTACATTTGTACACAAAGGAGTTCCCAAACAAAGAAGAGATCAGCAAACTAGACCACATGATCTTTTTAAAGCACTTGAAAATAAGATACAATTGGGAAGTCTGGAATGACTTTGACAAGTTGACTTACGGGATTGCTGCTATTGTTTCATTTGCATGTTCTGTTGGTGTAGTAGCTGCCTCCATGTCTCAAACCTATTGGGAAGGTCCAATTGCTAAAAAATTGGATGGTGGTGACATAGCCATGTGGCTATCCATGGGTGTATCCTTTATAGTATACCCACCTGTGAGATACTGGGAA
>ERZ794949.474-NODE-474-length-12607-cov-2.686185_pt1 | contig 12607 bp, 22 predicted proteins | sample MGYA00511363_ERZ794949 | MGnify/ENA primary metagenome ERZ794949 (study PRJEB30137, sample SAMN04331402) | food metagenome | isolation source: T1 must sample point D1 replicate B | place: Australia: South Australia ...
GGCGGGCGTGAGCAGGACGCCCTGAACGTAGAAGAGCTGTGTCGGGAGAGAGGAGGAAAGGGTCAGGAGAGGGGTCCGAGCGGGCGCGACGACGAAGTTGAACAAGCTTCACTCACCCAGCCGAGGTCGATGCTCGCGACGTGCAGGATGCAGGAGAACGCGCCGCCCCAGATGGCGTACCCGACGATGACGCAGTGACTCGCAAAGACCATCTGCGGGCACGGGGATGCGCGTCAGCTCCCTCTCGAAGGGCGCGCTCGCGAGCTCATGAGCGAGCCTCGACGCACCTGGTGGCCTGACAACGTCTTGTACATACCGACGCAGTCACGTACGACGAGCGACGAGACGGCGATGAGCTCGGCCGAGCAAGCCGAGGTAGCAGCCTGGGAAGTCAAGTTGGGAAGGTCGTCTAGGTCAGCTCGCTACCTTTTTAGCGGTGCTCAAGAGAACGAGACGCACCATGAAAACGATGAGCAGGACTGAGATGGCGCCCGACTTGCCCATGAGGGTCGCCGCAGTGGCAGGCGCGACGAGCCCGGCTGAAACTTGAGAGGCGGACAGCGCGTACGGGTAGGTCGGGAACGCCGGGTTGGTGAGGAGCGCTCGTGCTCCCAGGCCCATCATCGTACCGAAGGCGAACGGAATAGAGAACCAGCTGATGGCGCCGAGCATGTACGCCTTGGTCGTCGACTCGGGCCGAGAAGCGATCGCTCGTTGCCTGCGCGCACGGCGAGATGAGGTCAGCTCGAGCCGCCCCTTCTTGGCGAGGGCGCTCTCGACGCACCAGTAGCCCTGATCACAGACGACGCCAGCGAAACCCGTAGCGATCTGCATGGCGAGAGGGACCGAGTCAGCGAGGCTCGATCGAGCGACCGAGGAGGAGGGGCCGGTGCTCGACGCACCGTGCAGCCGCCGAATAGGATGCCGCCGTTCGACTTCATCGTCGTATACGAGCCGCCGGCGTTGCCGTCGACGGGCGCGAGGACGGCCGCCTGCTGGAGAAGGTCGTACAGCTTGCCGGGCGAGCCGACGACGTCCGAGGTGCCGTAGATCGTGAAGGCGAAGATATAGAGGATGACGAAGAGGACGACCGTGTGCAAGAAGTCGACGATGAACGTCGCGCGCAGTCCTCCCGCGACGACGTAGATTGCGATGCCGAGCGGCAGGAGGAAGTTGCACGCGATGATGTTGGCGCCCGTCATTGCGTTGAAGGTGGCCGACGCGCCTAAGATGAGCGAGCCCGTGACGATATGGGCGCAGACGAGCGAGTAGAAGGTGAAGAGGAGGTGGCACGCCCGGCCGTAGCGCGCCCTGACGATCTCGGCGAACGTAACGGCTCCTCCAGCTGCAGGAAAGAGAGGGAGGCGAGGGCGTTTTCAAGGAAGGAGCAGGGAGGGGAGGGAGCGGCGCAGCGAGTGAAGGAGGAGGAAGGAGAAAGGGAGGGAGCGACGAGGAGAGGAGGAGGGACGAGCGTCAGCGGGGCTCGTGCGCGATCGAGGACGAGGATCCGCCTCGCCGTGTCGACTCGAGCGTCGACGAGCCGTCGCCTTGCGACAGCAGAGGAGAACAGAGACGCACCGTTCTGCTTTACCTTGGCAGCGACGGCGGCAAAGAGAGCAATCTGTATCGTCCCGCCGACGCCGTACCACCACGCGCTCGACAGGCCGTTGGCGTAAGTCGACGCCGATGACTGCAGGAGGGTGGCCGACCTGCAGGGCAGGAAGAGGTTCAGAAAGAAGCTGGTGGTGGCTGAGCAGATAGAGAGACGCACCAAGTCCAGGCCGACACGATGCTGTTCAGGGGAAGGAGGGTCAGCTCGAGCGAAAGGAAGGCACCTCGGGGGAGACGACGCACCCGCAGCAGATGAGGCCGGGCTTGACGCTCCTCGAGGCCGTTGCGAACTCGTTGGCGGAGCCAGGGTCGAGGCGCGAGAACTTGGCCTGGATCCGGGTGAGGAGGACTGCGTGGAGAGGAGGACCCGTCAGCGACGACGACATGCGAAGCTCTGAGAAGCCGAGTGCGAGACGAGGACTCACTCATTGCGATGGCGAAGAAGGCGCCGACGCCGACGACGACGCCGTACCCGACTCCTGAGCCGAGGAGCTTGGTGAACTCGCGACTCCCCTCTGGATAGCTGACCATGTCGGACATGCTGCTTGGTGCTTGAAAGGTTTCTTGAGGTTGGAGTTACCGTAGAGGTCGAGGCGAGGGCGCCGTGCCGCAGTCGATAGGCCTTGAGGTAGAAGGGTGAGGCGATGGAGAAGAAGGTGTTGGCGGTGGTCGAGAGGAGAGCGGGAAGGCGGAGGGCGGAGAGAAGGGCGCGAACAGCCCGGAGCGAACGATTGCGAGATAGGTCTGCCCTTCCTGCGCAGGACTAGCGCCCGGCCGGACGACGGAGAGCGAGAAGCGGGGCAAGGTTCGCTGTCGGCCCGTCGGCACGACGAAGATAAGGTCCTGCTGCGTTGCCCGCGCAGCTCGAGCGTCGAGGCGAAGACGTGCGGACCTGCTTAGCATGTCGCGGCTGTGCGCAGAGAGGCAATGCAAGCTCATCGCCCGCAAGTTGCGACGAGACGAGGCGCTCGCGAGCGAGCGGGCGGCAGAGCTGCGGCTGCTCAACGCCGATGCTCGCGGAAGCTGAGCTCCTTCCGACAGCCTTCGGGAGGCATTTGGAGCGTTCCTGCGGGCAGTGGAGCAAAGATAGCAAGTCAGCGAGAGCACGGCCGACTCGGAACTAGCGCCGCAGGGGAGACGGGCGAGAGAGGACCGGGGACGTACTTGGAGCGGGCGAATCTGCGCGCTCTCCCTCTTGGACCAATCCAGCATGCCCTTGGACGCGACCTGGCAGAGCACAGCGGCGCAAGAGCGCGCACGGCTGAGGAGCGAGATGGCGGCGAGCGGGTTCGACGCGAGCACGATGAGCGTCGCGCCCGAGGTGCTGAACGTGGCGCAGCTGCCGCTCGAGGGCGTGCTGACTGCAGCCGAGCTCGAGATCACCGGCTCGAGCGTCGAGAGCCTGTTGGCGAGGCTCAGAGCTGGCGAGTGGAGAGCGGAGGCGGTGACGGTGAGCTCCCTCTCCCTCCTGCCCCCTCTGCGTCAGCTGCACGAGGGTGACGAGGAGCTGACATGGCTGTCTCTCTAGCGTGCCTTCTGCCGGCGGGCCTGCGTCGCTCACGAGCTCGTGCGTCCCTCGCCTCCTCCTCCTCCCCCCCTCTTCCGTCGACTGATGACCAAACTCGGCTGACGCTCGTCATGCGCCTCGCCGCTCTCGCTCACAGACCAACTGCCTCACTCAAGTCTTCTTTGACCGAGCGATCGAGCGCGCAAGGTGGCTCGACAACCAGTTTGCGACCAACGGCGTGCGTCCCCTCCAGCCTCTCGACCTCTCTCTCGAGCGAGCCGCGACGAGTGCGTGTCCTGACTCGCTCCCCGACAGCCGACAGGTCCTCTTCATGGCCTCCCGATCTCGCTCAAGAACCAGGTCGACGTCGAGGGCGAGCAAATGGACCTGTGCTACGTCGGCTGGGTCGGGCGCGTCGCCAAGCAGAACGCCGTCGTCGTCGACTGCCTGCTCAAGCAGGGCGCCGTCTTCTACTGCCACACCAACATGCCGCAGGCGCTCGGCTCGGGCGAGACCGTGTGCAACTTGCACGGCCGCACGCTCAACCCGCACAATCGCGCTCTCTCGTCGGGCGGCTCGTCCGGCGGCGAGGGGGCGCTCATCGCCCTACACGGATCAGCTCTCGGCGTCGGGACCGACTTGGGCGGCTCGGTTCGGTGCGTCCTCTTCCCCTTGCTCGTCGCGCTTGCCCCGGATGTTGCCGCTGACGTGCCACTCGCCTCCTCGAAACAGCGTGCCCGCCGCCTTCTGCGGCATCTACGCCTTGCGCCCGTCGTACAACCGCATTCCCTTCTGCGGCACGTCGAACGCGATGCAGGGCTTCGAGGGCATCCAGTCGGTCCTCGGCCCGCTCTCGGTCTCGGTCGACGGGCTCAAGACGTTCTTCAAGGCCATCATCGACACCGAGCCGTGGCGCTACGACCCTCTTGCGCTCTACATGCCCTGGAACGAGGAGGCGTACCAGCTCGCCGAGCACGGCGGCGGCAGGTCGCTCTGCTTCGGCTTCAACCGCAACAACGGCGTCGTCAAGCCCGACCCGCCCTACCTGCGCGCGTTGGACACTCTCGAGGCGGCGCTTGTCGCACAAGGTCACACAGGTGCGTCTCGGTCGTCGCTGCAAGGCCCAGAGCGTTCGCGCCGATGGAACTGACGCCCGCTCGACTCGCACGCAGTCATCAACTACTCGCCGCCCGACTCAGCGACCGGCGACGCCATCCTGGTCCGTCCTTCATCCTGATGGAAGTCGAGGAAGCTCTCGGCCGCCTCACTAACTCGCGCTGCGCAGAACTCGTTCTTCTCGGCGGCCGGCGACAAAGAGGTCAAGCGCGAGTGCTCCCTTTCCGGCGAGCCGCCGATCTTCGCGGCGCCGCTCGCTTCGCCGCCAGCACCGCAGCTCAGCACGTACGACTACTGGCAGCTGTGCCTCAAGCGGCGGCACTGGGTCAAGACGCAGCTCGACGACTGGGAGGCGACCAAGCAGGTGACGGGCACGGGTCGCCCGCTCGACGCCATCATCTCGCCGACCGCTCCCTATCCGAGCTTCCGACACGACGACGCTCTCGAGAACCTCTACACGGTGCGTCAGCTTCCTCGTCCGCTCTTAACGTCCCTCGGCCGAGCTGACTCTTGTCGCTCGCGCGCGCAGGCCGTCTGCAACCTCTGCGACTACCCGAGCGCCGCCTTCCCCGTCACCGTCGTCGATCCCGCCGTCGACGTCAAGGCCGAGCCGCACGCCTTTGCGAGCCCGTTCGACAAGCTCAACTACGAGCGCTACGACGCCGAGACGTACCGCGGCGCGCCCGTCGGCCTCCAGGTCTACGCGCGCAAGGGCGAGGACGAGGCGACGATCCGGTTCGTCGAGATCTGCGCAGCTGCGCTCGAGGCGGCGAGGTAGGGAGGGCGGCGGCGGCGGCTTCGGGCTCGAGCGGCGCCTCGGGACGAGGAGGGCGGACGCTCTCGCTCGAGGGCCCGGCGCGAGCTCTCGAGCCGGTCTCCTTGTGCAGTATCTAGAGCTGCAATGTGCACCGAGTCTCCCTCGTCGGCTGCGGCCATGCTCCTGAGCGAGTTCGACCTGCGTCGTCTCGAGAGCGGTCGACGACTCGAGCCTTTCCTTCGCTCGAGCCTCGCAGCGCGGGGCGTGTTTCCCTCGCCGTGCCAAACTCTGCAATGGCATCAGGCACCCGGTGCGGCTGGAATGGAATTTGCGAAAAAGGCGCGCCGCGAGTGATCGGGCAAGCCGCCGCGTCGTTCTCCACATTGCCCTCGCTCGTCGCCCTCCTCCTCGTCCTCCTCGTTCAGCAGTCGCCGCCACGCTCGCAGCGCTTCGTGCAGCCGCCGCACGTACCTGTGCTGCGCCCACTCGACCGCTCGTCCTCACCCCAGTCCCTCGTTCCGCCAACCGCCGCCGCTCCCTCGTTGAGCAAACACCGCCGTCTCGCGCCCTCGGCAGCACCTCTTGGCAAGCAGAGCCGACGCACCGACCCTCAGTACCTTCCCTCAGTCTCAGTGACAGCCCTCCTGCGCGTCGATCATGGTCCGACCCGTCCTCCTCTTGCTCGCCGCCGCCTCGAGCCTCGTCGCCTCGGCGCAGACGTACGGCAAGGGCTTCACCGGCAAAAAGGTCCTCTCGGCCTACTTCCCCAGCTATCAGATGTCGCCGGCCGTGAGTTGCGATCCTCTGCTCGGTCGCCCGGGCGGGCGAGAGCTGACCTCCTCTTCCTCCTCCTCCTCCCTCTCACGCTCGCAGGACGTTCCCTACAAGAAGTACACGCACTTGGACTACTTTGTCTTCACGACTACTCCGAGCGTGAGTCCCGAGCCGCTCATCCATTCTGCGCGAGCACTCTGCGCCACTCAGCGCGCGCGAGAAGCTGACGAGGGCCCGTTCGCAGGCGTCGACCATCTCGCAAGCCGGTATCGACGACTCGCTCATCCGCGACTTTGTGTCCCGGGCTCACGCAGCGGGCGTCACCGTCTCGTACACGGTCGGCGGCTGGACTGGCTCGCAGTGCGTCCCTCCACCCTCTCCCTGAGCCCGCCGCACAGACGCCGTCGCTGACTCCTTCACCCTCGAGCAGGTACTTCTCGACGCACGTCGCCACCGCCACCTCTCGCAACACATTTGCTCGCACGCTCGTCGCCGTCATGCAGCAGTACGGGTTCGACGGGTGCGTCCCGCCCGGCCTCGAGCCTTCCTCGAGCCGATCTTGACCCTCTCGCTCGCCCGCTCGCAGCATCGACATCGTGAGTCTGCGCCCCTCTCTCCCTCTCTCTCTCTCGCCTACGTGCGCGGCTGCCCTTGCTGACACGCATCCTCTGCCCCTCGCAACAGGACTGGGAGTACCCCAACGCCCAGACGTCGGAAGGGAATGTCGTCAGCCCGGCCGACGCCGCCAACCTCCTCCTCTTCCTTCAGACGCTGCGCTCGGTCGCCGGCATTAACACGCGCCTCTCGATGGCGGTCCCGGTCAGCGGCGTCGTCGGCGCGTCGGGCGAGGTCCTCACCGACATGAAGGCCTACGCCGTCGTGCTCGACTACCTCACCGTCATGTCCTACGACATCACGGGTACCTGGTCAGGGTACACCGGGCCCAACTCGCCATGGTCGGCCGGTTGCGCGCCGGCTGGGAACCCCTACTCGGTGTACAGCGGGTGCGTCCTCTCCTTCCTCCTCCTCTTCCTCCTCTTCCCCCTCCTCAGGCGCGAGTACGTTCGACGGGCCTGAGGCTCACACTCTGTATCATTCCTGCAGTATCTCGCTGTTCCAGAAGGCCGGCTTCGCCGTTAACCACATCGTGCGCTCGACCTTCCTAAGTACGCTCGCCTCGACGAGCACCGCTGACTCACCCTCTCCTCTCGCCCTCTTTCCTCTCCTCATCTCCTCTCGCTCTCTCCTCTCGCCCTCTCCTCTCTCCCTCTCATCACTCTCGCTCCTCCTCTCGCCCCTCGCACTCGCCAATACCCGCCCTCCCTCTTCTCGCAGCTCGTCGGCCTGCCGATGTACGCGTACGCCTATTGGGTCAAGCAGCCCTACATGGTCAAGACGTGCCCCGACGGCACGACGACGATCGCCTACCAGTTTGCGACGAGCGGCTCGACGTGCGGGAGCTACATCGGCAACAACGGGCAGTACCTGTACAAGGACCTGGTCTCCAAGTTTAGCCCGACGTCGGGCTTCCGCAAGATACAAGAAGCCTCGTACGCCCATACATGGACCTTGTACAACCCGACGACGAGCGAGTTCATCTCGTGCGTCGCGCGTCTCCTCCTCGCTCGCTCCTCCTCGCTCCCCCCCCTCGCCCTCTCTCGCCCTCTCTCTCTTCCCTCTTTCGCTCTTTCCCTCGCCCGACCTTCTCTCTTCCTCCCTCCCTCGCTTCTTCCACGGCGGCACAGAGCTGACGCTCGCGCCCTTCCTTCCCCTTCCCCTTCACGCTCGCCCTCGCCCTCGCCTCTCGCCCTGCAGGACCGACGCGCCGGGCACGATCTGGTACAAGGCGCGCCAGGCGTTCCGCTTCCGGGTCGGCGGCGTCAACTTCTTCGACTGCTCGGGCGACACGAGCGACGGCCGCTTGGCGCAGGCCGCCCGGTACGGCCTCATGATTGACTCGGGCGCCCAGACATACTCGACCTACACGCTCTAGGCGGCGCTCCTCGACCTTCAGCGGGCAGCAGGGCGAGAGCGAGGGCGAGGGCCAAGGTTGACGAGGAGGACGAGCTGCGGCTCGCTGTAGGATCTCTTTCGCGCTTCCAGGAGACGGCGACTTTGACGAAGACTTTTTGCGTAGCTCTGCGCTCTCGCTGTACTACGATGCGCGACGTTCTCACTTGCGCTCGAGCCTCGCAGCGAGTTTGAGAAGGCGAAGAGCTGCTCACTGCTGCGAAACGAGAAGACAGCGCTTCTCGAGAACGATCAGGGCGACGCCAGAGAGGCTCTCGAGCGAGCGCGTACGAGCGGTACACCAAATCGTCGTTGCAGTTCCTCCTCGCCCGCCTAGATCGCAAACATGCTCAGGAGCCGCTCCTCAACGCCGTCGCTCGCCCACGCGTACTCGACGATGTCGAGGTTCTCGCGCTCGCCGCGGAACAGCTTGACAAAGTCCTGGCCGGGCGCGCCGGGCATGACGGGCGCCGCGCCGCCGCTGCCGCCGGCCATGCCCATCATCGGGTTCATCGCGACCATCTGCGTCGCTGCGGGTCGGGCGAGAGCGTGCGTCAGCTCGAGCTTGTCGGGGTGAGGGAGGGAGTAGGAAAGCGAGAGAGGAGGACGCACCGCTCGAGTCGCCGACGAGGAGCTGGTAGACCGGGCCGAGGCCGAACATGCAGAGGAAGTACCACGACGTCGCCGAGCACCACGAGGCGTCGAGCGTGACCTCGGGGAGCCAGATGCCGCGCTGGAGGAGCTCCTTGAAGCGGAGCGGGAGAGGGAACGGGATGCGGGCTGTTGCGCGAGAGCGACGTCAGCTCGAGAGGCCATGCAGGTGCGCAGGACGAGGAGAGCGGACGCACCGAGGAGCGTGCCGGCAAAGAACTTGTTGACGAGGTACATGGTTGCCATCTGCATCGGTCGAGAGAGAGAGAGGGAAGGTCAGCTGCTGCTCTCGAGGCACGCGTGGAGAGAGAGGGAGGGAGCGACGCACCTGAGGGACAAAGCCGACGGCCTGCTTCTTCATCATGTCGGTCATGCCGTCCATCATCTGCTCCATGTCCTGCGGGTTGTCGAGCGGGTTGGCCGGCGACGAGCCCTCGGGCGGGGCGGGCTTCTTCAAGTACGAGCCATCCTCGAGGGCGGTCTGGAGGTGGGCGCGCAAGCTGTTGAAGGCGGCGGGCGCGAGGTGCGAGCTGTTGGCGCGCAGGAGCTGGGCGCGGGTGAGGGCCCGTCTGCGAGCGACGCACGAGGGCAGGTCAGCTTGGCGCAGGCGGTGCGGCGAGGTGAGGTGAGGTGAGGTGGGGGAGAGGGACGCACTGCTCGCGGACGACGAGGAGGGGCTGCTCCTTTGGCGGCTTTGCGAGGTAGCGGGCGAGGTAGTGGCGGATGAGGCCGCTGAAGAGGACGACGGCGCACAGCGGGACGAGAACGTGTGCCCGGACGTCTGTGGGCCGGAGAGCCAAGTGGCGGGCGATGAGATGATGAGGACGAGGCGCGACGAGAGGGGAGGGGGGGAGGGCGAGCGCACCTGGGCTGAGGGTGAGGTCGTCTGACAGTCCAGCTCGCACAAAGCGCGACATGGGCCCACTGAGCGGGCGGGGTGCTGTGCTGTGCTGGGTCGAGCGAGCGAGCGAGAAGACGGCCCCGACGACGACGAGAGCTGCGCGCCGCCGGCCGCCGCCGCTCTGAGCGGGGTCGGCGTTCCTGGCTCGCACCATGACCACCAGCCACGCTGGGGCTCACTCGACTGGGCCTTGCTTCTGCTCCTCCACCTCTCTCGACCCGCATCAGCCCGTCCACGCCGCGCCCCATGTCGCTCGACCCTCCGCCACCACCACCGGTCGGCACCGCCGCCGCGAGCTCTCGATCTTCCGCCGGCGGGCCCTCGCTCACCCTCCCCGTCTCGGCACCCGACAAGGACCTCGCGCAAGACCATGAGCGCGGTCGCCCAGCCTCGAGGCCGCCCCGCCGCGACAAGCGCTCCTTCTCGCCCGACCGTCGCCCCTGGCCAGAGCGCTCGTTCGCCTACCAGTACATGCCCTTCCGCGGCATGTACCACGACGTGCGCAAGCGCCTCCCCTTCTACGTCAGCGACTGGACAGAAGGCTTCAAGCCCCGCAACCTCGAGCGCGTCGTCGGCGCCACCCTCAAGATGTACTTCCTCAAGTGCGTCTCGCTCTCTCTCTCTCTCGCTCGAGCCCCGCCGCAGCGACTGATGCTTCTCCATGCTGCCTCGCAGTGTCATGCCCATGCTCGCCTACATCATCGACATGTACGTGCGCACCGACGGCACCTACGGCGTCAACGAGGGCCTCCTCGCATCCGTCCTCCCGGCTCTCGTCTTCGCCGTCTTCTCGGTGCAGCCTCTCACCATTGTCGGCGGTACGTCTTCCTCCTCCGTGCCTCGGTCCTCACGAGGTCACGATGTCGAGGAGCGCAGGAGCAGTCGGCTGACCCTCGTCCTTGCGCTCGCAGTGACCGGCCTCATCAACCTGTTCAACTACACGACGTTCGACATCCTGCGCGACTACGACGTCAACTACATCCAGTTCCAGGCCTGGGTCCTCATGTGCGCCCCCTCCCTCGTCGCAGCCTTCGCGCAGGGTCCAAGCTCACCGCCGTCGTCGTCGCCGTTGCAGCTGGTCCGCCATCACGCACTGGATCGTCGCCGTGTTCAACATCTGCGACTACACCCGCTTCGTCACCGAGTGCGTCTCGATGCTCTCCGATCGTCGAGTGTTGGTCTCTGACGTTGTCCTCCCCCTCGCAGCATGACGAGCGAGACGTTTGGCCTCTGTGCGTCGTCGCCTTCTCAAACTGAGCCTGCTCCTCAGCTGACGCTCCCTCTCGCAGATGTCGGCGTCATCTACATCCAGAAGGGCATCGAGCTGCTCGTGTACGAGTTCGACGACGGCACGGGCCAGTCGGGCTGGTTCAGCGTCGTCATCGCCATGCTCTTCGCCCTCACGGTCTACTTCACCGAGCGCTCGGGCACGCTGCACTTTGGCCGTGCGTCCCTTTTCTCCCAGCGCGTCGTCCCCGACCTGTGCAGCGCTGACTCGCTGCTGCCGTACAGCCTTCTGGTTCCGCAAGTTCCTCGTCGACTATGCTTTCGCCGCCGCCGTCATTCTCTACACCGGCTTCGTCCACATGTGCGTCCCTGTCTCCCTCTCGCTCTTCGCCTGCCGCCTCGCTCAGCAGGAACTGACGGTCGACGACGACGACGACGCTGCAGTCCCGGGTACATCAAGGACGCCGACATCCAGTTCCTGCCGATCGGCTCGACCTTCAACCCGACGCTCGAGTGCGTCCCTGTTTCTTCTCGTGCCTCGTCCGGGCTTCAACAACTGACTCGAGACACGCCGTGCAGCCGCGACTGGGTCGTTCCCTTCTGGTCCCTCCCGGTCAAGTGGGTGTTCGTCGCGCTCCCCTTCGGCTGCCTCGTGACGCTCCTCTTCTACTTCGACGTGCGTCCCCTTCCCTCTCATCTTCCTCGTAGCGCTCGCAGCTGACTCTCGTACTCGGTCGCGCTCGCAGAACAACGTCAGCTCGGTCATGGCGCAGTCGCGCGGCTTCCCCGTCAAGCGCCCCGCCGGGTTCCACTGGGACTTCTTCCTCCTCGGCTGCACCACCTTCATCTCGGGCGTCATCGGCCTCCCTGCGCCCAACGGCCTCGTCCCGCAGGCGCCGGTCCACACCGAGAGCCTGAGCGAGACGCACCTCATCCCGGCCGAGACGGAAGTCAGCGAGGGCGGCTTCTTCGAGGGCGACGTCAAGGAGGCGCGGGCGCACGGCGAGAGGAGGATCGAGCAGGGTGCCGAGAGGTCGCCGATGAAGGTCGTCAGGACGAGGGTCGTCGAGCAGAGGGTGTCGCACTTTGCTATGGGCGTGCGTCCTCCCTCTGCTCGCTCTCTCACCCTGCGCTTGCTCGGGATGCTGACGCTCTCTTGCACATCGCGATGCAGCTCCTCATCCTCGGCACCATGTCGCGCCCGCTCCTCGTCGTCCTGTACGTCCTCGCTCCCTCGTCGTGCTGCGCTCGATCCCCTTCCTGACCTTCCACCCTTCTCTCCCCGCAGCGGCCTCATGTCGCGCGCCATGTTCGCCGGCATCTTCATCGTCGTCGGCTGGGGCTCCGTCGAGGGCAACAGCATCGTCCACAAGACGCTGTACCTGCTGCGCGACCGCCGCATGACGCCGTCGACCCACCCGCTCTACAACATCAGCCGCCGCTCGATCTTGCGCTTCGTCGCGATCCAGTGGCTCTTCTTTGCAGCCATCATCGCCATCTCGGAGACGATCGGTGCGTCCCTCTCTCGCCTTCTCTCCCTCTCGTCGGCGCGACGCTCATCTCGCTCTCGTTCGCGCGCAGCCGGAATCGGCTTCCCCGTCATCATCATCATCCTCATCCCCGTCCGGTACTACCTCGTGCCGCGCATGTTCACGCCCGAGGAGCTCCTCGCGCTGGACGCCCCGACCGCCAACTCGGCCGCCGTCCTCGTCTCGCTCGGCGGGCCGCTCCAGCCCGAGTACGGCCAGGCGCGCCCGGCGCGGCATCCGGCCGACGAGGAGGCTGTCGAGCTTGGTGCGGGCAGGACGAGCGCCAAGGACCGCGAGCAGGACGAGGGCTTGCGTAGGAGGGTCTTGACGGAGGAGGTCGAGCGCGAGCGAGGGGTCGTCGGCGGCGAGTCGGGCCTTCAACGCGAGGGCTCGCTCAAGCGGTAGCACAGCCAGACGTACATAGCATCTCGTAGATCCCCCTCGCACTGCTGCACTCGATCATCCTGAACCCGCTCCTCGAGGGCGGACGCGAGGGCGACGAGCGCGCGCTCTTCCTGCGGGCC
>ERZ794949.475-NODE-475-length-12586-cov-2.499162_pt1 | contig 12586 bp, 11 predicted proteins | sample MGYA00511363_ERZ794949 | MGnify/ENA primary metagenome ERZ794949 (study PRJEB30137, sample SAMN04331402) | food metagenome | isolation source: T1 must sample point D1 replicate B | place: Australia: South Australia ...
CACGGACAAGGACCTCGTACGCGCACGCCTCCTCTACCCGACCGAGGGCGAGTTCGCCCAGCCCGAGGGCGAGACGCTCACCGTCAAGTACAACCCGGCGCACAAGTGGTACTACCTGTCGGAGATGGGTCCTGACGAGGGTGCGTCGCTGCTCTCTCTCTGGCTCTTGCCCTTTCCCTCTCTCTCGGCCGGCCTCGAGGCTCGAGCGCTGACCCGGACTCGTTCGCCCGCAGTCCTCCTCCTCAAGTGCTGGGAGAGCCTCCCCGACGGCAAGATCGGCACGATCACGCCCCACACGGCATTTCACGACGAGCGCTTCTTCGGCAAGGAGGGCGTCGAGCTGCGCGAGAGCATCGAGGTGCGCGCGCTCGTCTTCCACGAGGTCGACGAGTAGCGCTTCGGGTCCCTCTCCCCCCTCGTCTCTCTCCTCCCTCGTCCCTCTCCTCCCTCTCGTCCTCTCGAACTGTCAATAGATGTCGTACACTTCTCTCCAGGAGGCTGCGTGCCGAGGCTCGGCTCTGAGAGGATCTGCTCACGCGCTCGAGAGCCTCGTGGAAGCATGAGAGCGCTCTGCGCGGACGAGATGGTGCAGACGTGCGCTCGTATTGCACAAGAGGGACTGTACGAAGGAGGAGAGCGAAAAGAAGGGTCTGTACTGCCGCCAGGGCACGTCGAGGAAGGTGCGGATGAGAGTCGGAGGAAGGAAGAGGGAGGAGGGCGAGGGGTCCGGGCGAGGTCAGTCGGTGCGAGCCTTGCTCTTCCTCGGCCCATCTGCGTGCACGACCACGAGTCAGCTCTGGCTCGGCAGTACGAGGGGAGAGCGGGACGAGCGACGCACACTTCTTCTCGTGCTCCTCGCGGTTCTTGTCGTGCGACGAGCCGGTCAAGTTTGACACCTTGCCGAGCGCCCAGGGCACGTTGAACGACGACGCCTTCCAGCCCTGCATGATGCCGCTGAGCACGTGTACGAGCAAGAGGTCAGCTCGGAAGGGGAGGTAGGTGGGGAAGGCGGGAGACGCACCGCTGGATGCGGTCCTCGGTCTCTTCCTGCGTGAGCGCGCGCTTGTTGGTCTTGACGGATGCACTGCAGGGATTGCGCGCAGTTAGCTCAGGCTGGCACAGGGAGGGAGAGAGGGAGGGAGAGCGGCGCACCCGGACGAGGAGACGGCGACGCCCTTCTTCTCCATGGCTGCCTTTGCCGAGCTGTGGGCGGGGTTCAGGTCAGCTGGGCCCCTCAGCTAGACTGCCCGCAGGGAGACTGACGCACTTGATCGAGTCGTTGATGGCTGCGAGGGCCAGCTTGGCGGCGTAGCCGAGGACGGCGAGGACGAGGAGCGTGACGACGAGCTTGAGCCAGGGCTTTGGCGGGTCTTGCGAGGCGAGAGTGCTGTGCTTGGCCATGGTCTCGAGAGTCGCGAGGCGAGAGCGAGGGCGAGGTGACGAGCGAGGGACGACGAGGCGATGCACCTCGGCAGCAACGGCAGCTGCGAGCGTCTCTCGACAGCAAGAGGCTCTTCCAGCTAGACGAGGGCTTGCAGAGATGGCTGACTTCTTCGCAGCATGGCTCTCGCAACCACAGGACGTGAGGCGGTCGCGGAGAGCTCCTCTCCTCGCCGCCTCGCTCACTCTCGAGCCGCTCTCGCCTTGCAGCTCTCGCAGACTCGCAGCGTAATGGCAGGAGAGTGATGAACAGGGTTGCAGGAGCAAGCTAGAGGGGTCAGCGAACACGAGAGAGATCTGCCCAGCTCCATCCCCGCCCACCGCTCCGGCGACGACAGCTCGCCCCGCCGTCCCGCCCGACCCGTCCCGTGCACCGAGCAAGCTCCTCATCTGCATGCATGTCACGACCTACCGTCCCGTCCCGCCCACCGTGACCTTCCGCCCGCCCTGTGAGGGGCGAGCAGCGTCGGCGAGAGCGAGGAAAAGGGCGCTGAGATGGCCAGCGGCGAAAGGCCGAGTCTGCGCGCGCACTTCGGCTCCCTAGGCGGTTGGGGCTGGACTGCAGCTATGCAGCCCGGCGCAGAGGGGAATTTGACATGGCGGCGTGAAGGAGAAGAGACAGGAGCGCGAGGCGGAGCGACGAGCGTCGGAGGGAGCTCGCTGTCACCACTCGGTAAATCCAGCTGCCGGTCCTAGAGGCCTACGAGAGCGTCTGAGCCGCGTTACTGCTAGGCTCAGTGCAGCTAGAAGCATGCTGGACGAGAGAGACGTGGCCAACCAGCTCGGACTTCGAGCTCGACGCGGGCCAACCGCTCCTCTCGACCAACTCGCCAGCTAGCTCTCCGCCAGCTAGAGCACCATGGTGCGTCCGACCCTCTACGAGCTCCCTGTGCTCCCTGTGCTGACCCGCCCCTCCCTCCTCGCTCGCAGGGCCGCCGTCAAGCCTCGAAGCAGTCCGACCCCGCCCCGCTCTCCGGAGCCAAGGCGCACCCGGGCGCACCAGAGCGCAAGGGCAAGCGCAAGCTCGCTCTCGAGGCCAAGCCCGCCTCGGCACCGAGCCCGCGCGCCACCAAGAAGATCAAGAAGGCCGCCGAGGGCGGCGACAAGAAGCAGGCGGCCGCCGGTGCCGCCGGGGGCAAGGGCAAGGGCCGCGCGAGTGCGGGCCGCGCGTCGACGGCGAGCAAGAACGGCAAGGGCGTCGACTGGGAGACGGACGACGAGGACGACGAGGACCTCGACAACCTCAAGGCGCAGGACGGCTTCAGCGACGACGACGACGCGATGAGCGACTCGGAGAAGCGCGGTCTCGAGCAGGCTCGCTCGTGCGTCTCCTTTCTCTCTACCTCGTGCCCATGATCAGCCCCTGCGCTCGGCCGCTGACCCTGTCCCCTTCCCACACGCAGCGCCCTCTTCGACGACGTCGACCTGCAAGAGCCGGCCGCCGACGACGACTCGCTCGACCTGGACGAGTTCGATGTCGACCGCGAGGACGACGACGAGGACGACGACGAGATGGACGACGAGTTCGACGTTGAGGACGACGAGGTCGAGGGTGTCAACGGCGAGGACCAGTGCGTCCCTCCCTCCCTCCCTCGCTGGTCTCCTTCCTAGCTTGCCCGTGCTGACTCTTGTCCTTTCTCGCAGGGGTGATGCTCTTCCTCGACTGTCCGCCAAGCGCGCTGCTCGTGCGGCGGCGTACAACTCGGACGACGACGAGGACGAGGACGACGACGACGAGCCGCTTCCCGCCGGCCTCGACATGCGCCGCCCCGAGCCCGAGTCGATCGAGGGCCAGGTCGACGCTACGCGCGAGGAGCTCGAGATGGGCGACAGCGAGGACGAGGACGACGAGGACGACGACGAGGCGCTGCAGACCGGCAACCTCGAGGACCTGCGGCAGGTCGAGAAGCGCATGCGCACGGCGGCGCGAGTCCTCTCGCACTGGAAGGAGCTCGGCCCGGCGACTGGCAGGTGCGTCCCTCCGCTACATCACTTCTCCCTCTCGTCGGCGTCGCTGACGCACTCGCCCGTCCCGCCACAGGTCCCGCTCCGACCTCGTCGAGCAGCTCATCGCCGACATCTGCCAGTACCACGGCTACACGCCGTTCCTCGCCGAAAAGCTGTTCGAGATCTTTGGCGTCGAGGAGGTGCGTCGCTCTCGCTGTTCGTGTCCTCCCTGCTCGTCGCACTGCTGACCCTCTGATCCGACCTCTCTCTTCCAGGCGCTCGACTTCTTTACGGCGTCCGACACTCCTCGTCCCCTCACCATCCGCGTCAACACGCTCAAGACGCGTCGTCGTGACCTCGCGCAGGCCCTCATCAACCGCGGCGTCAACCTCGAGCCGCTCGAGGGCGGCTGGTCCAAGGTCGGCCTGCAGGTCTTCTCCGGCTCGTCGGTCCCGATCGGCGCCACGCCCGAGTACCTCGCCGGCCACTACATCCTCCAGGCGGCGTCGTCGTTCCTCCCCGTCATGGCCATGGACCCGCAGCCGCACGAGCGCTGCCTCGACATGTCGGCTGCGCCCGGCGGCAAGACGACCTACATCTCGGCGCTCATGGGCAACACGGGCGAGGTGTGGGCCAACGACTCGTCGCGCGGGCGCATCAAGGGTCTCGGCGGCAACGTCGCTCGCCTCGGGTGCCGCAACGTCATCATCACCAACGTCGACGGTCGCGAGTTCCCCAAGGTCATGGGCGGCTTCGACCGTGTCCTTCTCGACGCGCCCTGCTCGGGCTCGGGCGTCATCTCGAAGGACCCGAGCGTCAAGGTCAACAAGGTGCGTCTCCTTGCTCGTCCTCTGCGTGCGCTCATGCGCTCGGGCGCTCGGGCCTCCTGCGACCGTCACTGACGCCCGACCTTGCCCTCTCACTCGCAGACTGAGCGCGACTTCATGCTCCTCGGGCACCTCCAGAAGCAGCTCCTGCTGTGCGCCATCGACTCGGTCAAGACGGGCGGCACCGTCGTCTACTCGACCTGCTCGGTGACGACCGAGGAGAACGAGGCGGTCGTCTCGTACGCGCTCCGCAAACGCTCGCACATCAAGCTCGTCGACACCGGCCTGCCGTTCGGCAAGGAGGGCTTCAAGAGCTTCCGCGGCAAGCAGTTCGGCAAGGGCATCGAGCTCACGCGCCGGTTCTACCCGCACGTCCAGAACGTCGACGGCTTCTACGTCGCTAAGTTTGCCATCCTCGCCAAGGAGAAGAAGGGTGCGTCCCACTCTCGCCCCCCCTTCGCTCTCGTCGCTGCTGTACGAGGAGCTGACCCTCGCCCTCGCCGCCTGCAGCTCCCGAGGCGCTCGAGCCGACCGTCCCCTACGAGACCTTGCCGATCAACGAGGACGAGGAGGAGGCCGCCGCCGCTGCCGCCGAGGACGGCCCGACGTTCGACAACGACGAGGACGAGAAGCTCATCGAGGAGACCAAGAAGCGCCAGTTCAAGCGGAAGGGCCTCAACCCTCGCGCCGACAAGGGCAAGGCGGGCGCCAAGGCCAAGAAGGCGGACGAGTAGCGCGCTCGGCAGCGTGCAGACGTAGACGAGGAGCGTCGTGCTTGTTGTACTTCGAGTTGCGCGTCGTCGAGCTCGCACGGACCCTCGCCTCGGACTTTCCGCTTCTCGCTTCGCCTCCTCTCCCTCTGCTCGGGCTCGTCCTAGCTCGCGATTGGCTGCCGATCACGAGCTTTGCGCTGCGCTTGACTGGACCGTGCGCTCGGCTGCACAGGCGGAACCGGACGAGGACCCTGCCAGTCACCGCCCGACGAAGAGCGGGGTCGACGAGGTCGCTCGACCTTCGCAACCGCTGCCTTGCTCGCTCTGCTATCTCAGCTCCAGCAGCGTGTGCTCTTCGTCCGCCTTGCCCGCTTCCTCGACGATCCCTCCAGCATGTCGTCCGCCTCGTCCACCTCGACCTCGTCCGGCTCGCCGACGGCAAGTCCGCCTTCCTCGACGCACTCGCTCGACGGCGCAAAGGGGGCCGACGAGCGCCTGCCCGTCACGATTCTCTCAGGTTTCCTCGGAGCGGGCAAGAGCACCCTGCTCGAGTACATCCTGACGAGCAAGGAGCACGGCCTGCGGATCGCTTGCATCGTCAACGACATGGCGGAACGTGCGCACGCTTCCCTCTCCTGCCTGGTCATAGAGCGAGTTCTCCCTGCTGAAGTCGGACATTCGAAACAGTCAACATCGACGCGACCATGCTGCAGCAGCACAAGGCGGTCCGCAAGGAGGAGACGGTCGTACAGTTGCAAAACGGGTGCGCCTCTTTCCTGTCCTCCCTGGCGACAAGCTCTTCGCCTACAGGGCTGACTGGCAGCCTTGCACGCAGCTGCATCTGCTGCACTCTTCGAGGCGACCTGCTCGAGGAGGTCGCAGCTCTCGCCGAGGCCCGAGCGTTCGACTACCTGCTTATCGAGTCCTGTGCGTCCTCCCCCTCGACCTTCTTCCCTTCTGCGTTGGCTCAACGATCACTTCGAGCCCGCAGCTGGTATCAGCGAGCCGCAGCAGGTCGCCGAGACGTTCGCGCCCGAGTTTAGCGACATGCACCTCCAGGCGGCCGAGGACTTGCGCGCCGAGGCCAACCGCGTCAAGCGCGAGGCCCTTGAGCGCGCAGGAGCGAGCTCAAGAGACGCTGAGCAGGTGCCCGACGTCGAGGCTACGCTCAAGCTGGCAGAGATCTTGGGCAAGGGCGGCCTGCCGAGGATTGCGAGGCTCGACGTGCGTCCCATTTTCTCGGCTTCGACCTCTTCGTCTTCCTAACGGCGCTCGTTGTGAGCACAGTAGACGTACGAGTACGCTGACGACTATCGGCGGCGCCTTCGTTGTCCTCTGTGCTCGCAGACGTGCGTGACGATGGTCGACGCTTTGACCTTCTTCGACAACTTCTCGACGTCCGACTTCCTCTCGGACCGGGAAGCTCCCGGCACCGTCGACGATCAAGATGAGCGCAATGTGCGCCCGCTCTCCCTTCGCGCTCGCTCGAAATCGCAGCCGAGGCTGACTGAGCAGCGTCCTTGCGCCGACAGGTCTCGGACCTCATGGTCGACCAGCTCGAGTTCAGCGACGTCATAATCCTCAACAAGTGCGACCTCGTCGATGCTACGCAGATTCGCAAGATCAAGAGCCTCATTGAGCGCCTCAACCCCGAGGCCAACGTGCTCACGACCGTCAAGAGCCAGGTCGACCTCGGCGCCGTCCTCAACACGCACCGCTTCTCGTTCGAGCGCAGCATGATGAGCGCCGGCTGGCTCAAGAGCCTGCGCGAGGAGATCAAGCCCGAGTCGGACGAGTACGGCATCGGGTGCGTCCTGCGCTTCTCTCGCGCACCGTGAGCGGGACCTTCCTAAGTTGCATCTCCTCGTCCAGGTCGTTCGTCTACCGCGCTCGTCGCCCCTTTCGTGCGTCCAGCCCTCTCTCTCACCTCTTCGAGCGTCCCGCTGACTCTGCATGAGCGCAACGAGCAGATCCCGAGCGCCTGTGGGAGACGATCCGCCTGCGCCTCGTCGTCATCCAGGACTCGTACGAGGCGGTCGACGCCATGCAGCTCGACGACGACAACTCGGACGACGCCAAGAGCGACGCTTCGAGCGAGCTGTGGGAGGACGAGCCCGACCTCGACAAGCAGCCGCAGCTTGACCCGGTCGCCCGACTCGCCAACAAGAAGGCCGACCCGGCGTTCGGACCTCTGCACCGCTCGAAGGGCTTTTTCTGGCTCGCGACGAGGCCGTCGATGAGCGGCGAGTGGAGTCAAGCAGGCGTCATGCTGAGCTTGAGCGGCGGCGACAAGTGGCTGTGCGAGCAGGACGAGGAGACGTGGCCCGAGCACCCGGAGTGCGTCTCCTTTCCCTTCCTCCTCCTCTTCCTTGCTCGAGCCCTCCATCTCGACTTCGACGCACGCACTCATAGACGTCTCAGCGAATGTCGCTCCGCCGTCGCCGACCAGGAGCATCGGCATGCGCTCGGACCCACTCGACCTCGCGCTCACGCCTCCTCCTTCGCCCGCAGGATTCGCAAGAAGATGAAGGCCGACTTCCGCGGCGCGTGGGGCGACCGTCGTCAAGAGCTCGTCTTCATCGGCGAGGAGCTCGAGACGATCCAGCCGCTCCTGACCGCCGAGCTCGACGCCTGCCTGCTCAACGACGACGAGTGGCGCCAGTGGAAGAAGGTCATGAAGGTGCGCCCGCTCTCTCTGTCTCTCTGCACAGCTTCAAGACGACACTGACGAGACGGCGACCCGAGCAGAGCAAGAAGAGCGTGCAGCGCAAGGTCGAGAAGCTCGAGGAGCTCTTCGAGGACGGGTTCGAGGACTGTGCGCGCTTTTCTCTCCTCCTCATACTTCCGGCGACTCTCTCTTACGTAGAGCATGTCTTGCTCTACAGGGCTCGACCCCGAGGAGGCGCACGCGCTCGAGCACGTCGGCCACAGCCACTAGTCCTTCTCGAGCTCTTCCCCTCTTCGTCCCGAGTAGCTGTGCAACACGGTTCTATGCATGCAGTCGTCGTTCATGTCATCCTCGAGAAAGTCTACAAGCCCTCGCGAGCAATCTTGTCGAGCCGGAGCGAGACGCTCGCCTTGTGCGCGCCGAGCTGCTCGACGTCGGCGAGGATCTCGACGTAGGGCCCGAGGTTCTTGAGCCCTGCCGGCGACAGCTCCTGCGAGGTGAAGTGCTTGAGGAAGGACGAGGTCGAGACGCCGGAGTACTGCTTGGCGTAGCCGACCGTGGCTGCGAGGCGAGCAAGAGGAAGAGGGACAAGGGGGGCCGAGTCAGCTCGAGGAACGAGCGCAGGAACAGGAAAGGGAAGTCGACGCACGCAGGGTGTGGTTGGTGCCGGAGGCGTAGTCGCCGCATCTGCGCAGGAGGCGAGCGCGAGGTGTCAGCCGCGAGCGCCGCCGAGAGAGGGAGAGAGAGAGGAGCGAGGACGCACGCGACAGGGGACCAAGGCCCGACGAAAACCGAGCCGGCGTTCTCGACGAGCTCGATCGACTTTGCCGCGTCCTCGATGTACAGGAGGAGGTGCTCGGGCGCGTAGTCGTTCGAGAAGGCGAACGCCTCGTCGACGCTCTTGGTCTGTAGGATGAAGCTCTGGCTCAAGCTCTTGCGGAGGATCTCGGCCCGAGGAAGCGCCTGCGCCTGCTCGGCAACGGCGGCGTTGACGGCCTCGACGTAGCTGTCGTCGCAGTCGATCGTGACGAGGACGGACTGCGAGTCGAGGCCGTGCTCCTGCTGCCCGAGGAGGTCCGACGCGACGAGTGCCGGGTCGGCCGTCTTGTCGCAGATGACCTGCAGGGGGACGAAGCGAATCAGCTGCCGAAGAGGAGGGGACGACGAGGAGAGCGCAGAGCACGAGAGGGAGGAGGACGCACGAGGACCTCCGAGGGACCTGCCGGAACGTCGATCGCGACTCGCGCGCCCGAGTCCATCGCCACCGACTGCGCACATGGAGCGCTCAGAGTCAGCTCGAGAGCGAGGAGAGGAGAGGAGCGAGCGGGAGGGAGGGAGAGACGCACCATCTTTGCCGCGGTCACGAACTGGTTGCCCGGCCCGTACAGCTTGTCCGCCTTGGGCACCGTCTCGGTCCCGTACGCCATGGCCGCGATGGCGTGCGCACCTCCTGCCCGGACGACCGTCTGGGCGCCGACGAGGCCGGCGATGTAGATGATCTCGGGCGAGATCGAGCCGTCGGGTCGGGGAGGGGTCGCGAGCGTGATGTTCTTGCACCCTGCGACCTGCGCAGGAACGCCGAGCATGAGGGCGGTGCTGCGTGGGAAATGGCAAGGGTCAGCGAACGAGCATGGCGAGGGAGCGAACGCAGGAGAGTGGAGCGCACCTAGGAAGGACGGCGGTGCCGCCGGGGCTGTGCAAGGCAAGGGGGAGGGCACGGGTCAGCTCGAGAGCTCGCGCGCACGAGGGGAGGGGTGGAGGTAGGACGACGCACACGTAGAGGCCGACACTGCCTATGGGGCGAGCAAAGCGCTGGCAGACGACGCCGGGCATCGTCTCGACCCGGATGGGCTCCGACTCGCGCTCCATCTGGGCGGCGTGGAAGGCCTGCGCGCGGGGGAAGAGCAGGGTCAGCTGAGCACACAGTGCAGCTAGAGAGAGAGAGGAACGAGGACGGACCTTGATGTTGCTGTAGGCGACGTCGATGGCCTCCTTGACCTTGGGGCGAGCTCGGCGGGGAAGGGGGCCTTGAGGGTGAGCGGGAAGGTCGTGTCCTCTGCGGCGAGGCAGCGGTCGAACTTGACGACGCACGCGCGCAGGCCCTCGTCGCCGCCGTTGCGCACAGAGTCGAGGATGGGCGAGACGAGGGCGAGGATGTCGGCCGACGACTTGACGGGGCGCACGAGCAGCTCTGCGCGCTTGGCGGCGTCGACCGAGTCGCTCGAGTAGACTGGGCACCGGTACTCGCTGACGGCGTCCATGGTGGTGCGAGGGCGAGCGGGAGGAGCGAGGTCGAGATGATGAGGAGCGCGGACTTGGCCGCCACAGCGGAGCGTCGGACGTCGGACACGGCCTCTGGCTTTGACTCTGGCTCTCGTCGCTTCGGGCGCTTCTCAGGCTCACCATCCTCCTCGTGACTGCATAGCAACAGTCTAGATGGAGCAGCGGGCCCACTTTCAAGCTCGCGACTTTCGGCTCTCGCTCGCTCGCTCGGGCCCGCTCGCCGTCCTCCTCGCCCGACAAGCATCGCGCCCAGCTCGTCGCCGCACAGAAAAGCCGACATGGAGCTCAGCGAGTCGAGCAGGCAGCCCCGCCCGAGGCGCAGCGAGAAGCGCGGCGCGCCGTGAGCGCGAACGAGGGGACGACCTTGACGACGTTGCAGCTGCGAGCGGGCCCGCCCCTCGCGCCCGACTCGTTCTACTTGTCGCCCTGGACGCCGACGGCCTGCTCACCGCTGAGCCCGAGCTTGTCGACCCACTCGGGCTTGGCGTCGCCCTTGCGCCGCGTCACCTTGAGGCTGCGCTGGTCGAGGACGGCCTGGACGTCCTGGAGCGACACGCCCATGCTGACGGCGCGCGTCATCGTAAAGTACAGGAGGTCGGCCACCTCGCCCGCGAGGTCGGCCTTGGTCTCGGCGTCGCACACCTCGCCCGCCTCCTCCATGATCTTGGCCCGCAGAAGCTTGGGCTCGTCGAACAGGCGCTTGGTGTACGACCCGGCGGGCGCCTCGGCCATGCGCTTCTTGAGCGTCGACTCGAGCTCGGCGAGGCCCGCGACGCCGCCAAAGCACGACGTCTGCTCGGGCACGTGGCAGAAGCCCTCCTTCTCGCCGTTCGGGCCCGCCTCGACGACGCCAAACTCGAGCGCGTCGTAGTCGCAGTCGACGCGGATGCGCTCGACGCGCTGCATCGCGCCCGACGTCGCGCCCTTGTGCCACAGGCCGTTGCGGGACCGCGAGTAGTAGACGGCGTCGCCCGTCAGGATCGAGGTCGCGATCGACTCGGTCGACGAGTACACGACGCCGAGCGACGTCGTGACCGACGTGAGCGACATGGGCACCGTGACGAACAGGCCGTCGGGCCGGTCCGACCGCAGCGCCGACGTGAACAGGGTCGCGACGCTGAGCTTGCCGTCGTCCGGGTGCGGGATCTCGAGGTTGCCCGGCTTGACCGACAGGAGCGACGACGGGACGACGCACGTACCGCCGACCGTCTTGCTCATGAGCTTGAACGCCGCTGGTTGTGCGAGGACCTGCTCGGCCGAGCGCGACGCCGACAGGACGAACAGGTCGCGAGGTCGACCGGGCGCCGCCTTGAGCGCCGCCCGCACCGGCTTGAGGTCCTCCTCGAGGAACGACGACGTCTCGAGGAGCACGCCCGAGATGCTCGCGACGAGGTCGGCGTTGCCCAGGAGGCCGGCGGCCTTGGGCTGGTCGAGGTGGAGGATGAGGCGCTCTGCCGGCACCTGGGCGAGGAAGGCCGGGTTCCGAGAAGCGAGTCGCCGTGCGCCCTTGTCGAGGTACTTGACAGCGGCTTCGAGGGTGAGGGTCGTGTCGTCGAGGATGAAGTACTCGGCGGTGCGGGGGAGGGTCGGGAGGATCGAGTCGGCGAGGGACGAGGGGACGAGGAGGGGGACGATGCGGGCGAGGGCAGGGATGAGCTCGGCTGGGAGCTGCTCTGCTGGTGCTTCGAGTAGCGGCAGGAACGGGATCTGGCCGAACGACATGGTCGAGCTGAGAGGGTGAGAGCTGTCCGAGGAGAGATGAGGACGAGGTCAGCCGCCTCCTCCACAGGGAGAGTCCAAGGGTCCACGCACAGAGTCGAGAGAGCGATCTACTGCTCTAGTGAGGCGGTCTTGAGGTGCTCGAGCGGTGCAAGAGGTGAGCGGCAGTGCTTGACCTCGTCGAGCCGCATCGCTCTCTCGTTGAGTCGAAGTGGCCGCTCGCAACACCTCTGCGGCGGCCTTTGCGCGGTGGGGAGGCTCGAGCTACTGCTAGAAGAGAGTTTGCGACTGCAGTTGAGCCAGCCGCTGGCGTGCTCGCTCCCTCCTTCTCCTCGAAGTCTGCGCTCCACCGCTCTCGAGGCTCACGCTCGCGCTCTCTAGAATCGCTGCGCGTCGGGGTCATCAGGGTATGCAGAGTGTCTGTACGGTGCGGGAGGGAGGGGGAAGGGGAGGAGAGAACGGTGTGTACGAGAAGAAGAGAGGGGCAAAGCCGAGCCGCGAGAACCTGGATAGCAGACCCGCCCGCTCAGTTGCAGCCCGTCGCGCTGAGGCGGTTGCGCGGCACCGTGTAGTTGGTGACGTCCATCGCCTGCTTGAACGTCGTGAGGTTGGGGCTGCAGGCACACGCTCGTCAGCAGGGAGCTCCGGCGCAGAGGAGGGAGTCGAGCTCGACGCACTTGGTGTACAGCTCCATGTGGTTGTTGATGTAGTCGGCGGTGGCTGCAGGAGGTAGGGAGAAGGTCAGCTAGGGTTCGAGAGCAGGCTGTCGTGCCTGGAAGGTGTGCAGGAGGTTGAAGGGCGAGCCGAGGATTGCGGCGGCGAGAGAGCTCACGATAGTCCTTCGGGTCGCACCCGACGTTCTTGTCGCTCTTGCGCTGGTACACACGGACGTAGTCGATCTGGAGGTGGCCGGGGAACTCTGTAGGGTAGCGAGAGACGGAGGAAGGAGGGGGAGGGTGGAGGGGGAGGGTCGGCTCGTCAGCTACCAC
>ERZ794949.477-NODE-477-length-12537-cov-14.635956_pt1 | contig 12537 bp, 4 predicted proteins | sample MGYA00511363_ERZ794949 | MGnify/ENA primary metagenome ERZ794949 (study PRJEB30137, sample SAMN04331402) | food metagenome | isolation source: T1 must sample point D1 replicate B | place: Australia: South Australia ...
GGATTTGGAGCACCTGAGATTCTTAACCTATAAGACCGAGGAAACTGGCTAATTAGGTGCTGAATATTTGCTAGTCCTGGGAGTTGGGCAGCACGTAGTTGACCATTAACTGGGGGGGGTTGTAGAGTAGCATAGTCGGCAGGAAAACCAGGGTCATAGATAAGGATTTCTTGCTGGTTAACATGCCATAGGAAGACTGTTGCATGCCATTGTGCACCGTTTGTAATGTTGATATTTGCTGCATCGAGGCATGAGAAAACGACCCCCATTCGTAGCCCATCGCTACCATTGACTGGCATAGCTTTAAGGGTAGTTGTATATTTGTTGAGCTGGTTTAGGATGCCACCTGTACCCCAATAGCGACGTTGTTCTGCTACCCATTATTCCACGAACGAATCGAGTCGATTCGTTTGAAAGCCCCATATAAAGCAATGCCAAGCAATTTTGGGCAAGAGTCGATTCGTTCGAAATTTTGATGTCGATTCGTTTGCCCATATCGCCACTGTTTTGAGTCGAAAAAATCACAGGTTGAAGAGTGAATTTCAATGAATAATTCGGTATATTCAGTTTTAGCAGAAAACATGTAAAAGTGGAAAGCCATACATAGCAAGAAAGTTGATGTTCGTGGAGTGGGCGACGTCGAGACAGCATTCCGCCCGGGGAAAGCGCCATCCAACCCCAGTTAAGGGTCCAAAGGTAAGCCAAACCCCATCCGCACGCGTACCAAACACGCGTCGCGTCCACCCAGAGTTACATGGTTCAGACATTTCCAAGGCATATCAGTCCGGCGAGGAGAGTCACGTCGTTATTACCATGGATCGACCAGATGCAAGCATGGAGCAGCGTTTCCACGAGTTATTCGTTGTGCGAGCCGAGTACAAGATCATACAGTGCATCCAGTGTCACGACGCAATTAACCCATCGCGCATCGAGGGCCATTTACGTTGCAAGCACGCTAAAACAGTAGAGGCCCCCGAGCGCCGGAATATCGCGCGATACGTAAAGGACAACGTGCAAGACGTCGCACAAGACAAGACAGAGGTCATATACCCAGCGCCAGATTCACCACCAGTAACCGGTTTCCCATTATACCACAACGGATTGCGTTGCGTATTAGGCAATGAATCCAACGGAGAATGCGGATACATATGCCGTTCGATCAAAGGTATGCAAGATCATTGTCAGCGCGCACACGATTGGGTGAATCAGCAAAAGCGAGGAGGTAATGTGCGGAAGAAGTCCAAGCAGACACCCAATCGTTTGTGGGTCGAGGGTCAAGCATGTCAAGTGTTTTTTCCACAGCAAGCATGGCAAGTGTATTTTGCAGTTCAACCAGCAGACCCGATTCCGCCAACGCCAGCCAGCCAGAACACATGGAAAGAAAGGGTCCACGCAACAATGCAAGCAAAGTTGGCAGCCGAAGCAGAAGAAAGAGCAGCACACCGCGATACCATCCGGGATGATGATAGCCGGTTCGTGACCAACACGTTTGTGAGAGCATTAAATTGCGCCACGATTTTACACGGCCAGGACCGGGAACGGATGATTATGGACAGAACCCCAATCGAAGCACGATTAAGACACCAATCCAGGCAGCCCAGGCCCCGGTACGAGGACGAGCATTTGCCCGACAGCGATTTCGGGTTAGAACGTGCGTGTGCAGGTACGAAGAGATTGATCAGACGGTCGTTGCAGTGTTGCAAGCAGCACATCGTCGGCAGGGCGGCATTGTTTTTAATCAACCAGAAGCATAGTGGTGGCACCGGGCCCGAGAAGAAGTTCGAAAGCAACCACAACGTCAAGACAGTACGCAAGTATAATGAGTGGTGGATCATGATATTGTGTTTTTTGTGGCGTACCCAACACAGAGAGATCCGACCACAGTATGTGTTGACAGAGGCCCAAACCGACGCGTTGTTGTTTTTGAAGCGATTGTGCCGCAACCAGGTGTCGGAAGACACGCCCGCCGACATACAGCAGGAAGACACAGCGAAACAAATCGAGCACGCATGCATGGCATTTTGGTTAGCCATGTTAGACCACGACATCGGAGACAGCGAGCACACCAACGGCATCATCAGCGCATTAGCAGTATTAGCCATCGACGAACGCAACAAGGGATGGAAGCCAGCCACGTTATACACGCCCATATTGTCCGCCATCATCACCATTTCGCGATCAATGGTCGTTTACATGGCATACGACAATAGAAATGCCAGAGTGAAACGGTTGATGAGAGCAGAGTTGATGAGCGAAGCCAAAGCCAGGCAGGTCGCACCGAGCATTTTCGATCAGGTCCAGGAGATGAGCAACAAGTTCATGATGTTGGCCGACAAGGACCACAAGCCCACGCCAATGGATTGGATGTTGCACATCAGAACGTTAGGCATGCGCATCAGATACACCACCAACGCACCGGGAACCGTCGAATGGCAAGGGAACGAGATCACCATCGGTCAGGCGTCATTCCGGTTGGCAGATTTGAGGTCGACCGTGCAAGGGTTGTACAACAGCACACGCATCCAGTTGTTCCAGAAGGTGATTATGTTGGACGTAGACGACCACGGCCGACCACGATCAGGATCAGGATCAGGATCAGGATCAGGATCAGGATTAGGATCAGGAAGCCAATTGCCCGAGTTGAACATGGACGACATCAAAGATAATCCCAGCGATACATGGTCAGACAAATTCAATTTTTTGGAGTATGCCATCAACAAGTGGAGTGTAGACGGCAAGAATTGGTTGTTAGACCGGGTGATGGAGGACGACAAGTTGATCAAGCAGTTTGTACGCACCACGGATGCATCATCCGCCAGCGAAGACGACAGCAACACCGCCATTCCATGGAACGAAGCCGGCATTAGCCAATATTTCAAGGCGGTCGAGAAATTCAAAGAACAATTGTTCGTTTTGGTTCATTTGACAGCCGGTGCCCCCGCCCGTGGTACGGAGAGTGTCACCGTGGCATACGAAAATGGCGTAGACGACCGCGGATACCGAGGGGTATTCGTCGACAACGGATTAGTGTCATTCGTCACATCATACAACAAGACGGGCGTCAAGGTCATCCACAGATACGTGCCAAGGGAGGTGTCAGAATTGGTCGTTTATTATTTATGGTTGGTCCAGCCATTCGTTAGAGCGTTGCAGAAGATGGTATTCGACCAGAAAGAGTACCGAGCATTCATTTGGGAGCCGAAGCCCGAAGAGCAGTGGCGAGACCAAGAAGACGAAGATTGGGATGAGATCGAGGCCGAGGAAGAGCGAGCAGACGCCGATTTACACACAGACGACGCCAGCGATGACCGAGACCACGACCCCGACGACCCCGATGACGGCACCGACAGTGACGATGATAGCGAAGATTTCGTCAAGGAAGGGGAGAGTGCAGAAGATGACACACCCCAAAAGCCAGCATTCACGCCCAGCAACCCGGATGGAGTGTACAGCACAGACAGATGCCGTCGGTTGTTGCAGGAAGTGACACGACACGGCATGGGTGCACGCATCGGATTGGCGGCATGGCGAGAAGTATATCCAGCGATCCACCGTCAGTTGGCCGAAGATGACAGCATCAGGCGAACATTAGACACCGCATTCGGCAGCAGCAAAGAGAAAGGCAAGGACCAAGCGGCACAGGCAGAAGAAGCCAACACCGAGGAAGCGGTCAGAGCCAACCAAGCCGGACATTCGTTAAGTATCGAAGACAGCATGTACGGTCGAATGAGCAGAGAGTCACCGTGGATAACGATGCGCGAAAAGGACGCATTCCGGAAAGTCAGCATCGATTGGCACCGCATTGTAGGATTCCAACCAGTCCAGACCGAAGGACGCAACACAGCCAAATCATTAGCACACATGGAACAGCAAGCGGAAGCGGACAAGTTTCAGCGATGGAGAGCGTTCCGGCAAGCCGACATGTTAGATGCGTTTAAGAGAATGATGGGCCCGGATGCCGAGTTTAGGGGCGTACAGTTCGCGATTTTGCAGGCGTTGATGCAAGGCCACAAGAATGTTTTGGGCATCATGCCCACCGGCGGCGGCAAGAGTTTGACATTCATGTTGCCAGCGCGTTGTTCGCCCGGCGGAGTCACCATCGTCGTGATACCGTTGACGGCGTTAGAAGGCGACATGGTCAGACGTTGCAAGGAGAGCGACATCAAGTGTGCGGTATGGGACGCCGCCCGGCCGCCCGAATGGGCAAGCATCGTATTCGTCACACCAGAGGCAGCGGTCGGACAAGCGTTCAAGCGGTTCATGCAACAGAAGAAGTCAACAGGCGAGTTGGACCGGTTGGTGATCGACGAGTGCCACGTCGTGTTGGATTCCAGGCGGAAGACAGCCGAAAGAGACGCATGGCGACCGGAGATTTTGGAGTTGTACAAGACAGTCGAGCAGTCAGTGCAGACGTTGTTTTTGACAGCAACATTGCCGCCACGGAACGAGTTGGAGTTTTTCGACAGGATGGGCATCAACAAGCACGAAATTGTCAAGTTCCGGGACAGCACGACACGCAAAGAAATCAAATACCAGGTTGTTGATTACGAGAAAGAGGAGGAAGAAGAAGCATTGCAACGCATGGTCGACGACAAGAAGCGACAATACCCAGGCAAGCAGATCGTTGTTTATTGTTCGAAGATCCAGGACGGCCAGCGATACGCCAAAACATTAGGTTGCCAGTTATTCCATCGCGAGATGGGCACAGAGGCCGAAAAGCGAGAAGTGGTTCGGCGATTGACGACAGGCCAACAAGATGTGTTTGTAGCGACGAACGCGTTAGGTTTGGGCATCGACGCGCCAACGATCCGGGTAGTCATCCACATGGGAGTTCGAAGATCAATGCGAGATTTCGTACAAGAAAGCGGCCGAGCGGGAAGAGACAGACAGTGGAGCGAGTCGATCATCATGAGATGGAAACGCACGCAGTCAGATGGCAGCATCGTCCGAGACAAGATGTGGGGAGCGGAAGAGGGGATGAAAACATTTGTCGAAGGGGAGTGTTGCCGACGGGTCATAATAGACAAAGAAATGGATGGCAACAGCGAGAGAATGGCGTGCGAGGTCGACGAGCAGAGATGCGACGTGTGTGCCGGCAAGCCAAGGGGCACGAGACGAAGACGAATTACAGTAGGTTATGGCATGGGCGAAGAAGAGGATTGCCAGAGCCCCAGCAGCAGGTCAACAGAGTCCGGATTTTGGGATTCCGGGTTGGGTTTGTCGAGTTCAGCATACCGTACAAGCACAAGGATGTGGCACGGTAGTAAAGAGGACGAGGAAGAAGAAGAAGAAGGCCAAAGCGAAGACGAAGAACAAGACGAAAACATAGATCCCAGTTCGCAAAGCGAGATACAGATCCCAAGGACGTCGAACAAGCGACACAAAAGCCAGCAAGCAGAGTGGACAGCAGCGCACCCAGGCACAACGCCATCACGACCACCGGTAATAGAAGTACACAACAGCAGCACAGTCCGAGGACATGCACAAAGAGGGTTCATCACGCCACAGATGCGACAAGAAGCGTGGGAGACAAGACCAGGATTTTCATCGTCATCGCCGATGGTTATACCATCATCGCCGCCGCCAGTGCCAACGCCAGTCCGAAACCCAGCCCAACACGCGGCCCGACACGCAGCACCGATGGCCGTCATGTACGCGCCGCAAGCACAGACAGAAGCAGCATTGAGATACGAGTTCCAAGCATTGCAAGACAGAGCAGAAATGGTCAAGAGAGGCAAGATGCAGCGAGAAGACGATGATATACGACGCATGGAGAAGTTAGAAGAGCAGTGTGACAAGTGGAGCAGATGTTGTCCAATTTGCAAAGCCAGCAGAGTTAGCATGACCGAAGACAACACAGATCATACGGTGGGACATGATTGGCAGAGATGCAGACACAAGCACGCAGACAACATGCGAGAGGTTTGGGAGATGATGAGAGTGCAGATCAGGCGAACAGACGGGGTTTCGGGATGCCCAGATTGTTTTTTGCCGCAGAAGATTTGCAGGGTTAGGGTTAGGGGTTTGGTATTTGGGCTGCTACAGAATGAACCGTATCTAAAGGGCGAGCCTACCCGCTTGCTTCTAGAGGTCCGACTCGGCTCGGATGCAGCACAGCAAACTACTTTCAAAGCTACTCGTACCACACGAACTCCTCCTCGATCTACTCCTTCCGCTTCTCAGCTCAACCATGTCACATGTCTAAAGGGACCCCGAAGGAATCTCTACCGACACGCCGCTGATCGGAGAGGTCTATCTACACACAACTGGTCAGTCTTTCCTCCAGGATCATCCGACTTGAGAGCCTGGAAAACCAGTATGGACCGCGTCCTCCGGATCGTCCTGCTTGTAGTTGTTTCAATAAACCCGCCCGGGGGGAAGAGACCGGAGACGTGGTGGCTTGCCGCTCCGCACGGCCTGAAATATCATCCCGGAGATGCAATAAATCAGCGCGGGCGACGCTAACGTCTCTCGGATTTTACGGGTCCCTGACAGGGCCGTCTCAGCCAAAGGAAAGTGACCCCCTTCCTTCTGAAGTAGGGGACATCATGTGGAACAGGGTGAAGTCCTTTTCAAGCGCGCTGCGGTGCGCTATCGGTCCTTCCGTTCCCTCCATGTGTAGAGGTTCCGAATTTTATCAGTGAAGTTGATCCAGGGGACCAAAATATGATGGAGAATCCGTATCTCCAAGAGTTTATCGACAGGTGAGCCGGGGGAAGAGCGCGATGCCAGAGCCGCCGCTAGCATAAGCTGTCAAATGTTCAGGAGAGCTCCCGTCCGAGGATTCAATCATCGCTTGTCAGAACGTCCCGCTCATGAATCTCCCAATGAGGTCTCCATTGGTTAGAGTTTTCCGAGGTCGTCGCCCGGATCCATTGTCCTTCGTTCTCCCTCGGTGGCATCGGGCTCTGGCGACGTAGGAGACGCAGTCCTACCATCTAGGCCCGATGTCAAGATGTCGTCCGGATTTGTTATGAAATCTGTTCGCAGCGGAGCGCAGTGTCCGCCGCCGGTCGGTTTTGTCGGGATCATCTGGCTCCCGGATCTTCTTTTGTCGGAGTACTTTGAGGGAACCGGCCCCAAGACTCTTTTCCTCCTACAGCCTTTGATCAGCATGCCGCCGTCCTCATCAGTCGCCGTAATCCAGGTCCATTCCTGCCGGAATCGCAGGGGGCCTAAGCAGGCCCCCGTATCCGGCTCGTGGACCGGCAAAGCGATCGGATGACCCTTCGACGATTTCCGATGTTGTATCGCCGTCCCCTAGCTTTTTCTCGGCCGGTCTCTCTCAGGGACTAATGACTCCCCTTTCCTCCTCTTTCTCCCAACTCTCACGATGTTCTCACCAATGCGTAGGGTTTTCTATATCCTCCCTCGCGAACACCGGATTGCGCGGGTGAGGCATTACTTTCTCCGCTCGTCTCGATGTACCCCTAGCGCAATCCCTTAGCTTACATCGAGATGCTCCTTGGCTGTTCCCCCTAGATGTCTCAGCCGAACTGAGGCGGTCTAGGATTCGACCAACAGCCGGTGGTCGGTGGCAGTTTAGATAGGTCGAAGAGTTCCGTCGTAATCCGTGGCCAGGTCCAGCTCCCGTCTAAAGCCTGCTCCCTGGTCCTCGTTTCCGTCGTCCTCTTCCGTACCACAAGACTAGCGTACAGGGCCTACGCTTTTTTCGTCGGAGCTATTGCTAGCTCACCCTTACGCGGGACGCCGGCGCCTTTGTGTATTCGATGGAAGGTCCGATTGTCTTTTCCCATCGGGAGGTGTTTTTCTGGTGTGTCCTTTTCCTCCAGGACTGCGGAGTGTTGTTTATTCCCATTTCGGTTTGCCTGGTCCATATCCACTCAATTTGGCAAGGCCAGTTTATTCGTCATATCCAGGACGGAGCAGTTTTGCCAGTCAGATGCTCGGGACCAGGAAAGGTAAGGCAAAAGCCGGTGCCGGGTAGAAGAAAAGAAAAACACCCTACAGTCAGTCGTAGGTCGAGGATGTTGTTTCCTCGGGGGTTCGGCCTCATCTTTTTCTCTCACTCACCCCACCGACTCCTCCCTCACCCATCCTGGGACTCCTTTTAAACGCCATATCATGTCCAGGGCGGAGCAGTTTACTTTCCTTGCTCGGGATGAAGCAGTTTCATGTCGATTTATGCTCAGGACGCACGGAGCAGTTTTATGTCAGATCATGCTCGGGACAGAGCAGTTTCACGTCTCTACTCAGGACCGGCCGTCATGATGATGTCGCCATCAGCATCGACCGGAGCCGCCGCCGTCTCCGCCGCCGCTGCTGCTGCCGCCACTTCTGCCAATCTTCCATTGCGGTAGACCCTACCCAGAGCGGCTTTTGCGGACATGAGAACTTCAGCAGCACGATCCAGTTGCCGGTTGTTCAATAGGATGTCTACGTCTGTGACCAGTCCGGAACCCTCGAGTCGCTCCGTCAGCTCTCGCTTTTGCTCGCGTTCGGCCTTTGTAAGTCTAGATAGATGTGGCAAGAGGGAACAGCTTTCATGGCCTCTTCTGAAACTTCTGTCCGGATTGCACTTGCAGCGAAAGCCGAACATAAAACTTCCTTGCCGATACCGGAAGAGATTGTCTTGCTTAGAGATAGGCGCTGCGAGACTGATGTCCGCCATAAATAGTCCGGGCACCTTTCTCGATTCGGGCGCAATGACTTTAGTAAGGTGTTTCCGACCGGCTTCCTCCAGAACGATAGAGGAGAGCTTACGTCGAAGGTACTGTTTAAATGTTTGAGGTCTCGCGGTAGGGTCGATTTTGTTTTGCACGACAAACGCATTCCAACCAAAGTCATAGGACAGAGCGTATGCAAATGCTGAAGAAAATAGCCTTGATCGTGGCATGCTTATAATCCGTTTGAGCGGGTTCTGCACAGGTGATTCGTTAAGGATGCGTTGGAAGGAGGTCCTTAATAGCCGAAATCTCGACTCCGGCAGAGGAAGACCGCATATGTTCATTGCAATACGGTACGATGACTTGGAATTAGTGATCCAGAAGATCAAGTCTTGTATCTTCGCAAGGCAAGCTCGAAACTTGGTGGCATTTAGCGAGTAAGAGTCAGCCCAGGCGACAACCAGAGGTGCACCATACTCAAACATAGGGGCGAGGTACCGCTTGAACACGCGCAGTCTGTGTGCGGGACCCCATGAATCCGAAGAGATCGATAGGAAGTTGGCACGCGCCACAGCCGCACCGATACGACGGGTGAGATGTGCTTCGAAGTCAATGCCTCGCGCTGTCATTGGAAAACCGAGGTAGTCGTACTGTTGCACAAGCGGAATCTGCTCTGTCCCGTGGTCAAGAAAGAGCGCCTGTGGGATCAGATACTGTGACATGTGACCACACTTGCGTACGTTTAGTCTCAGACCGTTAACATCTGACCAGCGTTCCACAATCTGCAGAAGCCGCCGTGCCTCGTCATAGTCGGTAGGAAGCAAAGTACCGTCATCGGCATAGAATAGAGTGTACGGTATGGGGTCTTTTCCGAGGTGTGAATAGTCAATGTTAAGCTCTGTGATCAAGCCATCCACGAAGAAGTTAAACAGATGAGGTGAGATCGGAGAGCCCTGTAACACACCGCAAGTCCGCCGGAACCAGTCCGAAGCCTCGCCGTTTACCAAGACCCTAGATCGGACGTTATCGAACGTGAGACTCTTAATCAAGGCAAGCAAGTAGGATGGACAACCACGCTCGACAAGGACACGTTCGAGTATGGAATGGTCTAAGACATCGAACGCAGACTTGAAATCCAGGAAGACGGCGATCTTACGCAAGCCGGTGGAAAGAGCGTGGTGAACCATCGCAGCATTAGTGTATGTCGAATAGTGGCTACGAAAGCCAGCTTGTGCAGGGTGGATCTTGGCCCATCCGTCATGATCGAATCGAGAGAGCAAGAGACGTTCAAACACCTTGCGAAACATGCAGATCAGTGTGATCGGGCGAAGGTTATTAGCATCCCGCGGTTTGGCAGTGTCTTTAATTAACAAGTGAATCTCGGTTTCATTCCAAGCAGCGGGTGTTCTTGTAGATGAGAGACACTGTGCGTACAAGTGATGGAGCGACTGTAGAAAAGCGGGACAGTCCACAAGAGCTTTAAGGAAGCGAATGTGTAGACCGTCAGCACCGCAAGATTTGGAAGCATCTTGTCGCATGATTTCTAGCGTGATCTGATCGATCGTGAATGGAGATGGAAGGTAAGGATGAGCATAAGGAAGAGCATGAGAAGTGAACTGTTGCAAAACAGCCGTCGTACCGGTGACGGCAGCAAAGCACGACGGCGGTTTTGATGGCAGCGACAACCGTTTCGAAGAGGTATATCTCCCCTTTAGTGATATGAGGTTCTCGTTCAGTGCTGTAACGTTCGTTGCCTTTGCTCTCTCCGTCGGTATAATGACATCGTTCTCTTTGGAAATAATTGCAGCCTTTTTGTAAAGCCGAACACTGTTTTCGAACGATTGGTCATCCTCTGGGGTCAAGAGGGTAGGTTTTGCGCTACCTATTGTTGTAGAAGAGGTAGCAGGGGTGGTAGCAGCAGTGGTAGCAGCAGTGGTGGTAGCAACGGTGATGGAAGTGGTGGCAGCAACGGTGATGGAAGTGGTGGTAATGGTAGCAGCAGTAGTGGTATCATCACCAACCTCGCCGGTCTCGACCTCTACATCGCCTCTCGCTCTTCTTTTTCTCGTTCTTTCTCTGTTGCCATCATTAGAGGAAGTGACGTTGCTGTCCGCACTCTTCTTGGATCGATTGTTGACTTGACCGAGGACTGATCTACAGATCTTCTGACACAATGTCACAAGTCTAGTGTTGATCTCGTCCACATCTGCTACAGCTTCTATCGCAGACGACGAATGTAAGGTCTCGAAGTTTTTGGTGATCTTAAGGAGCGCATCATCCTTAGCCAGATTGCTAATCTTATATCGGGGAATGTCGTTTTTCTCATCGACGCCGACAGATAGACCATCGAGACCTCTTCGACTCTTGACGGAGCCAACTACAAGATGTAGTGTGTAGAGATGGTCTGTTCGGATCCGGGTATGGTTCTTATTATCGAACAGGCGAAGGGTACACCTTCTTCGATGTCTCCCTTTCACAAAACAGTGGTCTGTAGTGAGTCGGGTCTGGAACATCGATGTCGAAGACGTTTCAGCCTGGTTGTCTACAAAGGCAGCAGGCGGCGAAGTCGATAGCGGTGGTGGCAAGGGTGACAACGACGATGGTGATGACAGCAGTGATGGTGGCAAAGGTAATGATGGCTTCAGACGGAAGAAGGGATCGACACGCTGCTGTGAAAGGAAATCGGTAAAGACGGCGAGTCGATCGGGTGGTCCGGGCGCGCCTTGTTGATACACCTTATCTCGAAAGCGTGTGTTAATGTCACCCAAAACCACAGATGAGGACTCGGACAGGCCGTCGAGTACGGTTTGTACGTCTGCGGGAGTCATGCTCGGAGGCAGATAGACACCCGAAACCATAAAGCGATCTGTATCGATAGACACGGTGATGGATGACTCGCCGACAAATCCGGGAACGCCGTGTATACGTCCTCTGGCCTCTGCTGTACCGAGCAGGTACATACCACCACTCGGGCGACCTTTAGCTGCTGCAACTTTCGCATCTCGGCCTTGGGTTGTCGAGGTGATGAAGTGTCGGTCGAGAGAGTAGAAGTCATGACCGACGTACCAAGTTTCGGCTACGAACAGCAGATCGCAACTTCCAGAGTCCAGAAGGGCGAGTGAAGCACGCCATTTGTCGCTCATCAGGCCACGGACGTTGATGTATCCTATGCGAAGGCGAGACATTCCGGATCAATCAATCCTCGATGTCACTACTATAAGTACAGTAGGTTTTGGAGATCAGAGAAGGTGGTGGTATCGACGATGATGACGGGCCGTCGAGCGGGATGGCTTCTTTCGATGTCGTAGACGGCGGTAAGGTGGAAAGGATGGCGAAAGGTGACGGAGGTGGAGGAGATGGCGTCCTCGAACTATCACAATGCCGCAAGTGCCGCTTACGGTATGCCTTTATGTAGTGAGCCGCTCGTGATAGCCGGGCTTCGGTGGACTTCAAGAACTGCGATAGCTCGGAGTCGGCAAAGTATCGTTCTTCGTCTCGTCGTCTCCGTTGTCGGTCACTATCATCAGACGTCGTCCCTCCGATAAACTTTCTCTTTTTGTTGCCGGCAGCGATGGAACCTTCCTCCCCGATCGATTGATGTACGGGTGGGTCCGGTGAACTTTCGATGATGGGGGCAGGTCTCTTGTCTCTAGAGAGATAAGCCTCTTGGTATCGAACCAGTGTAGCGGGCGGTGAGAGCGGCGGCGTAGGCGCACGGACGGGTACGCTTAGTCTTTCCAAGATCAGGGCGGCGGAGGTGACGGCGGAGGAGGTTGCGAAGGCAGTACCGGTCAAGGTGGGAAGGGTGAAAGAAGCGGCGGTGGTTGTAGCAACGATAGGTGCAGTGGGAGTGGCACCGGCAGCGACGAGGGGTGTAGCGGGAGTGGTACCGGCAGCGACGAGGGGTGTA
>ERZ794949.479-NODE-479-length-12515-cov-2.735393_pt1 | contig 12515 bp, 16 predicted proteins | sample MGYA00511363_ERZ794949 | MGnify/ENA primary metagenome ERZ794949 (study PRJEB30137, sample SAMN04331402) | food metagenome | isolation source: T1 must sample point D1 replicate B | place: Australia: South Australia ...
GCAAGACGGTCACCTCGCTCGACGTCGTCTACGCCCTCAAGCGCGCCGGCAAGACGCTCTACGGTTTCGGCCAGTAGGGCTGCCTCGTCGTCGTCTCGAGGAGGAGGAGGGAGGGAGGGAGGTCGTCTTCGCATTTCCGCCGCCGCATGTTGTCTTTCCACCCTGTCCAGCTGCAACTACCCGCGCTTTTTCACCATCTCTACTGTGCAGTCCGTCCCGAACGAGCGAGAGCGAGTCCGTCGTCTCGGCAGCAAGCGCGCTCGTGCTTCCTCCTCCTCGACAGCTCGCTCGGACCTCTTCCTCTCGACGTCGCGCTTTCCTCGCTCTCTGTGCTTGCTCTTGCTCAATCCTCGACGTCTCTGTGACCTGTGGACATGAAGAGAGAGGGAGCACTCGGCGTGCGCGAGCGGCGCGTCCCTTCGTCCGTCCCCTCGTCGTCGCTCGACTCGCTCGTGCTCCTCCTCTCTAGGCTCCACGCTGCCGTCCTGCTTTCACACCGCTCGAGATGCTCAGCTCGGCATCTCGCCGACATCGGAAGCGTGCGAGTCTCCGCCCTCGCCGCACCGAGAAAGCCCGCTCTGCGCTCATGAAACGACGCTGACGAGGACGAAATGCTGCGCTGATACACGGACAGGGACACGCTACGGAACCGTACTAAGCCTAGGGACAGTATAAAGGGGCAAGAGGAAGGAGAGAGGGCCCGCGCTACCGGACCTTCATGAACGAGAAGAGCGACTCCATCGAGACCCAGCGCCGACCGTTCTTCTCGAGGTGCTTGGTGACGACTCGCCGCAACGTCTCAATCGTCGAGCGGTTCGCTTCGACGCGCGCTTGGAGTGGTTCTGCAGGAGAGAGAGCTCGTCAGCTTGGAGCCCAGGCCCGTGCACCTGGAAAGGGCGAGGAGGGCGGACGCACCTTGCTCTGCGCCGCCTGCGACCTTGACGGTCGCCTTCTCGATGTCGAACAGCGTGTCGAAGTAGAGGAGCTGGTCGTAGAGCTTTGAGTCCGAGTACTGCAGGCCGAGGAAAGGCGTCAAGGACGAGCAGAGCGTAGAGGAGGAGGAGGAGGAGAGGGACGCACCTCGAGATGCATGGCGCCGCGGCAGCCGGCGACGAGGCACTTCTTGCCGTAGACCGACATCATGCGGGTGCGGTTGCCGCACGTCGACTCGTCGCACGTGAGCCACGCCTCGTAAAACTTGGCGACGAACGAGCGCAGCTGGAGGTCGAGCTGGACGGCCATCGACGGCGTGCCGAGCGGCGCCTGGCACTCGATGTTGGGGCAGAAGAAGCCATGCGCAGAGACGAGGCCGGCCTGCGAGACAGAAAGGGAGCGAGTCAGGCATGCTCGACGAAGCTCGCGTGGAGAGACGGGACGGGACGCACCTTGTTGTCGGCGATGCCGTCGAACGCCGACTCGGTGCTGCAGGACCGACAGCGGATGCGCAACGGCTCGCAGTCGGCAAAGCGCTGAGCGTCCGAGATCTGCGACTGGAGGGTCTTGAACTCGCGCTCGGGCACGTCGAGCGACGACGACTTGAAGCGAAGGGCGTCGAGACCTGCAGGGAGCAAAGCGGCGTCAGCACGTGCAGCTGACCTAGCGAGCGGAGCAGGACGACGCACCGAGGCACTCGGCGAGGCGAGCCTTCTCGGTCCCCTCGATGTGCTCGCAGAGACGCTCGATGGGCGGCAGGACCTGGGTCGAGAGGTAGACCTCGAAGTCTGCGAGCGAGGCGCCGCCGTCAGCTTTGGCGTGAGCGCATGACGGCAACGAAGCTGGACGTACCGATCTTGAGAGTCGAGCCCTGCCGGCGCACGTCGTCCGGGTGATGCGCATTGGCCGCCTGCGCCGTCTTGGTCGTCTCGCCGCCGGGCGGGATGCAGAAGATGTACGGGATGACGTCGCCCGCCTTTGCCGAGAGGCCCTTGGCCTTCATCTTGAGCGCCACCTGGACGTGCGGCAGCGACTTGGCGTCGGGGTAGTCCTCGGGGTTCTTGCCGAGACGCTGTTGCGGAGAGAGGAGACGGTGTCAGCACGCAGCGAGCGCCGACAAGAGCTGCGCACGAAGAGGAGGACGCACCTTGAAGACGATGTAGTCATCGAGGGGCTTGAGGCCCGAGCGGATCTTCTCGCCGAGGTCGACGAGGTACTCGTGGATCTCCTCGACGACCGTCTCGGTCGCCTTGGCGGAGAGGACCATGTCGAGCACGTCCCTGCGAGCGCGCGTGAAGGGCGAGGTCAGCGAGGAGACAAGAGGAGGAACGAGGAGGACGCACTTGGACGCATCCTTGGAGAGCTTGGAGAACTCGCGGCGCTTCATGTCGAGGCCCTTGATCTCGGTCGACACCTCGCCCGGGCCGCCCTTGCCGTCGTCCTCGACCTTGCGCGCGGCGTACTTCTTCTTGTTGAGGAGGAGCATGCGCTCAAAGACGGCGTCGCGGTCGATCTCGAGCTTCTTGTACTTGTCGTTGATGACCTTCTTGAACTCGTCGCCGATCTTGAGCGCCGCAGCATAGTCGGTCTGGTTCGTGTTGATCATGACCGAGTCGGTGTCGCCGTAGATGACCTGCGCGGCGACGACGACGAGGAGGAGGAGGAGGAGGAGGAGGGAGAAGTCCGAGTCAGGTCAAGCGCGAGGGCCGTGCGCGGGCGAGGAGAGGACGCACATTGAGCGACATGGCCTCGGCGTCGGCCTTGGTGCGGGTGAGGATCTCGCGGCCCTTGAAGGTTGTGAGGGCGGCGAGCGGGCGGGCGTAGAAGCGCGAGCCCTCGTAGCCGAGGCAGCCGTACATCGAGTTGGCCGTGAGCTTGAGCGCCTGCTGCGTGATGTCGTACTGCGAGGAGCGGCGTCAGCAGGACGCTCGAGACGAGCGCAACGAAGGAGAGGGACAGAGAGAGGACGCACCTGCATGAGCTTGGCGACCGTCGCCGACCTATCCTTCATGAGGCCCTTGACGATGCGACGACGGGCGACGAGCGAGGCAATGAGCTGCGGCAGGATGCCCTGCGGCTCGCCCTCGCACGGTGCACGGTCGGGCATCTTGTCGAGGTCCTCGGCCTGCGGTGGGAACAGCAGGGGGTCAGCACCGAGCCGAGCGAGGGGTCAACGAGGGAGAGGAAGAGGACGCACATCGTCGGCGGTCCAGTCGATCGTCGAGAAGTCGATGTCGAACTCCTGGATGATGCTCGGGTAGAGCGAGTTGTAGTCCATGACGAGGACGTAGCGGTCCCACAGGCCCTTCTCGGGCTCGAAGACGAGGCCGCCCTTGAACTTCTCGCGCTTGACCTCGACCTTGGGCTCGTCGTCGTTGGCGTCGGCGCCGCCCTTCTTCTTCTTCTTGGACTTGTCGGCCTTGGCGATCTGCGCCTTCTTCTCCCACGAGGCGATCTTGTCCGGCACGACGTAGCCCATCTCGTGGAAGCGGTGGAGCAGAATGTACTCGTTGCGCTCGGCCCGGTTGCCGGCGAGCGTGCGGTTCCTGCAGGAGCGCGAGGAACGTCAGCAACGGTCGATCGGGAGCGCGACGAGAGGATCGAGAGAGAGGGTGACGCACCAGCAGTTGCCGGCGAGGTTGGTGAGCTGGCGCGTGAGGGGCAGCGCCTGGACCTTGGTCGCGATGGCCATCTGGAGGAAGCAGTCGGCGAGGCAGTGCATGACGAACTGCATGAGCTGCTTGGCGGTCGAGTGCACGCTGTCGAAGAACTTGGGCGTGTCCTCCGGGTCGAGGTCGTCGCGCGCGATGTTGAGGTGCGTCTCGCTCATCTCGGTCAGCGACCACGTGTTCGAGTCGATGAAGGCCTGCGAGCGGCGTGCGAATGAGTCAGGAGGGCGCAGGGAAGCGGTGCTAGGAGGACGTGAGCGCACCTTGCAGCCATCGCTCGTGAGGTCGACCAAGAGGCGCCCGCCGAGGAGGCCCGTGTTCCTGCCCGCGCGCAGGACGGGCCACTTGTCCGACTTGACGCGCAGGCGGCCGACACGCGACCAGTTGTCGACCTTGAGCTCGCGCAGGCGGTTCAGGAGGACGTCCAGGTCGAGCTGGCCAAAGTCGTAGCCGACGACGACGTCCGGGTCGTTGCGCGAGATGTACTCTGCGTGCATGGGAGGCTGAGTGAGCGCGTGCGTCGATGAGGACAACGACGACGACGAGGAGGGATGTCGAACGCACCGAGAAGCTGGACGAGGAGAGGACGCTCGGCCTTGAAGACGCCGATCGTCGCGCCCGAGTTCTGCTGGCGCGCCATCTGCTCGAAGCCGGCCGGGAACTCGGTGAAGAGGTTGCGGACGAAGATCTTGGCCGACGAGCCCTGGTGCTCGATCGGCGTCGGGTCGTCGATGTCGACTGCGAGGGGAGGAAGGGGTCAGTGCGAGCCTTCTCTCGACGCCGACACGAACGGCGAGGGGACGCACCGTTCTCCCACACTCGTGCGGCGGCGCACACGATCTCGCGCTTGTTCTCCTTGAGGTGGACGACGGTGCGCGAGCTGAGGCTGAGGATGGTGAGGCGCGGGATGTCCTTGGGCGCGGCGGCGTCGGTGCTCGCGAACGGCGCGATGTCCTTCTCGTCGATCTCGGCCTCGAGCTTGGTCCAGGACGTCTGCGAGTTGGGGAGAGGGTACGAGCGTGAGCGCTCACGTCGGGCGAGAGCGAGGGGGGGTAGCGGGGAGGGAGAGCGAGAGTGGGACGCACGGCGTCGTTCTTGTTGATCTTGGCATCCTTGAGGTTGAGCCAGCACGGGCCCATGACCTTGTGGTCGATGACGAAGCGCTCGAACGGCGTCGCCGTCGAGCCGAAGACGTGCGAGTACTGCTCGCCCGAGGCGTCGATCGGGATGTCGACCTCGTTGCGCTTGGACGCTGCGGGCGCGGCGAAGGACACGAGGGAAGCAGGCGTCAGCAGTGAGGCGCAAGACAAGAGGAGGAGCAAGGCGAGGAGGAGCAAGGCGAGGGAGAGGAGAGAGGGGACGCACCGGGGAAGTCGCAGGTGACCTCGAGCCAGTTGGTCTCCTTGCGCGGGACGCCCTTGATGCCGAACGCGTACTGGCGCTTGACGTAGCCCCTGGTGCACGACGGGTTCTGCAGGTTCCACTTGCCCTTGGCGTCCGACAGGAAGTCGTCCTCGACGTCGTCGAACGCGAGCTCGTCGCCCTCGTCGTCGTCCGAGTCGTCCGAGTCGCCGCCGTCGCCGCCGTAGTACTCGGCCTTGGACTTGGGCAGGACGTACAGCTTGCGCTTGATGTTCTTGACCGTGACGGTCGCGCTGACGTAGCGCGGGACCTCCTTCTCGACCTTGGCGTGGTTGACGCTGCTCGCGACCTTGACCGTCTCGCCGCGCACGCGCACCTTGCCGACGAGGCGCACCGTGCCTGGCGACGGCTCGTCGTAGTCAAACCACCAGAAGCGGAGCGAGCCGTCGGGCTCGAGCGCGTTGGCCTGCTGCGCCGGCGCGCGCATCGACGTCGTGCTGATGACCGTCTTGTGCTCCTCCTGGAACGACGCGGCGGCGTCGAGCGACTCGTCCGAGGCGGCGATGGGCCCGTGCGTGCTGATGAGGCCCGTCGTCGCCGTGCGCCAGTCGAGCCCTTTGCGCTTGGGCTTGTTGTCGTCGGCGGCGTCGGGCAGGACGTCGTCGGTCGCCTCGGCCTTGGCCGCCTTGGGCTTGGCGACGCCGGCGTTGACGAGCGTGCGACGCTGCGCCGGGCCCTTGGGCTTGGCGGCAACGGCGGCCGGCTTGACGAACAGGTCGTCCTCGTCGTCGTGCTCCATCTTGACGTCGCCGTTGCTCTTGCTCGACTCGCCGAGCGGCTCGACGCCCTGCGCCGCCGCCATGTCGTCGTCGTAGAACTGCTCGCCCATGCCGCCGAAGTCGTTGTCGAGCTCGTCGATGGCCGGGTCGAAGCGCGCCTTCTTGGCGGCGCCGCCGTCGAAGCCGTCGCTCGAGGGGCCGGCGGTGGGCGCGAAGCCCGGCTCGGACGAGAGCGGGTCCGAGTTGAAGTCGGACGAGGCGGCCGACGAGCGGAAGGCGCTCGCGTCCGTGTCGGCGAAGCGCTTCGAGCCGGCGACGGCCGACTTGACGAGCGAGGGCTTGGAGCGACGGACCGGCGGCGCGGCGGGTCGGGGCGAGTCGGTCTTCTTGACCTGCGCCTTGCCGTCGAGGTCGCCGAGGAGGCTCGCCATGAAGTCGTCCTCGTGCTCCTGCAGCGGGAGGCCCTTGGCCTGCTTGCTCGGGTTGAGGTACGGGTTGGCGCCTTCTGCGATCTCGACCTTCTCCTTGGCGCGCTTCTTTGCGGCCGCCTTGAGCAACTTCTCCTTTTTCTCCTTGGCCGCCTTCTTCTCGGCCTTGGCGCGGTCTGCGGGCGGGAGAGGCGAGCGGGAGGGGGAGGACGGCGGCAGGTTCAGCAGTGGCACGAGAAGAGCGTGAGCGAAGTGAGAGGGGACGCACCCTTCTCGTCGTCGTCGTGTTCACCGTCGCTCGCGCTGCGGTCCCACTCGTCCATGCCGTTGTCGGCGTACCCGCTCACGCCGTTGTCCTCCTCGATGAAGTCGTCCTCCATGAGCCGGCCGCGCACGACCGAGCGGTAGACGTCCTCGTCGACCTCGTCGTAGACGTCCTCCTGCTTCTTGGCCTGCACAGCGAGGGTTGGTCGGGTGCGAGTCAGCCATCGGGTCGCGTCGAGGCCGGGGAGAGGGGAGGGGAGGGAGGGGAGAGACGCACCTCCCAGTTGCGCTTGCCCGATGCGCGCGCCTCGCGCAGGGCCGCCATCTTCTCGCGAGCAGCGCGTGCGGTCGACATGCCGGGCTGGACGGGTTGGCGGAGGGGCGGAGGGCTCGGAGAGGTGCGGCGGACGGCGAGGCGGCGAACGGGGTGGTTCTCGGCGTCAGAGGGCGAGGGCGAGGTGTGCAGTGCGCGTGTGCGTGTCGAAAGAGTGTGCCGGGCGGTAGCGAGCAGCCTCCTGGGGCGAGTGAGCGGAGTGGACGAGGGCGACGACCTCGAGGTGCGCGTGCGGACGCGTTCAGCCTCTCGGCGGCGAGAGCGCGGAAAAGGCGAAACCTGGACTGCTTCTGCTCTGTTACGACAACAGGCCTTCTCGTATACAGCGCTACTACAATCTACTCGAGGACCCACTGCCGCACGACCGGCGACCCGCCGACAAGAGGGTGGAGGAGCACCGTCGAGAGCCAGAACGCGAGGAGCTGCCGCCGCTTGTCGAGGAACGACGGCCGGTACTTTGCTGCGAGCGACGAGAGCCTGCGTCAGCAGCCGATGCAGGAGCTGCAGCAGGAGGACGCACCGAACGACGACTTGGGCGGAAGACGAGGGACGTGACCTCGGAACGACGGGTCGGCCTGCAGGAGGTCGGCACGCAGGCGCACGAACGCCGAGTACCGCTTGTGGCACCGGATCTTGGTCGGCTGCGAGGTTCTGCTCGTCAGTGACGGCCTCAGGGTGAGCGAGAGGAGATGAGCGGGAGGTGGACGCACTCGAGCAGCGGCGCCGGCCGGGAGCGTCTCGATCTCGATCTCGAAGACGACGAAGCCTCCTCCTTCCGAGCCGACCGCATGGTAGCCCGTGATCTTGACCTGCAGGGGCGAGCGAGTCAGCTTTGAACACAGGGAAGCGCAGCGAGAGGAAGAGCCGACGCACGTCGCGAACGAAGTTGCCTGTGCGCCTGTCGGTCCAGTCCTCGACTCGGACGCCTCGACGCTGCATACTTAGCGAGTTTGAGCTCGAGCAAGCAGACGAAGGAGGTGGGAGATGCGGACGCACAGAGGAGCGTCGAGAAGTCGTCGTCGAGGCGATTGAAGGCGGGCGGAAGCGGAACGACTCGTCCTGCGTGCGAGGATGCGAGTCAGCGACGGCACAGCTCGACGAATCCGATTGGACGAAGACGCACATCGCTGCTGAACTGGTCGGCGTCGTCGTCCTCGAGGTCGTGGTCGTCGCCGTCGTCGAGCCGAACGAGGAGGTCGGCACTCGTAACCCGCCTCAGCGGGACCGGCGGTCGCAGCCCCGACTCTTGTCCGTCTCCGTGCGCTCCTGCCACCGCCAGTCCCGTGGCCGCGTCGCCCGTGGCCGAGTCGTGCGAGGGCTGCCCCACACCGGGTTGTCGAGGGTCGTCGAGCGCGGGCGGGAGGCGCATATGCTGTGCGCTGTGGCGTCGGCGCAGAGTCCTCGAGTCGGTGGTGCCGACGGTCGAGCTTCTCGGTCGGCCTGGAGGGTGCGGCGGCGAGGTGGTGGGGACGAGCGAGAGGTGGAGGAGGGACGAGGCGGCATCCTCGACGTCTGCGCACACCGTCTCGGTGTAGGAACGTAGCGGTGGTGGTGGGCGAGCTGCTGAGCCCATGCACGCCCTTGTAGCACTCGCGAGGCGTGGTGTGCAGAGCCTGGGCCGGTGCCAGTCGGCCCCTCCTCCTCCTCGTCTCGGCTCTCGCTCACGCCTTCGCTCTGCGCCCTAGCCGGGCTGTACGCACCGTTGCAGTCGCTCTGCTGAATCTGCTCCCGCGCGCACGCGCTCTCGTCGCCCAAGACCGCGCCCCTCTCCTCCCAACTCTCTCATCTCTCCGCCTCGCTCCTCGCCGCAGCCTTGCACGCGCCGCCGAGGCACAGTCAAGCTCGGCTCCGACACGCTCGATCCCCGCGCACGAGCGTCGAGCCTCCTGTCCGCGCCCGAACCTCGTCCACGGACACTCCGCGGATGCTCGGGCGGCGCCTGCGGGTTGGCCGTGCTGCCCCGTCTCTGCTCCTCGCTCGCTCGCCATGGCTTCGCTCGCAGTCCGGCACGAGCAGCTTGCAGCCTTCACCCACACCAAGCGTCTCTTCTGGTTCTCGTCGTGCACCGGCATCGTCTCGCTCGTCGGCGTGTGCGTCGCCGTCCTCCGTGCGTCCCCTCTCGCCCTCTCGCTCTCGTTCGCCGGTGCAGAGCTGACTCTCTCTCTCTCTCTCTCGCAGCATGGCAACTCGTGCGCCGTCAGGGCGACTGGGCCGCCTTCTCCATGGTCGCCGCCTCGTCCTTCGTCTGGGTCACCCTCCCGATCGCCGCCTCGGGCTCGATGCAGCTGCGCCGACGACTGCTCAGCGCGTGGTGGGCTCTGCTGGTGCGTCGCATTTGAGCGCTGTCTCCTCGTGCATACAGAGCTGACCTTGTCCTCGCGAGACAGGTTGCCGCCGCCGCTCACCTCGCCCTCGCCATCTACCTCGAGTACTCGCTCGTTGAGCAGCAAGATGCCTGGACCGAGAACTGGTACGTCCTCTCTCTTCCTCCCTTGCTCTCATTCCTGCGGAAGGCGAGAGACTGATTCTCTTGCACGCAGCTCGACGTCCAACCCGGCGTGGACCGCCGACGACTGCCGCACCCGCTCGAGCCAGGTCATCCTCGCCTTCCCTCTCGTGCGTCGAGCATCCTTCACATCTTCGCTGCGCAGGGCTGACCCTGAAACCTGTCGCAGATAGCAGCCGTCCTCGAGCTCGGCGCCATCCCCCTCCTCTGGCTCTTGCGGCGCTCCTTCGACAAGCTGCCGCAGGACCACATCTACGGCACGCTCATGGACGACGACGTGCCTCCCGGCTGGCACGTCCCTCCCGCCGACCTCGCCGCCGACTCGTCTGCGTCGGACTCGGACGACGACGGCGGCGCCCCCCGACCCGGCGCAGCGAGCTCGCGCCGCTCGTCGCGCACTCGAGTCGGCTCGGGCACCGACAAGGACTCGGCGTCGGACTGGTACGAGCTCGGTGCGAGGAAGGGCCACAAGGGCTCGAGGAGCCTGGCGATGAGCGGCTTGAGCTGGAGTGAGGTGCGGCGGGCGCGCAAGGAGCGCAACCTGGCCAAGGCGAGGGCGTCGAGCTGAGTTGGGCCGGGCGGCTAGCGCGTGCTTGTAGACCGTCTGCGCGAGAAGGTGCTGCACTCGAGCTCTGTTCTCGCTCGACGTGCGAGCCTGGTCCGTGCGAGCTGGCCGGCTGCGACAACTCCGCGCGCGCGTGTCGCCTCGCTTGCCGCCATCAGCCTCAGCTCGTCTTCCTCGTCTCGCGGCACGTCTACCTGCTCGCTGGCCGCTCTGCCTACCTGGCTCGCTTCTCTACGCGCACCTCGACAGCCATGGCTCCCCTCGACCTGTCCAACCCGGCCCTCCAGCTCTCGTTCCTCCCGACCCGGCTCTCCGTCATCCAGCTCGCCCCGACACAGGCCATCCCGGCCAGGCTCGTGCAGGGCATCGCCGGCGCAGACCACGAGCAGTTCCTGTCCATCACGCGCTGCCCGGACGAGATCTCGATCATCCTGCCGACCTCGCGCTTCGAGGAGCTGTACCCTCCATCGGTGAGCCCCGCTTCCCCTCCTTCCCTCTCGCTGAGCCGCCGCACACAAGCTGACGATGGCCTCGCACACAGGCCGAGGAGCAGCCCGTCGAGTCTCTTGGCCCCTGGACCGCACTCAAGGTCGCCGGCCCGATGGACCTCTCGCTCACGGGCATTCTTCACGAGCTCTCGCGCCCGCTCAAGACCGCCGGCGTCCCGATCTTCGCCTCGTCGACGTGGAACACCGACTACGTCCTGATCGAGGAGCGGCACAAGGAGGCGGGCCGGGCAGCGCTCGAGGCGGCCGGGTGGAACTTCGCAGCGTGAGGGGCTCGAGGTGCGAGGAGGTGCAGCCGGGCGAGATGGGCGGGACACACAGCTGTTGTTGCAATCTCGAAACCTTTGTACACAGTACTAGAGAGTGTCGAGAGCGCTAGATGAAGGGCCGCTCCGCCTGAGGCGTGAGCCGCGCGCCGTGACGACGTCCACCTCCTGCAGCAAAGTCGACCTGCGAGCGCACAGAGAGTGAGAGAGACAGTCAGCGACCGTCTTCTGCAATGAGTCAGACGAGGAGAGCATGCTCACGATGGCGGTGTGCGCCGTGATGCGGTTCTGCGAGGAGGTCGAGTCGTCAGCTCCAGGCCATGGAGAACGCGCTCGCGCGCAGGGGTGACCAGGACGGCGAGAACGAGCGACTCACGTCCCAGAGGATGACGCTGCGAGGTTTGTGACGAAGGCGAACCTGGAAGTCGACGCCGCTCTTGATGTGGTCGTACAGGAGGTTGAGGAGAGCGTCGGACTCCTCCTGCTTGAGGCCGACGATGCGCCTCGAGAACTGCGGGTTGACGAAGATGGCCTTCTCGCCCGTGACTGGGTGACGACGAACGAGAGGGTGCACGTTCTCGACGGGCTCGCGCTTGACGACGCCGCCGCGGCTGCCCTTGCGCGAGAACTCGGCCTGCTCGACGCCCGAGTGGACGACGGTGAGCGTCTCGAGGTAGGCGCGCAGGCTCGGCGAGAGGTGCTTGTAGGCCGCACGCTGGTCGGCGTAGCCCGTGTCGCCGCCTGACTTGGGGCTGTCGAAGAGGAAGAGCTGCGGGGGAGGGGCTCGTGCGTCAGCTCGTGCTCGCGACGTCGCGCACAGGGTTGGAGAAAGGTCACGCACGGCGGTGAGGCCCGGTGGCTGCTCCTCGTAAGTGACCTGCACGTCCAACGTCCAGGGGACGAGGAGCGTCAGCTGTGGAAGCGGGAGCCGGCCATCTCGTCGCTCGAGAAGGGAGGAGGAGGAGGAGGGAGGGACGCACGTCGCTGTGCCAGACGCTCGACGTCAGCCGCGTGTCGACCTCGTAGTTGTAGACGGCCTTGCCGTCACGGTAGACGAGATGGAACTCGGGGTAGCCCTCGGGCGAGCCCGAGCAAGGGTGGATGTGAGGACGCCCGAAGAAGGTCGTCCAGTCGTGAAGGAGCCACTCTGGCTCCTGGTCGTGGAAGTCCTGGTCGCGGAAGACGACGACGCCGCGCTCGGCGACGTAGAGCGCGAGCTGCTGTCGGCCGCGCGAGTCGAGCGTGTGCAGTTGGACGCCTTCGACCTCGGAGCCGAACTCGGGCGTGAGCTCGTCGACGTCGGCGCCGTCGAGGAAGCTCCTCGGCGTAGGGTCCTTGAGCGCCTCGTGCCCAGGATCGACGTGCTCGAACGGCTCGAGAGGCGGTAGCTTGAGGTCGCGGTCGAAGATCGGGAGGAAGCGCTCGTAGGGGTAGGCGTCGCCCAGCTTGGCCGTCTCGCTGAACCAGCGAGGCCTCTCGCGCTTCGTGCTCGTCGGCTCGGGCGCGAGGGGTGTCGGCTTGTCGTCCTCGGGCCGGATCGAGAGCGAGCGAAGGGTCGAAGTGACGGTCTCGGTTGCTGAGGGAGCCATCGCGCGGCGGTCGAGGGGCGGGTTGTGGAAGCAAGCCAGACGGGTCGGAAGCTGCAGCGCAATGGACGAACGCGAGCGCACACCATCCTTGCGCCCTGCGGAGCTGTGTTCGAGAGCGAGAGCCGGGATGGCGCCATCCGTGCGGGGACGGCGTCCAAGGGCCCGGTCCTGGCGCCGCGCGGGCGAGTGAGCCGGCGGTCCGGTGCAAGCAGGGCACTTGGCCGCAACGTCGCCTCGAAGCTGCGAATCGAGGCGCAGCAAAATGGCGAGAGACTGAGCCGGAGCGGCGGGCGGCGCGGTGCTGCGGAGCGACG
>ERZ794949.480-NODE-480-length-12496-cov-17.706535_pt1 | contig 12496 bp, 13 predicted proteins | sample MGYA00511363_ERZ794949 | MGnify/ENA primary metagenome ERZ794949 (study PRJEB30137, sample SAMN04331402) | food metagenome | isolation source: T1 must sample point D1 replicate B | place: Australia: South Australia ...
ATATTTCTTGTTGATTACATTTTATATCTTTTCGGAGGGGTAGCGAAGTCTGGCTAAACGCGGCGGACTGTAAATCCGCTCCTTCGGGTTCGGTGGTTCGAATCCACTCCCCTCCATTTTTATTGGGCTATAGCCAAGTGGTAAGGCAACGGGTTTTGATCCCGTGATGCGCTGGTTCGAACCCAGCTAGCCCAACTACTTGAAATGACTAACTTTTATAGTTAGTCATTTTTTTTATGTTATAATAAACACATCATTTTTTAAGTTATGGAGGTTGCTATGAAAATAGGTTTTATTGGTGTCGGAGCAATGGCAAAGGCAATGATTAAAGGATATATCAATTCTGGTCAAGTTAATGCTAGCGATATATATGTACATGCTCCACATAAGGAAAAATATCTAGAATTCGCAAATGCTACAGGTATTAACTGTAGCAACAGTAATCAAGAAGTAGCAGCAAGCAGTGACTTGGTTATTTTGGCAACAGGTCCAAAACAAGTCGTTGATGCTTTAAAGGATGTTAGAGAAAACTTAAACGGTAAGATTCTGGCATCAATTGCATGGCAAATTTCATTAGAACGTCTAGAAGAGTTAACTAGCTATGATTTACCAATCATTCGTTTAATTCCAAACGTCAACGTAGAAGTTAACGAAGGAATGTTAATTTATAAGGCTAACGAAAACCTAGTTGATCAAAGACTAACAGATACTGTTAAGAACTTAGAAACACTAGGTAAGATGATTGAAGTTGACGAAGACAAATTTGATGTATCAGGATCATTAATAGGCTGTACTCCAGCATATGCTTATTTATTTGCGGACATCTTTAGCAGAAGCGCAGTTAACCATGGTTTAGACAAACAAACAGCAACTCAATTAGCAGCACAAGCTATTCTAGGATCAATGAAGATGATTGAAAAATCTGACAAGTCACCAAGTGATTTAATTGACGATGTTTGTTCTCCAGCCGGTGGAACTATCAAAGGATTATTAGCATTGAAGAAGAGCGGTTTTGAAAAGGCCGTAATTGATTGTTTTGATGCAACGCAAGAATAGTAATGAAGGGATAGTGAAATAATGGCTTTGCCAATTTATATCCAAATTCATAATGAAATCAAAAAGAATATCGAAGAGGGTAAATGGAAACTAGGTAGTCGCATTCCATCAGAACGTCAACTATCAACTGAATTTAACGTTAGTAGAATGACTTTAAGACAAGCCATTCAAACACTTGTTGATGAAGGCATCCTAGATCAACGTGTTGGTTCAGGTACATACGTTTCCAATGAAAAGGTTCAAGAAAAGATGTCTGGGGTGACCAGTTTTACTGACATCATGTTAGCGCAAGGAAAAATTCCTGCCAGTAAGACTATTTCATATCACACACTAGAACCCTCACTAAGTGAAATCGAAAAGTTAAACATCTCTCAAAACGACAAGGTATTGAGAATGGAAAGAATTCGTTACGGTGATGGTGTGCCCATTTGTTTTGAAATCGCCACAGTTCCTGAAAAAATCATCGATGGTTTAAGTAAAGATGATGTGACAGATTCATTCTACGCATCATTGAAGGAAAAGAAGAACTTAGTACCAAAAGTATCAAGACAAAACGTTTCAGCAACACTCGCTTCCGAAAGAATTGCTGAATACCTAGATATTAAAAAGGGGGATGCCATTCTGTTATTAAGACAGGTGACATCACTACAAAACGGCCAGCCGTTTGAATACGTTCGTACTCAATACGTGGGCGAAAGATTTGAATTTTATTTAGATAGTAAAAAAAGTACATTCGACTAATGTCGATGTACTTTTTTATTTTGCTTCATTCTTCTTTTGTTTCTTTACTAAACGGATGAATTTTGGCAATGCCAACATACGTTTGAAACGGGTAGGTTCCTTGATTAAACGGTATAACCATTCAATATGGTGATTGATCCAAAATTGTGGTGCACGTTGAACGTGACCGGATAAAACATCAAAGCTACCGCCCAACCCAATCCATAGACCATCGTTTACATGACGATATTTTTCGATGAAGTATTCTTGCTTAGGAAAACCTAGGGCAATAAATACCATATCAGGCTGATTTTGCTTGATTTCAGCGGCAATTTTATCACTATCAGTAAAATACCCATCATGATAGCCAGAAACGATTAAATCTGGGTATTTTTGCGGAATAATCTTCTTTAAATCTGCGATAACTTCTGGTTTGGCACCCAAAAAGTATGCTGATTTATGATTGTGATTACCCCAGCTTAATAAGTCTAATAAAATGTCGTATCCGGTGATTCTTTCACTCATATCTGAACCTAAGATATTTGCACCCATAACGATACCAATTCCGTCGGCAACTAGGTAGTCAGATTTTTTAATTGTATCGGTGTATTTTTGATTTTTTAAAGCATGAACAACGATTTCTGGATTAGCAGTGACGACAAAAGTATTTTCACGATTGTCGATTCTTTGCTTGGTGTTTTCCATGAAATCATTGAATGAACTGTTTAAAAAATCAAAACCTAAAATATTAACAGTTTTATTTTCCATTGCAATACCTTCAAATAAATTATTATGATTATTTCTTTAATTAATGATAAAATAAAAGACAATAAAATGCGACAAGTATTAGGAGGATTTCATAAAAAATGTCAAATGAATTTGATAATTTAACATTACATACTGATGCATATGAAATCAATATGATGCAAACTTACTTCCAAGCTGGTTTGCAAAATCGTCGAGCTGTATTCGAAGTTTACTTTAGAAAGATGCCATTCGAAAATGGTTTTGCTATTTTTGCGGGATTGGAAAAAGTAATTAGCTATATTAAAGATATCAACTTTACTGATGATGATATTGAGTTCTTACGTTCTCAAAACGAATATACCGAAGAATTTTTAGAATATCTTCGCAATTTTAAGTTTACTGGATCAATTCGTTCTTTGGTCGAAGGTGAATTGGTATTCAATAACGAACCAATGCTTCAAGTCGAAGGAAACGTTTGTGAATGCCAACTAGTTGAAACAGCAATCTTAAACATCGTTAACTATCAAACATTGATTGCCACTAAGGCTGCTAGAATCAGAATGGCAGCAGGGGATGACCCACTACTAGAATTTGGTAGTCGTCGAGCTCAAGAAACTGCTGCAGCCATCTGGGGAACCAGAGCTGCTTACATTGGTGGTTTCAACGCCACATCAAATGTCTTAGCAGGTAAAAACTTTAACATTCCAATTAGTGGAACTCATGCCCACTCATTAGTCGAACTATTCCAAGATGACTACAAAGCCTTCAAGGCTTACGCACAAAGTCATCATGAATGTGTTTTCCTAGTAGATACTTTTGACACCTTAAAGAGTGGTGTTCCTAACGCCATCAAGGTTGCCAATGAAATGGGTGACAAGATTCATTTCGCCGGTGTTCGTATCGATTCTGGTGATATGGCATACCTATCAAAACGCGTCCGTGAAATGCTAGATGATGCAGGCTATCCAGATGCTAAGATTTTTGCCTCAAACGACTTGGATGAAAAGACCATCACTAGTTTAAAGATGCAAGATGCCAAGATTGATGTTTGGGGGATTGGTACCAAACTAATTACCGCATTCGATCAACCAGCACTAGGTGCCGTTTACAAGATGGTATCTGTCGAAAATGATAATGGTGAAATGGTCGATACCATTAAGCTATCAAACAACGCCGAAAAGGTATCTACACCAGGTAAGAAGCAAGTATGGAGAATTACTGAACGCAAGGATGGTAAGTCAGAAGGAGATTACATCACATTAGACGATGAAAATCCAAATGATGAAGACAGTCTATACATGTTCCATCCTCAATACACATACATTAACAAGACATTGACTGATTTTGATGCAAGACCTTTACTAAAGGACATCTACAAGGATGGTGCTTTAGTTTACGATCAACCGGAATTAGCCGATATCAAACAATATTCTGAAGATGTATTATCATCACTATGGCCTGAGTACAAACGTGAGTTAAACCCACAAGAATACCCAGTTGATTTATCAACCAAATGTTGGAACAACAAGATGAGCATTATTAAGGATGTTCACGATAAAATCAAAAATAAGCAAGACAAGGGTGAATTGTAATGAGAGAAAAGCAAGCAGAAATCATTGATGCATTAAAGGTAAAACCATCAATTGATCCAAAAGAAGAAATCAGAAATAGTGTTGACTTCCTAAAGAGTTACCTAAAGAAAAACACTTTCCTAAAAACTCTAGTTCTAGGGATTTCAGGTGGACAAGATTCTACTTTGACAGGTAAGTTAGCACAAATTGCCATTAACGAAATGCGCGAAGAAACTAATGACGATGAATACAAGTTTATCGCCGTTAGATTACCTTATGGAACTCAAGCTGATGAATCAGATGCAATGGACTCAATTGCTTTCATCGAAGCTGACAAGACTATTCGAGTAGATATTAAACCAGCTTCTGATGCTGCCGTTGCTTCGGTTGAAGCTGATGGAATGACAATTTCTGACTTTAACAAGGGTAACATCAAGGCAAGACAAAGAATGATTGCTCAATACGCAATCGCTGGTCAAACTCACGGTGCCGTTTTAGGAACCGACCATGCTGCTGAAGCTGTAACTGGTTTTTACACTAAGTTTGGTGACGGTGCTGCCGACATTACTCCACTATGGCGTTTAGACAAACGACAAGGTAAGGCCATGTTAGCCGAATTAGATGCACCAAAGCATTTATACGAAAAGACTCCAACTGCTGATCTAGAAGATAACCGTCCAGCTTTACCTGATGAAGTTGCTTTAGGTGTCACTTACGACGATATCGATAACTACCTAGAAGGCAGAGAAGTTTCAAAAGATGCTGCAGAAAAGATTGAAAACTGGTATATTAAAACAGAACACAAACGTCATCTACCAATTACAATTTACGATGACTTCTGGAAGTAAGAAGGGAATTTTTGAATTATGAAGAAAAACAAGATGGCAATCTATGCCCCATTTTTATCTGATTTAATCACTAACACTAACAAGGTTGGTGAGGAAATGAGTCATGATTACGATCCATTGGAAGAAGCCGTTGCTAACAACGATTACACATCAATCGATTTGACAAGCACAAAGGATACTTTCCAAAAGGGTACTGATAAGTACAAAGAATTCTTATCACAACTTGATAACGTACAAGTTCCTGCCAAGGAATTAGGTCGTCACTCAATCCTAAAGGAAGCTTATGCTGACTACGTTAAGGGATGCCAAGACATGGTAGACAGTATCAAGGCTGACACTATTGAAGCAGATGCTTTTAATGAAGCAGGTAAGCTACAACAAGATAGCATCGAACGAGTATTTAAGACAGCTCAAAAGATTATGATGTCAATGTAATAAAAACAAAAGATAGTTGGTAAAAATTACCAACTATTTTTTTATCTAAAAATGCAATGATATAATTAAAGACAAACTCAAATAAGAAATGAGATGAACGATTTGGATCAATCAATCATTAAAAAAATCAGAAAAGAATTAGGTAGCTATTCTGAAAAACAAATCTCTGCCGTTATTTCTATGCTAGAAGATGGCAATACCGTTCCATTTATCGCTAGATACCGTAAGGAACGCACAGGCAGTTTGGATGAAGTGCAAATTAGAGAAATTGCCGATGCCAACACTAAAATCACTAATCTAGAAAAACGTAAAGAAGAAGTTCTTCGTTTAATCGAAGAACAAGGTAAACTAACTGATAAACTAAAGGCTGATATCCAAAAAGCCGAATCAATGCAAAGTGTCGAAGACTTGTATCTACCATACAAGAAAAAGAAGAAGACCAAGGCGATGATTGCCAGAGAACGAGGTTTAGAACCATTGGCTAAACTAGTTTTAGCTAACGATGATTCCTTTGTGAATAAGGCAAAAGACTATGTGGATGCAGAAAAGGAACTAAACGACGTCGAAGATGTTTTGAAAGGTGTTCATGAAATCCTAGCTGAAGATATCGGAAACGACGCCCATCTAAGAGAATGGATTCGAGAAGATACCAAGAAGAATGGTCAAATTGCCAGCAAGGCCAAGAAGGATGCCGATGAAAAAGACGAAAAGCACGTCTACGAAGATTACTATGACTTTTCACAACCAATTAACCAATTGAAGAAACATCGCGTTCTAGCATTAAATCGTGGTGAAAAGGAAAAGGTATTAACAGTCAGCATTGATGTTAATACCAATGTCATCTATAAGTTCTTACAAGCAGAAATTAATCGTAAGCGTAACGGTAAGTCTGCTGAATTTGTGAAGGATGCTTATGAAGATGCATACTCTCGTTTCATGAAACCAGCAATTGATCGTGAAATCAGAAATGAATTAACCGATGAAGCTGATGAACACGCCATTAATATTTTTGGTAGAAATTTGTATAACCTATTGATGCAAGCGCCAATCAAGGGCAAGATAGTGATTGGTTTTGACCCAGCTTACCGTACTGGGTGTAAATTAGCCGCAATTGACGATAATGGGAAATTCTTGGATAAGTTAGTGATTTATCCACATAAACCAGCAAGCGATGCTAAACGCCAACAAGCTAAAAAACAACTAGTTGATTTCATTAAGAAGAACCATGCTGAAATGATTGCCATTGGAAACGGGACAGCTAGTCGTGAATCAGAACAATTTGTTTCAGAACTAATTAAAGAAAATAATCTACCGGTATATTACGTAATTGTTAATGAAGCCGGAGCTTCTGTATACTCTGCAAGTCAAAATGCGCGTGATGAATTTCCTGACTTTCATGTTGAAGAACGTTCTGCAGTAAGTATCGGGAGACGTCTTCAAGACCCGTTAGCTGAATTAATTAAGATTGATCCTAAGTCAGTAGGGGTTGGTCAATATCAACACGATTTACCTGCTAAACAATTAGACGCCCAATTGGATCGAGTTGTGGAAACAGCTGTTAATAAAGTCGGAGTGAATGTTAATACAGCTAGTCCTGAGTTATTAACCCATATTTCGGGGATGACCAAGACTACCGCCAAAAACGTGGTTAAGTTTAGAAATGAAAATGGTGAATACAAGACTCGTCAATCCTTATCAAAGGTACCTAGATTGGGACAAAAGACTTATGAACAAGCCATTGGTTTCTTAAGAATCCTAGACGGCAGTAATCCACTTGATAATACCGATATTCACCCAGAAAGTTACAAGATTGCTAACCAAATTGTGGATGAATTGAATTTAAATTTGGATTCATTGGGAACAACCGAAATTAACCAAGCGTTATCCACATTTGATGTTGATAAGTTTATTAACGAAAATGGTTATGGAAAACAAACCGTATTAGACATCATTGATGGATTAAAACGTCCTGGTAGAGACTTCCGTGATAACATGCCAACTCCAGTCCTAAAGCAAGATGTATTGAAGATTGAGGATCTAAGAGAAGGAATGCAACTACAAGGAACCGTTAGAAACGTAATCGACTTTGGTGCATTCGTTGACGTGGGTGTAAAACAAGATGGACTTGTCCACATCTCACAAATGAGTAATCAATTTATTTCTGACCCAAGTAGCGTTGTTTCTGTTGGGGACATTGTTGACGTATGGGTATTATCTGTTGATATTAAACGAAATCGAATTCAACTAACGATGATTAACCCGGAGAAGTGATAAAATTTAAATGAATAATCAAGAATTACAAACATTGGTGGAAAAGATTTCACAAGAATCATTCGCCAAACCATTTAAGCACCGTGCTTACTTTAATAGTCGTTTAAGAACCACTGGTGGAAGATACCATGTGGCCAGCCATGATATTGATATTAACCCTAAGATGTTAACCGAACATTCAATGGAAATATTGGTAGGGGTGATTAAACATGAGCTTTGCCATTACCATCTACATTTAGCTGGATATTCTGGTAAGCATAATACTTTAGCTTTTAAACGATTATTGAAGACGGTGGGTGGTTCAAGATTTGCGCCGGCACCTGTGGACAAACGTCCATTCAAATATGTTTGTACACATTGTGGACAAAATTACCGTCGTAAGCGTAGAATTAACACTCACAAGTATGTATGCGGAAAATGTCGTGGAAAACTAAAATTAGACACTGGAGATGATTAGTTTGGATAAAAAAATAATTATCCGAGTACCTGCTACATCAACGGGAATCGGAGCTGGGATTAACTCAATCGGAATTTCTTTTGGTTTATATTACACAGTCATTGTTGAAGAAGAAATGCAACGCTGGCAAGTTAACCATGCATTGGGGGATGACGTTCCAAACGATGAAAACAACATTATCGTGCAAACCATCCTAAAGGTTGATCCAACAATCAAACCTCATCAATTAACTGTTATGTCAGATGTTCCAATTGGAAGAGGACTTGGTTCAAGTACTACAGCAATTGTTGCGGGAATCAAGATTGCTAATGCGTTAGGTGAATTAGACCTTTCACTAGACGATGAAATTAACATCGGTAGTAAGATTGAGGGCCATGCAGACGGTGTCGCATCTGCATTGTTAGGTGACATTACGGTTTCTTACTTTAATGGTGAAATGGCTACAACAGTTAAGACCCAAATTCCAGAGGTTATTAACGCGTTAGTATACCTAACTAAGGACGACGGTAGTGATAAGGCTATCTACAAGAACCAAGTTAGTTCTGTAGACGCTGTAAAAGCCAGCAGTGCTACTAATGTACTAGTGGCCTCACTAATGAGCAATGAATGGACTAAAGCCACTGAAATGATGGAAAATGATGCTATTTACACCGATAACATCTATGAAGTAGTACCAGAACTTGAGACCATCAGAAAACAAGCCCATGAACTAGGAATTTACGGTACATTCTTAAACCAATCACACCGTTGTGTTATTACCTTTGGTACCGAATCAGAACTAAATCAACTACGTGACAGATTAAACATTGGCAAACTAGACGGAGTCATGAGATTGATTAAGGTCGATCACAGTGGTGCCACTGTACGCGGTGAATAAAAAAATTTAAAACACCTATTGCAAAGTAGGGAAAAATCACATATAATAATATTTGTGATTTTTTATTGCGGCCATGGCGGAATTGGCAGACGCGCAAGATTAAGGATCTTGTCGGGATTATTCCCGGTGGAAGTTCGAGTCTTCTTGGCCGCATTAATGAGAAATCATTATCACATATAATAATATGGCGGTAGTGGTGAAGTGGTTAACACATCGGATTGTGGTTCCGACACGCGTGGGTTCGATTCCCACCTACCGCCCTTTTATTGGGCTATAGCCAAGTGGTAAGGCAACGGGTTTTGATCCCGTGATGCGCTGGTTCGAACCCAGCTAGCCCAACTACTTAAAAAGGAGACATCCATTTGGAGGTCTCCTTTTTCTTTGTCTTCATCGATTTAAAAGTAGGGAATATAAAAAAGGTTCTGGTTAATACCAGAACCTTTTATTTTTAGTTATCAGTTGAGTAATTGATTTGAGTGGATGAACTACTCATTACGCTGGAACCAACACTGTAGTCACTTGTTTGACTTTGTGTTTGGTTTAATGAAGTAAGTTTGCTTAATCCAAGGCTTTGTCTAATTGAGTTTGAAATGTTTAGAAGAGTCTCTTGGGTTGGTACTTCATAATCAATACCGTCAACAACAGCAGTTTCACCTTGAAGAGTTTGTGACTTGATGTGGTGAGTTGCGTTTCCGTATCTTTCACGTAAAGCAACCATATCATCAAACTTCATATCAGTCTTAAGGTTACCTGAGATTGAACTTAGGATTGATTTGTATCTTGGTAATGAAGAGATGTTCATACCTTTTAGAACAAGCTTTTGTAGTACTTGTCTTTGACGTACTTGACGACCATAGTCACCAGCAGGATCTTGATGTCTCATTCTTGAGTAAGCAAGAGCTTGAGCACCATTCAATGTAACTGTTTTACCCTTAACAACATTCGCAGCACCATAATGGAAAGTTAAAGGAGGAGTAACGGTAACACCACCAACAGCGTTAACCATCTTTTCTAGACCACCCATGTTAATGATTGCATAAAAGTCAATTGGAACGTTTAACAAGTTTTGTACTGTTTGTACGGCACTTGAAGCACCACCAATAGTATATGCAGCATTAACCTTTTCATAAGGTTGTGAATCTCCAGGAACAGTTACCTTAGTATCACGAGGAATACTTGTTAGGTAAATTGTTTCCTTCTTAGGATTGATAGTAGCTAGGATCATAGTATCAGTTCTACCTGTGTCATGACGTCCTAGGGCACCAGTATCGGTACCTAGAAGTAAGATTGAAACAGGTTTGTTCTGAGCAATGACGCTAGATACGTTTCTTTCTTTTGTGGATAAACCTGGTTGATAAGCCTTATCCGCAGCATTCTTCATGTTGACATAAACACCATGAGCAATGATTAATCCAGTAACTACTAGAACTAAAAAGACAATAAGTGAAATCCAAGCACCCTTATGGCTTTTCTTCTTCTTAAAGTGAGGTTGGTTTCCTCTAGTTCTGGAAGCTCTATCGATGTTTTGATTATTGTTTTGCATAAATCAAAAATAGCTCCTTTATTCTGAATTTCCCCATTATACTACCTATAATCAAGATACGTAAATATAACTAACATTATAAACTTATTTTTTTGAAAATAATAATACTTACGAAATATGTAATAAATTGTAATAATTCTGTTACATTTTTAATAAGGCCAGGGGATATGATATAATTTTGATGTTAATATAAAAATTATCACAACACGAACATTAAGTTTGTAGTGTATCAATTTTTTTATAATTTGTAAATTTAAAGGAGCGCGTTTAAAGTTGAAAAAGACTTTTCTGTATGTTTTAATTTCCACGTTTATGTTTAGTTCAATGGAAATAGCACTAAAAAGTGTTCAAGGAGTTTTTAGTCCAATCCAATTGAACTTAATCAGATTCCTTATTGGTGGATTGGTTTTAATACCAGTTGTCATGAAGAATGGAAAGCAAACATTATTGACGAGTAAATGGAAAAGTATAGGTGTCTTCTTATTAACTGGATTTTTATGTGTTGTAGTTAGCATGACGTTATTCCAATTAGCAATCATGTACGATGAAGCATCAACTGTAGCAGTGCTATTTAGTTGTAATCCAGTATTTGCATTACTATTCGCTTTCTTTATTCTAAGAGAAAAGATTAGTCGACTAGGATTTATTTCATTAGTTCTTTCTATTATCGGATTACTAGTTATCGTTAATCCGGCCAACCTTACTAATCCATTGGGAATTTCATTAGCATTGGGTTCAGCACTAACATTTGGTCTTTATAGCATTGTATCCAGATGGGGTTCAAAAGTTACCGGTCAAAATGGACTTGCAACTACTTGTTACACATTTTTAGCGGGATCTGTTGAACTTTTAATTTTAGTATCAATTACCAATATTTCTGCTGTTGCACACTACATGAATAGTGTAGAATGGTTAAAACCATTTGCAAACACACCAATTATTCATAATATTTCCATAAATTACTTCTGGATTCTATTATTTATTTGTGTCTGTGTAACAGGTGGTGGATTTGCATTCTACTTCCTTGCCATGGAAAGAGCAGGGGTATCAATTGCCTCAATCGTCTTTTTCATCAAACCGGGATTGGCGCCAATTTTGGCAATGATCTTGTTAGGTGAAAAGATTACAATTAATACCTGGATTGGAATTGTGATTATTCTAATCGGTTCTGTGATTACATTTATTGGTAGTCAAATGGAACAAAAGAATGCTGCATTAGAAGAATAAAAAGAGATGATAATATGTCATATTTAGTAATCATGCGTCATGGTCAAAGTGTTGCCAACGAGAAGAATGTTTTTACTGGTTGGAGTGATGTTGCGTTAACTGAACAGGGGATTCAACAAGCTCACGATGCTGGTAAGAAGATTAATCAATTGGGAATTGATTTTGATCATGCTCATACTTCGTTTTTAAAACGCGCAATTGAAACGTTGCATATTGTGTTAAGTGAAATTAACCAACAATATATTCAAGAGACAAAGTCATGGCGACTAAATGAACGTCATTATGGGGCGTTGCGCGGTCGTAAGAAAGATGACGTTAAGTTACAATATGGACCTGAAAAGTTTGCTGAATTTAGACGCAGCTACAGGACGGTCCCACCATTGTTGAATCAACCCGATGAAGAACATAAGTATGCAAAAATCGGTGTGATTGAACCACGTGGTGAAAGTCTAAAGATGGCCTACGAAAGATTGATGCCATACTGGCAAGACGCGATTGCTCCTAAGTTATTGGATGGTCAAAACGAGTTAGTCGTTGCCCATGGTTCAACTTTAAGGGCATTAATTAAGTATTTAGATAATATTAGTGATGATGACATTGATCGAGTGGAAGTTCCAAACGGAAGGCCAATCGTTTATCATTTCGATGATAAGTTGAATGTAATTAGTAAAAAGACAATATAAAAAGAGCTGATAAATTATCAGCTCTTTTTTGTATGTTATTTTTCGTTAAATGCAAGAGTTC
>ERZ794949.481-NODE-481-length-12492-cov-23.869341_pt1 | contig 12492 bp, 6 predicted proteins | sample MGYA00511363_ERZ794949 | MGnify/ENA primary metagenome ERZ794949 (study PRJEB30137, sample SAMN04331402) | food metagenome | isolation source: T1 must sample point D1 replicate B | place: Australia: South Australia ...
AAAAAAACTCCAACCGAAGTTGGAGTTTTTCATTTGGATTAATAATTTTAATTGTCGTATTTCGAAAATTGTAGGAGTAGCGGGCAGAAATTAACCTTGGTCGTTGTGTAAACGAGGATCAGCTGGTTTAACTTCTGGGATACCACCCATAGCTTCTGGGTTTTCTTGGTAAGTGAACTTTTGACCGTCTTTAGCAACTTGGCCTTCAAATTCGCGTGAACCTTCACCATCAGAGAAGTTCATTAGAACGTGAGCGTATTCGCTGTGTTCAATATCGTGCATGTTACCAGGAACGATAACACCATATTTTTCTTCTAGTTCTTCTTGAGCCTTCATGAATTGTAGTTGATGTTGAGTTTCACGAGCTAATAGGAATTTCAACATGTCACGAACACCTTCGTCATCAGTCATGTCGTATAGACGACTAACTTGTAGACGAGCTTGTGATTCACGAACAACGTTGAAACGCATGTCAGCAACTAAGTTACCTGATGAAGTAACGTAACCAGCGTTCCATGCAGCACCATTAGGGTTGTTTAGACCAGCATTTAGACCATGAACTAATGCATGTTCTGGGTCCATACCTGAAAGTAGGGCAGCCTTAGCTGGGTCATTCTTCATTTCTTCAGTAGTCATAGTAGTTGGTGCGCCTTCTAATAGGTAACCAATCATAGTTGAAATCATTTCAACGTGACCAATTTCTTCAGTACCAGTGTCTAGTAGTAAGTCTTTGTACTTTTCGTCACCAGTTGATGACCAACCTTGTGATAGGTATGACATCATACCTGTAGTTTCACCCCATTGACCACCTAGGGCTTCTTGTAGACGACGAGCCATAATTGGATCTGGACGATCTGGCTTAGCGTTGTATTGTAATTTACGAGTATGTCTGAACATAACAGTACCTCTTTCCTTTGATGTTCAAGGCGATAGACGATTTTTAAACCCAAGTTAGAGCTTTATCCCAATAAATAAAAATCGATCCTATATTACATCATAATTGTTTTTTAGTTTCCAAAATATCCATACGTTTTGTATTAATATTTTGTGTACGATTTAATATACCACAACCAAATAATCACACCAAAGATAATGACTCGAAAAATACAAACTTTTTTCGATTAAAAAATTATCGTTTTCATAAATGCCGTCTTAATCATCTTTTTGGAGAATAATTAAATGTTTGAAAAGTCTGACACATGTTTTCACGTATTATATAATTAGACTATTAATTCATGAAAAAGGGGTAATGAAATGTCTTTACAATTTATTTTGGGAACCGCCAGCTATGATCATGAAGCAGTCATCGTTGATTCACTAAAAGAATCAATTAACAATCATCCTGATGATGAATTCTTCTATCTGGTTCCTAACCACATTAAGTTCGAATCTGAAGTGCAAGCTTTAAAGGATTTAAACACCGACAATGAACCAATCTATGCTGAAAGTAAGTTTCAGACATTTTCAATTACCCGACTTGTCTGGTATTACATGAAGAATAATCAGGAATACCAAAAGACAAGACTAAGTGATTCCGGCATTAGCATGCTGATCTACCAAATTTTAATTGATCACCAAGATGAATTGACCGTATTTAGGGGTGAGACCGGTCAACCAGGCTTTATTCAAAAATTAGCTCAACAGATTAGCGAAATGCAATCCGGACAAATTTCTGCCGACAACCTTGAAAAAATCGTCGACAATAACGACAAACTAAATGCTGGATTACGCGATAAAATGCATGATTTCATCATCATTTATCGTGCTTTTGAGGAACAAACCCAAGGAATTTATCTATATAAATCAGACGTTTTGAATTTATTCTGTCGTTTTATTGAAAATGACGAACTAGACCTATCTCACAGTCATTTCTACTTCAATGGATTTAACCAATTTACCGCCCAAGAAGCTAAGCTAGTCGAACTACTAATCAAGCGTTCCGCCTGTGTAACTATTGGATTGAACTTAGACCGTAAATATCCAGATGAGTTACCACAGGGGCCAAACCTATTCTTCCAATCAGCCAAGTGGTATAACCGTTTTTACAACATTGCTCGTGCCAATAATGTTCCTGTGTTGGTCGATAAAATGGCCAAGAATCTTCGCGTGTCAGATGATTTACACAAACTAGATACATACTGGTCACAATCCACCGGACTAGGCGATATCGACAAGAGCGAATTAAGCAATCCTGATAGCATTCAGGTGTATCGTGCTGACAGTCCGTTTGCTGAAGTGGAAAATATCGCAGTTAAGATTCGCCAGATGGTCGCAAATGGTGGCTATAAGTATTCTGATTTCTTGATATTAACTCGTCATTTAGATAAATACCAAAATGTTATTAATCCAGTATTTAAAATGTTGAACGTTCCAGCATTTAATGATGTTAGTAAGTCAATGAAAGATCATCCATTAGTCGAATTAATTGATGCACTTTTCAGTCTAGAAAACGGCTCTCGCAAATACCAATACCAAGATGTAATGCGTTTACTAAAGACCGAATTAATGGTCCCTGGTGATGGGAATGGTAACTTTATGGATAGCGAAGAATATCGCCAGTACGTTGCCTTAACTGAGAACCTAGTATTAAAAAATGGGTATGAAGGTTCTCGTTGGACTCAAAAAGAAGACTGGCAATATGCATGGTTATCTGAAAGTGATTTTGGTGTTCAAGCAGATCGAATGCGCAACATCTCTGGGAAAATTAATGTTATTAGACATTTTATTGGAGATAACTTCCCACCATTTTTCAAAAAGCTTAGAAATGCGAAGAACGGCCAAGATGCTGCCGCCATTTTATTCCAATTTTTAGTGGATATGGGAGTAGTACGTCGATTAAAGCAATGGCGTAATGATTCCATTGATAATGATAATTTAATTGATGCTGCCCAACCGGAACAAGTTTGGCAAACTTTCACTAATTTATTGGATGACTATGTTTCGATTTTAGGTAATCGTGAATTTAACGCAGATGATTTCTTGAACTTGCTACAAAGTGGTTTTGCGGGTGCTAATTATTCGCAAATACCATCTACCCTTGATCAAGTTGCTATTTCTGAAAGTGGAATCGTTCAAATGAATAATCGTAAAGTGGTCTTCATGATGGGTGCAACCGATGAAGTAATGCCGGATAAGATTACCAATGAAGCGCTATTTAGTGACGCGGATCGCGATGATTTGCGTGACTTCTTTGACGATGACCAATATTTACGTGAGACTTCTGAAAACCAAATGGCCAACGATCCATTCCTAAACTACTTGGCATTCCTATCAGGTAGTGAAAAGTTAATCTTTTCCTACAGTTTAGGTGATAGTGATGAATCATCAGTCGCGATTTCACCATACGTTTCAAGAATTGCGGAACACTTCAGCATTGATATTCAACACATTTCCAGTCATCCAACTTCCGATGCCAAAGATGTCTATGAATACGTAGGAACATATCGTTCAACACTCCGTCATTTGGTTCAAGCAAGTCAAGATGCTAAAGTGAAGAACTCTAATTTGGCTCCAGCATGGCAATATATTTATAACAAACTAAATCAAAATCTAAATTACCGTGACTTAACTAACAAATTATTGGGTGGTTTGGATTATAACAACACACCAACTCAATTATTGCCAGAAATCGTTACTGGTTTATACGGTGATAAAATCAACACTTCCATCTCTAAGTTGGAACAATTCTACAGCAACCCATACGAATACTTCTTGCGTTATGGTTTAAAGTTAAAAGAACGTGATGTCTTTGACTTATCACCAGCAAGTACAGGTCAGTTCTATCACGAATCGATGGACCACTTAATGCGTATCGTGAATTCAGAACACATCGATTTGGAAAACTTGGATAAACAAGCAATTAACGAATTGGTTGATACTGTTGTGGCCAAGATGTTAGAAGATCCAAACGATTTCCAATACACGATTTTAAGTAGTTCTAGTCGAATGAATTATATCAAGAATCAATTGATTAAGACCGTTAAACACACAATTGAAACAATTCAAAAACAAAGCAAGTACACACCAATGCGTGCCAAAAAGACCGAAATTTCATTCGGTCAAGTTGGACATAAGGATGACTTACAACCACTTAGTTTTGAATTGCCTAAGAGCAACGAACTAACCACTGCTAAGTTAGTTAACGTCCGTGGTCGAATTGATAGAATTGATTCAATGAACGTCGACGGAAAGAATTACCTAGGAATTGTTGACTACAAGTCCAGTGAACGTAAGTTGGACTTCTCCCGTGTTTACGACGGAACTTCCATGCAAATGATGACCTACATCGATGTGTTAGCTCACAACCTAGGCATCATTGACGAAGAAGAAAAGGCTGCCTTGGCCGGTGCTGTTTACATGCACATCTACAATCCTAAGTACACAAAGGATGATTTGAAGAAATCATTTGAAGAAGCAGTATTAAGCAAACAAAAATACCAAGGTATTCTGGTTAATGACGGCGAACTATTGGATAAAATTGATAAGACCATCGCAGATGACAAGTATGGTTCATCCAATGTTTACCCATTGAGAAAGAAAAAGGACGGTAGTTTCTACAAGTCCAGTCCAATCGTCCAACCAGAAGACTTGGACTTGTTGCTATCTCATAATGAGGATCTAATCAAGAAGGCTGGATTGGAAATCTTTACTGGAAATATTGATTTAAAACCTGCACGCTTTGGTCAAAATCAAGATGCGATGCAATTTACACCATATCGTTCAATCATGCAGTTTGATCCGTTATTGAATGAAAATAATTATAGGGATGTACCTAACTACTCGTTAGAAGAAGTATTAAAAATGCTAAGGGGGGACAATCAATAATGGAATATACAAAGCCACAAAAAGAAGCCGTTACAGGACATTTTGATGAAAACGTCCTTGTTTCCGCATCAGCCGGTTCTGGTAAGACCCGTGTCCTAGTTGATCGTGTCATCAACAAGTTATTAAACGACCGTGTTAACATCGATGAAATGCTAATCGTTACATTTACCAAGGCCGCTGCCAAGGAAATGCGTGACCGTATTCAAAAGGCGCTCCAACAAGAACTAAAAAAGGCCGATAACTCCGATGTTAAGGCATTTTTAGTACGTCAATTACGTCGTTTACCCGTTGCCGACATTTCAACGATGGACTCATTCTGTCAAAAAATCGTCCAAAGTTACTATTACATTATTGATTTGGACCCTAACTTTAGACTGTTGGCGGATCAAACAGAAAGCCAAATGCTAAAAGAACAGGTATGGGATTCAGTCCGTGAAGACCTATATGCTAACGATAGCGATGGCCTATTTGCGCAATTGACTGAAAACTTCTCCAACGACCGTTCTGACGATGGGCTAACCGATTTATTATTTAGAATTTACGACTACGCTAACGTAAATCGTGACCCAGTGGAATGGTTAAAGAGCACCACTAAAATTTACGATATTCAGGGCGACAACCTAGTTCATTCAGATTTTTACCAAAACAACCTTCTACCATTCATTCAAAATGATTTGACCCAGCAACGCCTATCTTTTGAATCTGCTAAACGGATTGCTGACGAAAACTTGATGGAAAAAGAAGCTGCTGCGGTTCAAGTTGATATCGATCAAATCAACGGATTGTATGATATGTTACCTGACTCAGACTGGAATGATATCAAGCAATCCTTTGAAAATCTGAAGTTTAAGGCATTTCCACGTACTACCAAGGATTATGATGATATTGCCAAAGGTCTTCATGACCGTATTAAAGATATTCGTGATAATGCTAAGAAGGCGATGCAAAAATTACCGGGTAAATATTTTGCTTTAAACGAAGAAGAAAACCTTTCAGTGATGAAGGCTTCCAAGCAATTAATCGAAAAGTTAATTCAAGTTGTTTTAGTATTCACTGATAGCTATCAAAAGGCTAAATTAAAACGTCATTGCTTAGAGTTTATTGATGTGGAACATTATGCCTACGATATTTTATCTGGCTCAGATGGTGAATCTAAGGCTGTCAGAGTGAACCTACAAAACCAATATAACGAAATCATGGTTGATGAATACCAAGATAATAACCGTCTACAAGACGCGATTTTATCGACCTTGGCTAACCCAGAACACAGCAACATGTTTATGGTGGGAGATGTTAAGCAATCCATTTATCGTTTCCGTCTAGCTGATCCATCAATGTTTATTGAACGCATGGATAGTGATGATGGCCACACCATTGTTTTACCAGATAACTTCCGTTCAGCTGAAAACATTGATGATTTCATTAACCTCGTTTTCACGCAAACTATGGATAAACGAGTTGGAGAAATTGATTACACCGGGGATGCCAAACTAAAGGCTGGTGCTAAATACTATCCAGACGAATTACAATCCAATGTTGATGTAATGATTTATGAAAGTAAAGACGATGAAGAAGAACCTATAGATGATCAATTCCAAGTTCAAGATAGTGCACATGGTCAAGTTGAAATGGTCGCACAAAAGATTAATGAAATGATTGAAAAGAAGTTACCAGTATTCGATCGTGATAAACAAGTGATGCGTCCAATTCAATATGCCGATATCTCTATTATTTCTTCGACTAGAAATAACAACTTAATCATTTCCGATATCTTTGGTTCATACAACATTCCGGTATTAATCAATGGGGCACAAAGTTACTTCAAGACCACCGAAATTCAAATTATGATGTCGATGTTATCTATCATTGATAATCCATATCAAGACATTCCATTAGTTGCAGTATTGCGTTCTCCAATGGTGGGACTAAATGAAAACCAATTGGCATACTTGAGAATTAACCAAAAAACAGGTGATTACTTCAATGCAGTAATTAACTTCTACGACAATTATGAAAATATGGATCACTCAGAATTTGGTGACCAAGTCTTCTCACGTGTGAAGACATTCGTCGAACAATTAAAACATTTTAGAGACGTTGCCCAACAACATGCCATAGTTGATTTAATCTGGGATATCTATGAAACCACCGGATTCTTGGATTACGTTGGTGGAATGCCGGCTGGAAAACAACGCCAAGCTAACTTACATGCTTTATACGAACGTGCATATGATTACGAACAAACTAGTTTTAAGGGATTATTCCAATTTGTACGTTTCGTGCGTCGCATGCAAGAAAGAAACGAGGACTTAGACGAAGCCAATGCTGATGATAATCAAGACGCAGTTTCAGTAATGACTATTCATGGTAGTAAAGGATTGGAATTTCCGGTTGTATTCTTGATGGATGCCTCACATGGTTTCAATAGACAAGATAGTAATAAGGCATATATCTTAAATGATCATCTAGGATTAGGGATTACTTACACAGACCCAGAGACCAGAATTAAACAAGATTCATTGCAACGCCAAGTGGTTGGTGCAATTGAAAATCAAGGATTATTAGCTGAGGAAATGCGAAAGTTATATGTTGCACTAACCCGTGCTGAACAACAACTATTCATTGTTGGTGCCAGCAAGAATGAAAACGACAGAACCAAGGTCATCGATGCATGGAACAAGGCTGCTAGTGGTGACACCTTGCTAGTCGATGCTGCTTTAAGAAGTGGTGCCAAAAGTTATTTAGATTGGATAGGACCAGCTTTGGTCCGTCATCCAAAATTTAGAAACAAATTTGGCGATGATGTCTCATATACAGGTCTTAATGAAGATCAAACTAATTTTGATGTCGAATTTGTGAATGCTAATGATTTATCACAACATAGCCCATCTGGAGATAGTGCTGAAAATGCGCAATGGTTGAGCCATATTGTTCAAAGTGCCAAGAAATTGGTACCAAAAGACATCGATGTTGATGATGTGGATCAAGTATTGGATTATACTTACTCAAATGACGTTGCGACTCATACAACTGCATATCAATCAGTTTCAGAGATTAAACGACTATTTGAAGATCCAGATAGCATTGAATTGGGTAATTATGATGAAAATTGGCAGAACAATAATAAGAAAAAGAATATGTATGTAAGCACTCATTTTGCAGTTCCTAAGTTCATGCAATCAGTGGTTAAACCAACTCCTGCAGAGGTCGGAACAGCCACTCATTTGTTGCTACAAGAAGTACGATTGGACCATAAACCTGAAGTAGGTGATGTGGTAGGGATGCTACAACGCTTAGTTGCAGACAAGGTAGTTACTCCGGAAATTGCTGAACTCGTTCAAACCAATGAGGTAATCAATGTTTTTGAAAGTGAGTTAGGACTACAAATGCTAGCGCATCACGATCGTATTCATCGTGAGGCACCATTTTCAATGTTAATGGATGCTAATTTAGTATTCTCAGGATTTGATGAAAAATCAACAGAAAAAATTTTGATACATGGAATTATTGATGGATATATTGAATTAGATGACCAAGTCATCCTATTTGATTACAAGACAGACTATGTTCCATCTGATAACGATAAAAATATTCAAAGAGTTATCAAACGATACCGTGGACAAATTAATTTATATGCCAAGGCGTTAGAAAATATCTTGCATAAACCAGTTACTGATAAGTTTATCTATTTACTATCAATTAATAAACCAGTCAAAATTAAATAAAAAACACCCCTGAACATAATTGCTCAGGGGTATTTTTTATTTATTATTTAAAGCTGATTTAATACGTTTGAAGAAGCTGCCTTCTTCACTATTTAACATGAATAGTTTGTAAACATTTGAGAACTTGTAAGTCACAAAGGCGATGAAGAAAATCGCAATTAATAGTGAAATGATTCCTTCGAACAAGTTTGCATTATGATTAATTAATCTAATTGGCATTAAGAATGATGAGAACAATGGGATGTATGATCCAACTTGTGAAAAGATTGAGTCGGAAGAGCCATTATTAACAAAATTAAATGAAAGCACGAAGATAAATAAAATTAAGAATACAAGTGGTTGAGCTGACTTAGAAGCTCCTTCAACGTTGGCGGAAAGAGAACCACAAATCGCTGCGAGAACGATTGAGATTACAAAACCAATGAAGATGAATAGTATGTTAATGCTGAAAATATTACCAACAAACGTACTGATTAATACGTGTTGGGATGTGAATAGTGAGTTAAAGAATGGATCCATGTTCAAGATGAAGTATGCGACCACTCCAACACCGGTGTAAATTACCATTTGAGTTGCCATCAAGGCAATCACAGCACCGACCTTACCACTGAAGTATGTGCTAGGTGAAACACTACTGAAGATAACTTCTGAAATCTTGGTGCCTTTCTCCTTGGCGATAGTTGTAGACATGATTGACGCGTAAATAATGGTAAAGAAGTAGGAAATAAACATTAATACATAGATGGATGCAGTATTAGCACTGGATGTTTGATCAGTTTTTTGCTTCTTTTCCTTATCAGTGATTGATGACTTAAACGCTGGTTTTACAGATAGTTGCTTGTATTGTTCATTAGTGACATTACTGTTTTTAACGTTAATTTCAGATTGTTTTTGGTTCACAATCGCTAATAAGTCAGTCTTAACGTCGCTATCTAAAGAGCTACTTCCGACAAAGTTAACCTTGTATTGGTTGTTTTCCTTGGAAACCTTGATGTAACCATCAATATTGTCCTTTTTAAGTTCCTTTTTGGCGGTACTTTCTGATTTGATGCTGGTATCAATAGAATCTTTGTCCTTAGACACTAGTTCACTTTTAACGCTTGAATCACCGACAACAGCGACTTGGTAATTATCAAAATTGTTGGTTGATCCTGCGACTAATACACCGATTCCAGCACTAATTAAAACGGAAATGATTGGTGTAATTAGTAGTGCGATGAAACTCTTGGACTTTAGGTGAAGTAGGTAGTTTCTCATGAAGACAATATTAAACTTATGCATGTTTAGCCACCGCCTTTTCTCTAAAGATTTCATCTAGTGTAGGTGGTTGTTGGCTGAATTCTTCAATGTATTCACCACGACTCACTGCTTTAAAGAGAGCCTTACCATATTCTTCATCACTAAGGGTGATTTTATAACGATTATGACCACGGTCAACAACCTCACTGACACCATCAAGTGCAGCTAGTTCATTTACGGACATGTCAGTTGTTACAAAGACGTGCTTTTTACCGAATTGGTTTCTGATTTCATCAACGCTACCGTTTAGGACAACGTTTCCGTTTCTAAGCATGACGACGTGATCACAAAGTTCTTCAACGTTGTTCATGTCGTGACTTGAGAAGATGATTGCAGCACCATTTTCCTTAGTTCTGATGATTTCTTTCTTTAAAAGATCAGCGTTAACAGGGTCCAAACCGCTAAATGGTTCATCAAGAATTACCAACTTTGGTTCATGAATTAAGGTACAGATTAGTTGGACTTTTTGTTGGTTACCTTTAGATAGTGATTTTATTTTATCCTTTGTTTCGCCCTTAACTTCGAAACGTTGTAACCATGAATTAATGCGTTCCTTGACCCAATTTTTATCGCGGCCCTTTAGTTCTGCAAAATATGTAATTTGACTTTCAATGGTTAGGTCTTCAAATAGACTGCGTTCTTCTGGAAGGTATCCCACTTCATTGAAGTCCTTGACTGTGATTTCATGATTATCTAATGTAATTTTTCCATCAAATTCAATAAAATGAAGAATGCTGTGGAAGGTTGTTGATTTACCAGCACCATTTTGCCCAATTAGACCTAATATTTGGCCATCCTTGGCTTCAAATGAAACGTTATTTAAAGCTTGGACTTTAGAAAATGATTTCGAAACGTTGTCAATTTTTAAGATAAGATCATCTCCTCATTATTAATTAGGCTAATAATATCATAATGATATTCAAATTCAAATTTAATTTTATATTGATAAAAATAGACAATAAGTACAAATGACAATAGAGAAATTTAGGTGTGAAGGGGATAAAATGGTTATATGATATTGTGATTATTTGAACAATCTTATCTTGTTTTCTAATGAAAATTAGATGGTTTCTATAAAAAAACATATGGTAAATTAATTATTTTATAGCGTTAAATGCCTTGAAAGCCTTTATTTACACTGCTACAATCAAGGTGTAAACGTTAGTAGTATCTAAATTAAAGGAGGGCGTTTTTGATGGTTGAAGTTGATGAAATGATTAACAATTTAGTAGATAATGCGCATAGTGCGCTAAGTGATTTAGAAACTTTTGATCAATCACAGGTAGACTCAATTGTAGATGCAATGGTTCAAGCTGGATTGGATAATAGTGCGGAATTAGCAAAGTTAGCTCATGAAGAAACTGGTCGTGGAAATACTCATGACAAGACAATGAAGAACATTTTTGCTAGTGGCCAGGTCGGTAATTTCATTAAAAATCATAAAACTGTTGGAATTATTGATGAAAATGATGAAGCCAAGACAGTTACAATTGCAGAACCATTAGGGGTATTAGCTGGAGTGACTCCAGTTACCAACCCTACTTCAACAACTTTATTTAAGGCCATCATTGCGATGAAGACTAGGAATCCAATTATTTTTAGCTTCCATCCTCAAGCAATGAAGTCTTCAATGAAAGCCGCTGAAGTTGTATTAGACGCAGCAGTTAAGGCTGGGGCTCCAATGAATTCAATTCAATGGATTAGCGAACCAAGTATTCAAGCAACGAATACTTTGATTAAGCATCCAGGTGTTGCAACGATTTTGGCAACAGGTGGTCCAGCCATGGTTAAAGCTGCATATTCAAGTGGTAAACCTGCACTAGGTGTAGGACCAGGAAATGCACCTTTATATGTTGAAAAGTCCGCTGATTTAGATGCAGCAGTTAAAGATATCGTATTATCAAAGACATTTGATAATGGTATGATTTGTGCAACCGAAAATAGTTTGGTAATTGATTCAGAAATATATGATGACATGAAGAAACGTTTAAGTGATGCAGGAGTGTTCTTTATCGACGAATCCGATCAAGATAAGCTAGCTCAAACTATGTTTAACCCTGAAACGGGTGGTGTTAATGGACCAATCGCTGGTCGTTCAGCAAAGCAAATTGCTGATATGGCTGGGATTGAAGTTCCAGAAGATACTAAGGTATTGGCCGCTGAATTAAACGAAGTTGGGATTGACCACTTACTTTCAGGTGAAAAACTTTCACCAGTTGTTTCTGTATACAAGGTTGACGATTTAAATCATGCTTATAATACTCTTGAATCTATCCTAAATTATGGAGGTTTAGGTCATACCGCTGGAATTAGATCAACTAATTCAGATTTGATTACCCAATTTGGCTTAAAGATGAAGGCATGCCGAATCCTAGTCAATACTCCTTGCTGTCTAGGAGGAGTCGGTAGCATCGTTAACGGATTGGAACCATCATTAACTTTAGGTACTGGTTCATGGGGCTTTAACTCAATTTCACATAACGTTACTGACTCTGATTTACTAAACCTTAAGAAAATTGCTTACCCACGAGAAAATAGTGACTTCACAGAACTTATCAAAAAATATATGTAATAAAAAAAGACTAGGCAAATGCCTAGTCTTTTTTTATGCATGAATTAATAGTTTAATTAAAATCAGTGCCAC
>ERZ794949.482-NODE-482-length-12486-cov-3.133457_pt1 | contig 12486 bp, 5 predicted proteins | sample MGYA00511363_ERZ794949 | MGnify/ENA primary metagenome ERZ794949 (study PRJEB30137, sample SAMN04331402) | food metagenome | isolation source: T1 must sample point D1 replicate B | place: Australia: South Australia ...
CAAAAAATAATGAATATACAGGGTTTTATGGAAAGACACTTCTATGACATTAAAAGAAATGTAGATTTCCCTTTAGATGACTATCAAGAGATTTTAACTATTTGCGAAATTTATAGACAAAACCATGAGAATTTACCAAATGATTACAAAATCCTTGAAAGAAAGGGGAAGGAAAGATTACTAAATTATTTAAAATCCAAAGATTTTACCAAATGTAATAATGTTACAAAGGGATGTCTTTATGATAATTATTTTCTTCTTTTGGGAACATTGGACAAATGTTTTTACAATAATAAAACAAAGATGGATGCTCACATTGATAGAGTTGTATCCGCTATGATAGGAGCAGGAATGAACGAACCTGAAGTATTTTTTGAAAAGTTCAGTAATAACATGGTATTAGATTTTGGAAATCATCATCAGCATTTGGAAAACATCTTACCAAAAAGAATTTTTAATGAAAACAAGGAAAATATACTGAATACGCATTCAAAGTTTCAAGTAAGACATTCAAAATCAAAATATATTGAGCTATACTCATTGGAAAAGTTAATGTACTATAACAACCAAGAGAATATCAATCAATTGAATGTTTTGATTTTGATTATCTTTGAAAAAATACTCAGTGTGTTATTTACTGATAGTGATTATAAGAGAATGTGGCCAATAAGCTCATCACGTAGAGTCTCACAACGTCTCAGGACAGCAATATTTGTATTCAGTGTTAAAAAGAACATTCATGCCACTGAGAGATTGAACATTTTGGTAGAATGTCATTCTCATAAACTATACTTAACAAACTTTGATGCTATCAGTGATAATGAAAAGTCAAAGTTAACTGAACAGTATCATGATGTACTTAAGGGAAACTTCATTGGGGACATGATTACAAATCTTGAATACAGTATGAGGAAACGAGGCGATAAATTGATGCAAACGGAATGCATTTTCAACAGAAACTACAAAGAACAAACTGTGGAGGAATGTCTTGAGACGCTAACTGAATTGAAACAAGAAGTACTTGAAGAAATTAAAATAAAATCTCCAAATTTTGACTTTTGGAATGATCATAACCAGAATATTGAAATCAATTTCAATGAGATTACGTTGTATATGGATAAGAGCACGCTAAAGGGGATTGTAGTTTTTGAGGACATACACAGTAGGCAAAGATTTGTTATTAACTTGAACTTATCGTTTTTTATGCAGTATCCTTCTTTGTATGTTCAATCACATCATCTTTCGATGACAAAAACAGAACTGCTGAATGAATATAATGAAGTGAAGAAGCTTCTCAAAGTATATTTCTACAACGTTCTTAACATAAATTACAAGCCATTGGACATATCAATTAATGATTAGTTTGATGCAAAAACACATTAAAATCTTTTTTTTTGACTGCAATTAATCTAATAAATCAGAATTTTTATTTTAAAATATTTTTGGATTTGAACTGTTTAGAGTTTGAAAAGAATAAGAGGAGTCAGGCATTGTCATAGGTGTGTTCCCCTTTTTTTTGGGGAAAAAAAAAAAGAAATGTGTACGAATGTCATGGGCGTGTAACTTTAAATTTATAAACATTTTCGCTTGAAAAAATTGAAAACAGTATGTTCATTAATAAACGATGGATGGTATGTACATTAATCTTAAAGAACTAGATCAATATTCAACATATTATTGTTGAAATTGCATGGCATCTTTGCTGCAATCATCAAGCAAATATGTATCTGAAACTGTACAACACACCAATATATTAGAAACCCACAATTCTACAGCCAGCTGAACTTTGACGTAAGCGACAGTAAAACAAAAAAGTCCCACTCAAGAGAATTTTTTTTAAAAAAAAACGCAATTATTTGAAACAATGGATGAAAATAACACACACAACAAATTACATATGTTCTAGTCTCAACATGCTGCTATATTTAAAAATATTGCGCACTTAACGAAGTTCTTATAGGCAACAGTTTGGCCCTTTTTTTTCTTTCTTGAACCTTCCATTGTTTATGCAATGATAGAAGACTTGACTGTACATTACAAATCAATTAATAATGTTCTATTGTGTTGTTAATATTTTCTTTCCTTGTTTCATGTTTATAATAATATTATGTGGGTTTTTATGTTGATGTTGTCATGCATGTGAAGGGTGTGTGTCGTGCAGTTTGCCTTTATTGAGATTTAGAATTTTATATAAAGAGTGTGTTGATTTGTTCAATATTGTTAGTTTATAAAGGTACTTTAAGGTAGTTGTATTCTGATTTATTATTATATGTTTTAAAAAGAAATAGCTGTTAAAACCCAGATATTGATTACAATACTTAAAAAGAAAACAAAAAAATTATAAGAATATTACAAAAATGGGTTTATTTGATAATGCTAGAGAATTTGTCGAAAAGAAAGCTAACGCTCAATTCGGATCTAATGCTTCCAAGTATGTAGATCAAGGATTTGATTATGCTGAAAAGAAGTTCGGAAACAACAACAGCCAAAACAATTCTGGCTCCAACAACAATAACAACAACTCTTACGGTAACGACAACTCTGATTCCTACGGTAACGACAACTCCAACTCTTATGGTGATGACTCTAATTCATATGGCAACGATAACTCTAACTCCTATGGTAACAACTATTCCGATTCTTACGGTAACAGCAACTCTAACTCATACGGTAACAGCAATTCTGACTCTTACAGTAAAAACAACTCCGATTCCTACGGTAACAGTAATTCTGACTCCTATGGTAATAACAACAACTCTTACGGTAATGACAATTCTGATTCTTACGGTAACAGCAAATCTAACTCATACGGTAACAGCAACTCTAACTCATACGGTAACAGCAACTCTAACTCATATGATAACGACAACTCCGACTCTTACGGTAACAGCAAATCTAACTCATACGGTAACAGCAACTCTAACTCATATGATAACGACAACTCCGATTCTTACGGTAACAACTCTAACTCTTACGGTAACAGCAACTCCAACTCATACGGTAATGACAACTCTGATTCTTACGGTAACAACTCTAACTCTTACGGTAACAGCAACTCCAACTCATATGACAACGACAACTCCTATGGTAACGACAACTCCAACTCATACGGTAACAACAACAACTCCAGCTCATATGATAACGACAACTCATATGGTAACAACAACTCCAACTCATATGGTAACAACAACAACTCATATGGTAACAACAACTCCGACTCTTACGGAAACAATGATTACTAATCATCTTTGTTTAATCACAACATTCATATTAGAAATCAGGTGTTTTTTACTTACGTGCACACAGATATTGTTGAAACATATATAAACAGTGCTGCTACATTAAGCTGAACTTATTGATAGTTATATACACTTTGCTTTATTTTGACCTATACATTCACATTTTTTCAGCATGTTATTGCATTTGTTTTTTCATATAATCGAAAACTATTTGTTAGGGGTGCTGTGAACGTAAAGGATCACTTTACTTGTTATTGCTTTTCCAGCGTTTCATAATGATCAATAAAACCACAGTCTATAGTATAATTTCCAATCGAAATTAAACTTTGATGTTGTTAATTCAACAAATCTACTAAAAATATATTAATGTTACATTTCTAGGAGTAACTTTCAAGGGCATATGTCAAAGCGTATGGATGCTTCAATCATTATTATTAGTAACTCACGTGAACAGATCATTAATACTTCCTGTTTCGGTTATGCCTGAAACTTTACAATAATTTGGAGCGTTTTTAATGCTGTTTTTTTTTTTTTTACCTCAGTTTTGACGGCAGAATCTTTTAAAGAAAAAAAAAGGCCAACAAAATATGTAATAAAACGCGCTTAAAATGTATTGTTGCTATTTTTCCTTATTTTTTTTTCTACAAATAGATTTCTAATGTATTTTTTCTTCCAACTTTTCGGACAAAACCTTACGTCCTCAATAATAAAAATTCTTGATGAAATTTTTTTTTTTTTTCATAAATCAACTTAAAATATCAATAACAAATAACCAATCAACATAATTACTATCAACAAAGTACATTATTGATATATTACTATTCAGAAAGAACTTCTCCCCCAAGAATTATATACTTATAGTTTTTAAGGTTTTTTCAATAAAAGGATAAAGAATATTATAAGGAAAAAAATAGGGGTTTTCTTTTTTGCTTTTAAGCTTTCCTCCAAAACAAACTTACACTTTAACAGGGTAATATCATAGCGATCTGTGTCAAATAAACTATCTCAATTATTACTGAAAGTTTCTTTTTGTTTATTTTGGAAATTAATTACAAAAAAAAGATCATATAGAGAAAACAAGAGTCTTTATAAAAATGCATTTGCTTAATAACATTTGGAGAGTATTTTTACTCCTTCACATTCTGATAACTCCTTTAACAGCAAAGAGAAACTTAAAGGCCACATCTTTAGTGACATGTATGGAAAATTCTCAACTAGTTCCAGAATCATTCAACGTGTACTTCGATCCATCGAATAGGGGATTACATTACAATTTAAAGATCAATTCCAAAATCTCAGGTAACATAGTTGCCTACATTGATGTTTATGCCTACGGGTTCAAGATCATTTCAAGAACTGAAGATGCTTGTTCTTTGGGATGGAAACAATTCTGTCCTTTGACCCCAGGTAATATTGAAATCAACTCCATTGAATACGTTTCTGAACATTATGCAAACATGATTCCAGGTATTGCTTACCAAGTACCAGATATTGATGCCTACGTTAGATTAAAAATAATTAAATCTGGTGATACCTCGAAAACCCAAGTAGCATGTATAGAGGCTTTCTTCACAAATGGAAAGTCGGTTGCTCAAACTGGGGTTATGTGGGTCACTGCCATAATTGCAGGTATAGGTTTAATAACTAGTGCTTTATTATCTGCATTTGGTAGTTCTATAGCTGCATCCCATATTTCAGCCAATACCATGTCTTTGTTTTTATATTTCCAAAGTGTGGTATTGGTTTGCTTACAACACGTTGATTATCTACCTCCTATTGCTTCTGCCTGGTCACGTAACCTTGCATGGTCAATGGGATTGATCAAAACAACATTCATGCAAAAAATCTTTAGATGGTACGTCCAATCTACAGGAGGTACGCCAAATTTATATTTGACATCTACAAGTGATGCTGTTTTGGTTCAGAAAAAGAGAAAAAGAGACTTGCTGTACTTAGCTGCTAGAAATATTGTTAAGAGATCAAAGGCGAATATTCTATATGGAAATTCCAACGTCAAAATCTTTAGAGGTATCAAGAGAATGGGATACAGCATGGGTATTGAAGCTACTAGTATTGTTGCAACAGGGTTGACTTTCTTCTTGTTTTGTGGTTACGCTTTAGCAATTTTGATCATTGGTGCAAAGCTATTTACCGAAATGATGGTCAAGTTCAAGTGGTTTAAGCCAAACAAATTTGTAATGTTCAGACAATCTTGGAAAATGGTTTTAAAGGGAGCTTTGTTAAAATATTCCTACATTGGCTTTACACAACTGTGTGTGCTGTGTATTTGGGAATACTTCGAAAGAGATTCTCCTGCCTTAATTGTTATGGCTTGTCTATTTTTAATTACTATTTTCACTCTGATGATCTGGACCTTTGTAAGAACTTTCCAATTTGGTAGAAAATCTGTAGAACAGTACAATAACCCAGCTGCTATTTTGTATGGAGATCAACAAGTTGTTGATAAATATTCATGGTTTTACTCTATGTTCAGAGCTGAATACTATTGGTGGGGAGGTGTCATTTTAAGTGTCTTCTTTGCTAAAGCTTTGGTCATTGCCTGTGGACAAGGTTCTGGAAAGGCACAATGCTTGATTTTCTTCATCATTGATTTAGCATACTTCATAACAATAATCAGAATAAAGCCATACTTAGATAGAGTCACTAACATAATTAATATTTTGATGCAAACAGTTAGCCTGGTAAACAGTTTCCTATTCTTGTTCTTCTCTAATTTGTTTGGACAACCAGCTCCTGTAGCATCTATCATGGCCTGGGTATTCTTCATTTTAAATGCTGCATTCTCATTTATTTTATTGATGATGATTTTATTCTACACTATACTAGTGCTAAGCTCAAAGAATCCAGACTTGAGATTCAAGCCTGTTAAGGATGATAGAATGGCATTTAAACAAGTTAACGACCCAGACGCCAACCTTGATAATGAGCTATTCGCCTTAGGTGAAACAGCCAAGGAACATGGCAATAACTGGGAAGATGGATTACAAGATCAAAAATATAAATTCGATGAAATAGAAAAAGAAGAAAACTACAGAAACTCTTTACTATACAATAATATTAATGCAAACAGTAAATCAGGATTGCATATACCTTTATCTGTACAAGAAGATGGTTCTCCATCCAGTACTAATCCTGATGAGGACGAAAAAACATATCAAATGGACAATTCTACACACCCTGGATTGAAATCTAGATTGAAATCATTTACGGATAAGATTAAAAGAAATAATACTGTTTTGAGTAGACACTCCACCAAATCAGTATTGAGTCTAGGAGCAAATAAGAGTGGTTTAGACTTGACAGCCTCAACAGACAATTTTGAAAACATTAAAACCCCTGAATCCCAAGGATTATTGAAGTCATATGAAAGCGTTGGCGATTTAAAGGAAAAAATTCATAAAAGAACCGAAAGCGATATATCAGTTGCTAAACTAAAGGATGAAAAGAAGCAACAGCAGTATTCATTTATTTAGTGAATCATTTATTTCTTTTAGAGACTATATAAGCTGAAAAAGCGTTAGTGAACATTGTAGCTATAAGGCATCATAGTTGAAGTACTCATTTTTGAATTGTAACTTATCATTTTCTTGGATCAAATCCTTTACATTCTTGGATAATATTTTTTCTGCCAAAATATCTGTTAATTTTTCTTCAAATGTCAAAGCACTAAACATTATTTTTTTAGGCAAATGCTTAAAGACTTTTTTGGTTGATATAGATTTGTCATTGATATTATCGTCGACATTCATTTCTTCTATAATGTTTTTTTGTTTGAAATATTCAGAATCAGTTATTTTTTGAAGTTTTCTGAGCATCATGTTTGTTGTTTTTTCTAGCCTCTTCATTTCTTTTTGCTCAACAGTGTAGTTTTCACTAACGCTGAGTTCACTGTACCAATTATGCGACGTTTTGTCTTTACTTTTGGTTCTTAGCTTGTCTAACAATCTATATCTTAAGGTATGCGTCCATTCTACAGAGTCAGAATCTTTAATTGCTAGATCTTTTTTGTTGGTTGAGTTTGCGCTTGATTGCAATGTTGAATCAAGTATATGTGGAGTATACAAAAATGGTAAAGTTTTGACTATACTGACATGAAACTTGTTGTTGTCTTTTTTCAAGCCATTATACTCACTCCAGTAGCTTTCAAATTTATCTCCTATTAGTGGCAACAATGGTTTACTGTTAGTAACAGTACAAAGATTGCTTAAAACATCGGATGTTAAGTTATCATTTTTTATCCAATTCAAATTGTCATCCAAAAAACTGTTTAAAAGAGTCTGATTTTGGGCAAAATCGCATTTGAAAATACCTCCAATAAATTGATTAGGAAGAAAAATTGTTAAGTTTTGTAGAGCATATTTTTTGTTACGAGCAGCTTTGTAACATCTTAGATTATCAGGATTTCTTAATGCTTTTTCCTTTAAGGTCATTTTCTCAACTTTAATTTTTGTTTTAATCTTTGTCTTTTCCAAAACCCAATCAGAAATTTTATTCCATTTTGCAGTATTATTATAGTTTGATCCCTCATTATTATATGTTGTTGAGTCTTCATCGTCGTAGTAAGTACAAATAGGTTCACTCCACAACAACGAAGTCTTGGCAGATGACTCAAAATTATTGATGGCTTTAGACCATATCAATTCACCCTCTTGACAGTAGTTTAAAGTAATGTCACTATATATATTGGCCATACCATTCTTTAATGAGTGTCTTTTCATTATTTTAAAACCGGTGTATTCAGTCGGAATAATCCACTTGTTTATTTGTTTACTTAGGAAATGATGTTTAGGTATACCTAAAAGTTGTCTAACTGTTGATCTGATACTAACTTGACCATCAGCATAGTTATTGGTACAGATTTTGTGTTGTCCATTTAGTAATTTGTTTAGAGGAAGACAGAGATTGACGTCGATTAAGCATAGTATTATGATGAAGGTAGATATTTGCATAGGTTCTTTGATTAATATATTTTAGAAAAATAGTATAAATATTACAAAGAATATTATCAGCCACTTGAACAGAAAAAAAGTTATCTTCTTAGTTATTCTGCTTAAGAATCCAAAAATCATATAATAATATATTTGGTAAGTTAGTAGTAAACTTTTATTGGTTTTGTTTTTTTTCCAATTAAAGAAAATATGGATTAGTTGAAAAAAAATCATTGTTTTGTCACTCTTTATATATCCATTAAATATATATTAAGATTTAATTCTAAAATACTTGTGTCGAAGCATTCAATCTAAAGTAATCATTCAATTAAATAAAATCACTTATTTTTGTTTCTATTAATTAAAACAAATTAGATTTAATTAATACAAAGGGATATCGCTACCAATTCTATTTAGTTATTGGCAGGTTTCGAAAAAAAAAAATTCTGATTTATAGCCAAATAAAAAACACACACATCCAAAGCAAACAACAAGGAAAAAAAAAATTTTTTTTTTCAAACACTCAAACACGTTTAAATAAGGGTAACTAGTAAACAACAAATCTATAAATAACAGATTGTGAAAAGAAAACACCACGAAGAGTTAATCCTAACAGCATATTCTATATTCCATATGAAACTTGATATAAAAAAAGACTTTTCTAATTCCTCAGAAAGAGTCAAATCTTTGGATTTCCATCCAACTCAACCATGGTTGTCATCTACCTTGTATACAGGTAAAGTTGAAATCTGGAACTACGAATCAAAAAAGTTAGTAAGATCTATTGATGTTACTGATCTTCCTGTAAGAGCAGGTAGATTCATTGCCAGACAAAATTGGTGTATCCTGGGTTGCGATGATTTCAAAGTAAGAATCTATAATTACAATACTGGTGAAAAGGTTCATGAGTTTGAAGCTCATCCTGATTATTTGAGATGCATTGCTGTTCATCCAACTCTACCTTACGTTTTAACCTCTTCTGATGACGGATTAGTCAAATTGTGGAACTGGGAAGATAGTTGGGCTTTGAAGCAAGAATTTGAAGCTCATGATTCTATTGTGATGTCTGTTGCTATTAACCCAAAGGATCCATCAGTATTTGCTACCGCTTCTTTAGACAGAACAGTCAAGATTTGGACCATTGGTAAGTTTGATCCAAACTTAACAATCTTGGCTCATGAAACTGAAGGTGTAAACTATGTTGAATATTATCCACACCAAGACAAGCCATATTTGATTACCTGTTCTGATGATTGCACTATCAAGATTTGGGATTACCAAACCAAATCATGTGTTTCCACAATGATTGGTCACGATTACAATGTTTCATTCGCAACTTTCCATCCAACTCTACCGATTATTATTTCAGGTGGTGAAGATTCATCTGTCAAAATCTGGTCTTCCATTACATACCAATTAGAAACCTCAATGAGATTGAACATGGAAAGATGTTGGGCTGTTGCCACTCATCCAGATGGTACAGCTAAGAACATTGTTGCCGTTGGTTGTGATTCCGGATTTGCTGTCTTATCCATGGGTAACAACGACCCTATCTACTCCATGGACCAACAAGGTAAATTAGTATGGTGCAGTAAAAAGGGTGGAAACAATAGTGAGGTTTTTAGTGCTATCATTAAGCAAAAGAAGGACAACGAAGGTGAAGACAGCGAAGATGAAGAGGGCGTACATACAAAATTGCAAACTAAGGAACTTGGTTCTGTTGACATTTACCCTCAAGTTTTGAAACATTCACCAAATGGTAGAAACGTTGCAGTTGTTGGAGATGGTGAATTTGTTATTTATACAGCTTTGGCCTGGAGAAATAAGGCATTTGGAAACTGTAAAAGTTTTGCTTGGGGTACTGACTCTAACACTTATTGCCTGGTCACTTTGCAAGGGGAAGTTCAAATATTTAAGGATTTCCAGCAAGTCACTGATTTCCCAACTTTTGAAGAACACAGCATAGTCAAATGTTTTGACGGTCCATTATTAGGATTACAAACTGCAGATGGTGATATTCTATTTGTTGATTGGGAATCCGGTGATGAATTGAAATCCTTTGAACTAAATGCCAGCAAAATTATTTGGAGTAAAAATGAAGAATTGGTTTTGATTTACACTGAGGAAGAAAATGGTTATATTTTGGAATACAACAAAGACTTGATTTATGAAACAGAAACAGAAGATGAAGAAAATGAATTCTTGAGTGTATTATACGAGTTTAATGACTCTGTAATGTCAGGTGAATGGGTTGGTGATGTCTTCTTGTATTCCACAACACAAGGTAAATTATCATACTTTATAGGAGGAAGCTCAACCACTGTTGCTCATTTTGATCAACCTAAATACGTTGTTGGTTACTTGGCAAATGATAACAAAGTTTACGTTTGTGACAGAGATATGCACATAACAAGCTATCCTCTATCGATTAGTGTTATGGAGTTCCAAACTTGGGTAAGCAGAGGTGCTGTTGAAGAAGCTCTTGATGAGATTTTACCAAAAATTCAATCTAAAAAGGACTTGATGACTATATCGAAATTCTTGGAAAATCAAGAATTGTATCAAGAAGCCTATACAGTTACACCAGACGATGATCAGAAGTATATGTTGGCTATTAAGTTGAATTTGCTTTCCGAAGCCTTTGATTTATTAAATGTTGAAGGTAATGTCGTTAACTCTCATAAGTGGAAGTTACTGGGAGATACTGCTTTGAATAAATTTAATTATAAACTGGCCATAAAATGCTACTCATCAGCAGATGATTTGGAATCATTGTTTTTGATCTATTCATCTTTCAACATGAAGGAGAAGCTAATTGAAATTGGACATATAGCTGAAAACGAAGGTAAATTCAATATTGCATTCAACTCATACTGGTGTGCTGGTGACATACAAAAAATCTCTGATCTACTGGTCAAAACCGGTAGAGTACCACAGGCTGCTCTATTTAACTTTACTTATGGTGAAGATTTAGAAAAAGTCACTGATTTATGGAGAAAGTCACTAGTAAAGGATGGCGACTCAGAATTGGCCGAGAGAATTATCACACCAAAAAACGCAAATGCTCAGCAATTTGAAAACAATAAAGAAGAAGAATCTTTGATAGATCTACAAGAAAGTGGTGATGTTGTAACACCAGAAGAAAATGTTGCAGAAAATGAGCTTGAAGACAACGGAAACCTTGTAGAAGTTGAAGAAGAAACACAACAAGAGGATAGTTTGATTTGATGAATTAATGATTTTTCCTAAAGTAAAGATCACCTAAAAAGGTTATACTGTTTTTTTTTTCTTTCAAAAATTATATATGTAGAAGTTAATAGATGTGTATTATTGATCATTTTTGAGTAATGCTTTTAGAGATATTTTGATGTCCTTTTTATTTCTACATACAATGTAAAATTCACGACTTGAATCATTACAAGCACGAGGTTTGAATTTCTCTACATTTTCAAAGAGCTTTGAGCACCTTTGTACAAATAGATCAACATCAGGACCTGCTAGTATCTTACAGAAAAAGGAGCCTTTAGGCTTCAATACATTAAAGCAAACTACCAGTCCAGCATTACACAAGTCCAGTGATTTCAAGTGGTCTTTAAATCTTATGGAAGTTAGGTTGTGTAACATATCACTCATTACGACATCAACAGTGAAGATGCTTTCATTGTTTATTTTATGGACATCGGCATTATTGAAAAAGTCTCGTATGGCTACCATGGTTGATTTCAAAAGCATATTGGCTTGCATGAACGACACACCGCTCAATGGTTTTATTTCTAACAAATCAATTCCTAATATTTTGGAATTTCTATTGGATTCTTCTTTTGCTACCTGGCACCAAGCACCAGGAGCAGCCCCTAGATCTACAATGTTTTGACTTGTTCTTTTATCAAACACATGATACTTCTTGTTTATTTCTTTAACTTTATATGCTGCCCGTGATCTATATCCATTTTCTTGTGCTAATTTGGTAAAAGGATCATTGAGTCTTTTGGAAACCCACGCTGCAGATGAGGAAGGGAGTTTCTTATTCAGATGACGAATTTGTTGTAAGTTTTTAGAAATGTGACATGATTGAAACATGATACATGGATAATGCTTAATAAGCTTATCTTATGTTCCTGAAATATATAAGAATGTAATGCCTTATCTAATAATTATAGCACAAGGTAGCGTTTTCCTGATATAAAATCGATATTTTTTGTTACAAAAAAAAATATGAATATTAATTGCCGTTTTGGGGATCGGTGAAAAATTATTGTAGTAAAAAATAATATTCAAAATTATAATTTAATTGCTTT
>ERZ794949.483-NODE-483-length-12482-cov-167.065985_pt1 | contig 12482 bp, 6 predicted proteins | sample MGYA00511363_ERZ794949 | MGnify/ENA primary metagenome ERZ794949 (study PRJEB30137, sample SAMN04331402) | food metagenome | isolation source: T1 must sample point D1 replicate B | place: Australia: South Australia ...
TTTTTTTTTTGGAGTGTTTGTTTTCCATTTTGCTTACTTTTTTTTTACTTAAATATTTCACTATATTTGAAATTGTAAGCTTACGAACTTGTTCAATAACAGTATTATAGAGTGACCCAAAACACATATTACTTAATATCAGATGAGCATGGACGTTTCTGCCGAACTTAAAAAGCTTATTGATGATTTCACAGATCCTAGTAAAGGGTATCTTGATCATGATACTATAGAAATATTCAATATTTTACCTAACAGACCACACAATCCTGAATACTACAACATAATCAAAAAACCAATGTCTTTTCAAAAGATTTACAGACAATGCAAGCACTATAATATTGAGAATATTCAAAATTTTGTAACAGATCTATGTCAGATTGTTTACAACTGTAAGTTGTTCAATCCAAACGAATCTATATTCTACAAAAAAGCTGAACACTTGGAAAAGGTTTTGAAAGAGAAGATAATTCCCAAGGTTGAAGAATCACTTAAAGTAAAAAATTTGAAATTCGTTGATTTTACCGAAGCTGCTGAAAAACCAGCCCCTGTAGCCGAATCGAAGACACCAGAAGCCCCTGATGGCAATGAAGTCATACAAAGCAAGGAATCTTCTGAAAAAAACGAAGTCATTGAAGCTAATGCCAACATAACTATGGACACTAGTTTACTTGACCCATCCCAACTGGATGGTACCGATGATGGAAATGGAGTCTTTACCGCCGTTGATGGTCGTAAGTTTTTAACATCTGTTGATGTTGCCAGCAAATTCACAAAAGTTCCAATTGGCAGTATTAACAGATATCCAAATTTCATAAAGGAAAGAACAGTCAATTACGAAAGAAAATTGTTTGATGATATTAATGAACACATTGCTAGAAAAAAAGGTAGACCTACCTTAAAGAGCAATTTGGAATTGAGATTCATCAACTTTATGAATGAGGAAAAATTGACTACCTTTCCCTTATTGGACAACAAAGCTGAGTTTGTTTTCGATGGTAATGTCAATACTTATGAACAAGTCAAATTTAATATTAAAAGAGGCTTTATAATTGATATTTATGAACTTTACAAATCTTTGGAACAAGTCACTGCCTATCAAGTTGAGAATTGTTTAAGAAAAGATAGAGAAGAGATAACTAATTTTTGTACTAGAGTAAGTAAAAGGGCATTTGCATACTTTAAAGATCTACCTAATGAACCTGATGTAAATGAAAAGGTCATTGTTGATAGATTTTTAATGGATGAAACAGTATTTGAAATTGGTTCTTTTGTATTATTAAAAAACCCTGTTGATCCAACCAGACCTATACCGGCTCAAATCTTTCAAATCTGGAAAGAACCTTCTGACAGTTCTATGTGGATGTCTTGTTCATGGTATTTAAGACCAGAACAAACTGTGCACAGAGCCGATCGTGTATTCTATAGAAATGAAGTTGTCAAATCTAACCAATCAAGAATTCATAGAGCAGAAGATATCATAAGTCTGTGTTCAATTGTGCATTTTACCAGATATGTCAGAGCTGAACCTTTAGATGTAGTTGAACCAATGTTTATTTGTGAATATAGATATAACGATAGTTCCTACAAATTTAACAAAATCAGAACATGGAAGGGTGCGGTTCCTGAATGTATTAAAGAAATAGGAGAAGTTGATGTTCCTTTGCCGCAATTGAGATATATGAAGAAGTTTGAATCACCATTAAAACATTTAGTTGATGCATCTTTACCGTTGAATACCGATGCTGCTCAAAAGGTATTTCCAGGTTTGCAAACCGAAGATGACAGAGAACAACCTTCTATTGGTAATGTATACAGAGATAAAATAATAGATAAGGATGAATTAGGTGAATACTCGACTTCAAGAGTTTATACCCAAAGACACTTGATATTGCCACAGCATTTTGATTTGCTACCTTCAAACATCAGATTTGATCCAGTTAATCAATCTTTCATTGATTCCAGCAGTGCGTTGTCATCGTTTGTCTACAAGGTATATGATTCTGGAATTAATGTTAGTAATTTGTTGAAAACTGGTGGAAGCAATAAAATTGGAACACACAGCTTTAGCAGAGCTTTACCACAAGTTTCAATTTCTAGTACTGGGACAAAAGCTCAAAGACTAGCTACTTTGAATAGCTTAGCCCCTGGACCTACTGTATTTAAGACTAAGCATAAACAAGTGAATTCTGGAGGAGCTAAAAGTACACTAGTTACCAAGCCCTTCAGAGACGAGGAAATGAAGTTTATGACAAGAAATGCTGAGAATATGAAACCATCCATTACAAAGACCATTCTAACCGAGGCTGATAAAACAAAAAAGAAGTATACTTCATTGCCATACATGCAAAACAAAAAGACTAATAAGGGTGAAATATCAGGAACCAAAAGTCATTATTTAGATGCATTGTTGCAATTAAACAGACATTTCAAAGGAAATAATACTTTAATCAATGAAAACAGGGAAATCATTAATGCAAATGATATGTACTTATTGAATGAAGAACACAGTTATGTTTTAAACACTCCGTTGTTGAACAATATTGAAGGATTTGTTAGAACCGATAATAACATGCATTTTGAAATGATTAAGAATGTAGAAAGTTATAATGAACAAGTTGTTGATAAGAACAAAGAATTGATATTGTATAACAACAAAAATTTAAAGAATGAAGAAGAAAAGCTACTGCAAGAGTTTAGAAAGGAAGATTTCAAACAAAAAGAAGCTGAAGAAGAAGAAGAAAGAAATAAAGTTGTCAACTCGGATGAAGAAATTGACAATTTGTACTTAACCAAAAACGAAAGAAAAAGAAGAAACTCTGAAAGTTCAATGGACAGTTACATTGATTCGGAGTTATCTGACAGTGAAATAATTGAAAGAAAAGCTTACAAAAAATTACAAAAAACGAAGCTTGTGAAAGAAGAAGATATCATAAATAAGTACTACAAATATGTTGATGGTATGAACAAGGGTGATTTGATTTGGTTTACTGGTCTCTCTCTCAATATCAGCAAAAGAGTAATAGATTATAAAGATCCAATGAGCAATGTTGGTCCAAGTTTAGAGTACTTGAAATACAAGCTGAAAAAGGAAAATTCAAAATAAATTTATATTCGGGTAATTCTGTTTTATATACATCGGGACTATTTCTTAAAAGGGTAATTCTTTTTTTATATACATCGGGATTATTTCTTAAAAGGGTAATACGTTGACTTCAGTTATTACCTTTCATATATTTTATTCCCACAAGTACAGAAGTTTAAAAAAAATGTGAAAAATACTCATATTAGGGAAATTTTCAGTTAACTGCAATTGAATTTTAAAACTCTGTATATAAACGTTACGATGATTAACAAAATGTCAAAGTTTTTTTTTAAAATTAAAGACAGTTATGAATTTGAAATTATACTATTAATACAAATAATTGAAAACAACCCATAAAACCATATATTATATACTACAAATATGTCTGATTTCGATAAATACACTACCCCTCTATCCTCTAGATACGCTTCCGAAGAAATGTCCTCCATTTTCTCCTTGAGAAACAGATTCACTACCTGGAGAAAGTTATGGTTAAATTTAGCCATTGCTGAAAAAGAATTAGGTTTGAACATCATTTCTGATGAAGCCATTGCTGAAATGGAAAAAAACTTAGAAATCTCTGATGAAGAAATCAAAGCTGCTTCTATCCAAGAATCCATCGTTAGACATGATGTTATGGCTCATGTTCACACCTTTGGTGAAACTTGTCCTTCCGCTGCTGGTATCATTCATTTAGGTGCTACTTCCTGTTTTGTTACTGATAACGCCGATCTAATCTTTTTGAGAGATGCTTACGATATAATCATTGCTAAAATTGTCAATGTCATTGATAGATTATCTGAATTTGCTGAAACCTACAAAGATATGCCTGTTTTGGGTTGGACTCATTTCCAACCAGCTCAATTAACCACTGTTGGTAAGAGAGCCACTCTATGGATCCAAGAATTATTATGGGATTTAAGAAACTTTGTCAGAGCCAGAAACGATATCGGTTTAAGAGGTGTCAAGGGTACTACTGGTACTCAAGCTTCTTTCTTATCTTTGTTCCATGGTGATCACGATAAAGTTGAAGCTTTAGACAAGAGAGTCACTGAATTACTTGGTTTTGATACCGTTTACCCAGTAACTGGTCAAACATACTCCAGAAAGATTGATATCGACATCATTGGTCCATTGTCTTCCTTTGCTGCCACTGCTCACAAGATGGCTACTGATATCAGATTATTGGCCAACTTGAAGGAAATTGAAGAACCATTTGAAAAGCAACAAATTGGTTCTTCTGCTATGGCTTACAAGAGAAACCCAATGAGATGTGAAAGAGTATGTTCCTTAGCCAGACACTTGGGTTCTTTATACAACGATGCTGTTCAAACTGCTTCTGTCCAATGGTTTGAAAGAACTTTGGATGATTCCGCCATCAGAAGAATCTCTATTCCAAGTGCTTTCTTAACCGCTGATATCTTATTATCCACTTTATTAAACATATCCTCTGGTTTAGTTGTTTATCCAAAGGTCATCGAAAAGAGAATCAAAATGGAATTACCTTTCATGGCCACTGAAAATATCATCATGGCTATGGTTGAAAAGGGTGCTTCCAGACAAGAAGTTCACGAAGAAATCAGAGTTTTATCTCACCAAGCTTCCAATGTTGTAAAGAATGAAGGTGGTGATAACGATCTAATAGAAAGAATTAAGAATACTGAATTCTTCAAGCCTATTTGGAATGACTTAGATACTCTATTAAGACCTGAAACCTTTGTTGGTAGAGCTCCTCAACAAACTGAAAAATTCATTAAAAACGATGTTGCTAAAGCTTTGGAACCATTCAAGAGCATGATCAACAAAGAAGAAGTCAAATTAAGCGTTTAGGTCTTTTATATTACGTTTATAATCTGATAAGAAACCATTGATTGGTATTGAATAAATTTTATATTTATCTTGTTTTTTTTTTTTTTAAATTAAAAAAAGTTAATTTTTCCGATGGTAAAAAAGGAGATTAAAGACTATTTCATATATGGGTTGTAATCTTTAAACAGCGAAATAAGATTTTCTGTTGGAGTATATAAACAAGGCTCAATGAAACAGTGAATGTTTTTTTTACTACATTAATTTATTTTCCTTCTTCCAATTAATGTGTTAACATCAACCATAAACTAATTTTCTGCTTGTATCAACACAATGGTTTATAGAATTGGTATTGTTCAATTAACTTCTACAAATAGTTTAGCTAATAATTTAAGCAAAGTCAAAACATACATCCAAAAATCGCTTTCAGATAATTTGGATATTTTAGTTTTTCCAGAAGCTACAGACTTTATATCTGAAAACAAGGAACAAAGTTATGAATTAACTCAAAAAGTCAATTCAGATTTCTTGACTCCTTTGCAGTCATATATTAAATCGTTGGAATTGGCCAAGTTACACATATTTATAGGCATCCATTTACCATCCATCAAGACTCCTGAAACAAAGGTAAGAAATTGTTTACTTCATATTTCTAACACAGGTGCGATTATTAATAACTACCAAAAGATACATACCTTTGATGTTCCTAAAGTAGACATCATAGAATCAAACTTGGTTGAAAAGGGTGTTGTATTGCCTGAACTACAAGTCATTGATGATATGAAAATTGGTCCAAACATCTGCTACGATATTAGATTCCCGGAACAAGCTTGCTATTTAAGAAAATCAGGAGCAAATATTTTACTGTACCCTTCTGCATTTACCATGTTGACAGGTAAGCTTCATTGGGATCTTTTAGGAAAGGCTAGAAGTTTAGATACCCAGTGTTATTCAGTTTTAGTAGGTCAAGTTGGTAATCATAACGAAAAAAGAGCCTCTTGGGGTCATTCAAAGATTGTAGGACCATGGGGTAATGAACTATTGACTTTAAAAGAGACTGAGGAAGATTATGGATTCTTGGAAATCGACTTAGATGAATTGGAAAAGGTCAGAGATGGTATGCCTTTGTTTGATCAAAAACCTGATAATATGTTTTAAGTTATATATCTATAAGTGTTAAAATTACTGCTTAATTTGAAAAAAATGTACTTAAGTCTATCACATCGTGGCCTTCATCTTTCTTGGCTAATAACGCTTCTTGCTTATTTATATCAGAATTTTTGTGTTTTTTGTTTTTTTAGCTTAGGTGGCTCTTGTTTATAATCATCAGCAGATATATGGTTAATATTTTCAGAACTCAAAATTGAAATTTCTGTTGGTTTTTTTGTAATGTAATCATTAACAACATCAAGCATTTTCTTTGATGAACTCAAATTAATTTTGTTTTGACGAATTCTTTGATAGTTGTCAGTATCACCACTTAAATCATTATCACCAACATTTGCATTAATTATCTTCTGAATATTTATGATTTGGTTTTCATATCTTTTAATTTCTTTCTGTTTTTCTTGAATCATCATTTGCAATCCGTTTGCTGTTCTTAAATCATTAAATTTTTCAACATTACATTCTAATTTAGCTTTAAGAACAATCCAAGGAAACTTTTTTGCTACAGTTTTGGGGTTCAGATCAACTTTATAGTCATTTTCCAATGATTTCTGGTATTTTTTGAATTCTTCAATACGGCTGTTGGAATTTGTTCCCATTCTTGAGCTCGATTCGCTTTCAAATTCAAAAGATGCTTTTAAAAATTGACATAATTTTGCAGCAAATACTTCATCTTCTTCTAAAGTTTTTTGAACAGACATCTCCAAAATGATATCACTATCACTATCGGTTGATAATATAACTTCTTTTTCTATGAAGCCACTTTTGTCATTGTCAGACAAATCGCTAATTTCATTATTAACATATATCCCTTTTAAAGCATTATAAGCCAATCTATCTGCCTTGTTATTACCATCAACATTTAAGTGACCTGGAACCCATTTCATTTGGAATATATCTTCTGCATCAAACTCTTTATAAAAAGTCTTGAGCTGTAAATATGGTTTCATACATGTCTCAATATAAGACCCATTAATAATAGTATTTTCATCTTTCAAATCAATATTTGCAAGATGCTTTTCAATAGCAAATAAGGAGTATGCCGAATCCGTGTGAATTATAACATTAAAAATCTTTTTAATAGAATTCTTATTCAATACTTGATACATTAATAACAGATCTTCAAATACACGTTTGCAAGCTGACAACTCCGCAATATTGTTAGTTTGTTTATCAGAAGTAGTAATTTTATCTGGTCTACCACCGTGTTCTTTCAACAATTTGGACAAAATGTTTCTGTCCTCTTCTTTCACGTATTGCAAATCATAATAGATACCTCTTCCCATACTCTTAAGGTCAGAAGAGCCATCACAGTACGCATGAATAATGCTTTGATCAGATTTTTTAAACCCAATGTACGGCAACTTCTCTATATTTTTTTTATTCATGTACTTCTCTTCATACACATATAGCTTATTCAAAAGATAGTTGTAAGCATATTGTAACGAAGGAACTTTTCTTTGAAATGTTGCACTTTTTTCATTAGCTTTAACACACTTGTTTCTGTAATTTTGATGAGTTTTTAGTAAATTATAATTATCAAATATCACAGAATAGTTATCAAAACAGTCAACAAACATATAAACCGGAGAAGAGACCCAATTAAAAGATGTTTTATTCACATTGTAAAGAACCGTTTTTTCCAACAAAGCAAAATTTAAGTTGTTTATAGGACAATTGTATACATCATAAATCTTTCCTTGAGAATCTTTCACCGTGTCTTTAGTTTTATTGTAAGGGGTAGTCAAAGTGCCATATTTTTTCTCATGATCAACCTGAAACAAAATTTTCGAATCTAATGTACGTTTACTAGTCTTTTGTATTGTTTTACTTCCATTTAAGTACAATTTTGCTTCCCCTTCTGTGCTGAAAGATTTAAATTGTGATCCCTTATAATTGGTAACAAGAGGTTCTGCTTCTTTCCAAGATAAAAACAATCCTGTTTTAAAACCTTTTCTAATAGCATAAAATTTCTTTTTAACCATTTATTAGAGCGTAGATATGTTATTGGTCATACCCTAAAGCTCATCCTCAGCCTCAAAGTTGGCAAAACTTTTCATAAGCACGAATATTCAGATTAGCTGGTAACATTGCACGTGACTAGCTTATAATTTTTTTTGCGCTGTTCCTTAATTTTGCAATAGCAAATATCAATGGTGAATATCATGGAGTTGTATCATTCTGAGCTTATATGTGTGTATACTACTAGCAAGAGTAAAACTTCAAAGGCCACAAACCTATTTTGTAATAACCATACTAGGGGTATTTTTAAATTGTCACATAAAGCGTAAAGGAAGCAGTTGTTGTTTTTAACACCTTTGTTTTTTAGTGTATTTTTTTTTTTTATAATAATTTTTATTATTTGGCTTATTTGTAAAGCAGCTAACATGATAAGACTATACACTAAATTCCTTCAGCATGCTGATCAGTATAGCACAATATACTATACAATTACAGATCACTTTAAAAATGACATATACATATCGGAGGATTACCCTATAAATTTCAACTACATTGATTTCAGTACGAGCTACAAAGATGATTTCGAAAACGAAGTTGACATTCCCATAGACTTTTTTATTAATAACTATATCAACTTCTATAGTAATACAGATAACAAGAATGCATTTATAGACAGTTTTGTATTTAACAAAATAGAACATCATAACAATAAAAATTATCAGTTGATCTTACAAAAGAATGAAACCACATATTCTTTCATAAAGGTGAATAGTCAACATAAAAAAAGTTATTCATTCAATGATTTGATAGATATAAACAATTTGCTCACAAAAGACATATTTGATATTTTCAATGATATTAAAACTCTTAAGGCTAGCATTAACAATCATAAATATCATGCTTTGTATAAGTACATATACCTTGATGAGATAACAACTCCAAAACCTCGAAAGGCCATAGATAATATAAAGACAGAAAACGAACAACTATTACTGCTGAGCACCAAATATGAATTAAAATCTCCCACGAGCACACAACTTCATGAAGATCATAATGCTTTGGTAAAAAAACGGAAACAAAAATTAATCAAAATCAATGAACACTTGAAAGCACTGTTACAATTAGGAACTCTTGAACCCCCTGAGAAAATTGTAAATGTTATTGATTCTTTAAAAGATGAGGAGCTGATGAAATTTAACTGTAATATTAGCAATTATTTGTTGTATATGAAAATAATATCCCAGGTGTTAAAAATACCTCTGTTTTACAAAAATCAAATATTTGTTGTCAAATTCAAGTCTGTCAATTCTTACGGTATCATTTTAAACAATGATACTGGAGAGAAATTGAAAATAATTCCATTCTACATCAATAAAGACAAAAACGTTGTTAATATTAAAAACTTCATCATAGGCTATAATTGGATCTTTGAGTACAATCAATATTTATGTAATTTTCTTCTTTAATTTTCTCATTGTATCTTCTATTACTTCCGTTTTTACTTTTATTTCACCTTGCAGCATCAAGTTGTCTTTTTCATAGTATATTATCACTTCAGTTTTTTTGGTTGGTTTTATAAGCACAACATCGTTTAGAATGTAGTCATAGTAAATGTTCTCTTTATCTAATACATTTTTGTTTTCAATGCTTGAGTCTAGCAACTCATAGAGATCATTAATACTTTTAATTTTTTTATCGTTATCTTGGTTGCTTGTATAAATTTTTTCACAGTAATGTCTCCATAGTACATTATAGAAATAATCACTTTCCAAGCCTTTTATTGTGCTTAATACACCTGTATTTTTCAACTTTTGCAACAACGCTTCATTACCGAGATTATCAAACTCTAGTTTTACTATTTCCTTATTAATGTATTTACATAACAAGCTTCCATTTTTCAAAATCATATCAACATAAAAACCTATACTGAAATCTTCAACAACAACCATACGAAACTTCAAATTCAACATTATTTTTCGTTTTTTTAATTCTATTTGAACCCTTCCTTCATTGCTTACATCAGTAATTGGAATTTTGTAAAGCTGTTTTTCTTTGTAAAATAGTTTTACTTCTAAGTCCTCTTCACTTTCATAAGTTTGCATAAACAATGTTTCATTTGAATACAAGATTTTTTCCTTTATTTCAATTTTGTAGTTTTTTATATCTTCTAAATTCAAATTACTTTCAAGTTCGTAATACTGAATTTTATTATTTGTCAATTCACTTCCTTTTTGATTGCTACTTTCAAATATTTTTCTGTAGTCATTTATAAATATTATTATACTACAGGTATCATTTAACAATCTAAATGACTTTTGATAATTTTGTTCACTATTGATTCCTGCATTGATATTAATCATATTTTTGACAAAATCATTTCTTATATCAGAAAGTAATTCTAGCAAATCTCTACTGATATTCCTAGTAAAATGAACCATTACATTTGTATAAACGATGCCATTTGTTGTAAAAAATAAATCTTGAAGCTCTTTGCCTAATACTCTTCCTAATTTTAACACATCTAATATTTTAATACTTCTAAATTCTTCATCTATCTCTTTGTTGGAAAAAATTTCTTTTATTGCTTTATAAAACTTATCTGATAGAAAGAGGACAAAATTTTTGTAAAACTTAACAAAGTAATTGTTAAAATTCTTATTTTCATCAAATGTTGACTTCAAATTAAATCTGGTTATGTTTGTGAAAACAAAATTTTGGAAAATCTTAAATACTTCAAATTCTTTAACCTTTGCTCTTGTTTTAAATTTCTTTATCATGTTTTTATAATTTCTAGTAAATTTTGCTTTAAAAATTCTGATAAAATTAATTTTTATAAAATCGTATCTTGGATCTAAGCTTTCAAGTGCATTTTGAATTGTTTCAATATCAGTTATCAAGTTAACAATTGCAAACTTCTGATTTTCAAAGTAACTTTTAAATTTTTGTTCAAAGAAATCCTCAAATTGTTTAATGTTCAATGTTTCAAAAAGATAATCCCATCTTTCGTCAAAATTGAATGATGCTTTTATTAAAAATATCTTAAATTGTGTGTATGATTTGTGAATTAATGCCAAATGTTTCACTGTTTTTTGGACCAATAACCGTTTTAAAAAATCTTCGTAAATAGAATGAAATAGCTTAAACAAAGAATTAAAAAACATATCTAGGTTTTGTTTAAATATAGCATCTACAAAAAGATTTTCAAAGTGTTTAAATTCACCTAATGTTTTTATCACATTTTTTATAAACTCAAGTTTTTGCTCAAATTCAAAAGTATTTACAATATCATTGAATAAATTGTATGAAGTAGCTTTCAGCTTGTAAAAATCATCGTTTACTAAAATGGTATCTGAAATATTATTGCCGATAAATGATTTTGAAGTGCTAACACTATTGGCAGTTGTGTCAAACTGATAATTAATGCTGCTTTGATTTGTTTGATCATAATATGTTGTTGTAACATCATCATCATCGTTTACTTTTTTGTTATAACTAAAATCTTTATTGTATAAATTGCTGTGGTCAGTAGCTTTTGATAAACCTTCAACATAAACATTTCCAAGACATTCATTCTCTTTATTTTTTAGTTGAATATTTTTTTCATTTTTTAAGTGATTTGATTGATTATTTTTGACTATTTCTAACTTGGTAATCTCATTATTTAACTTGCAGTACAAAAACTCTAATGGAAATAAACACAAAACATATTGAACAACTTGTTGACAAAAATGATTATCTTTTTGTATACTCAAATTGATTAAATTTCTAGAATCTTTTAATAAAGTGTGGACATTTTTAACAAAACTTGATTTTTCAGTCTTTATAATTGAACAGGCAGAAAAATTGATTTTCACTGAATGCAAATAGTTATTAAATCTTAAATATATTCCTTTTAAAGCATCGTTTTCAGTCATTTTATCAGAGCCCAGATTGTTCAAAAACACAAAGTAATCCAAGATATTGAAGTCATAAAACACGTTCTTTAATAAATCAATTAATTTAATTGTATCTACTTCTTCATATATTGATTCAATTTTTTTGATATCCTTCTCATATATTTTAAGTTTAATTTGTTTGAAAAATTTATTTTTGAATGAAACCGGGTACTCCTTTCTTAGTAACTTCGTATCAATAATCTCAACGATAGTTCTATGGTTCGATATGGGTCTATATTGTGTATCTGAAACTTGAATATCAGGTACGGATTTAAGGAGTAAATAAAGGAAGTAAACCTTACTAAATAATACCTGGTCAGGTGATAGACTCGTCATAATCTGTTGCTAACTTGGTAAACATGTTTTTCAACTCATTTTTTTTAAAGAAAACTGCATAAATCGCAACTGAATCTTTATTTCATTATATAAAAAAACGGCCTATAGCAAGAGTAGTAGAGTATTGTGATGTCTTATGTTTTTTCATGGCTTACACAAAACTGCTTGTATTGATTAAACTTGGGTTGCTCATA
>ERZ794949.487-NODE-487-length-12407-cov-3.792989_pt1 | contig 12407 bp, 9 predicted proteins | sample MGYA00511363_ERZ794949 | MGnify/ENA primary metagenome ERZ794949 (study PRJEB30137, sample SAMN04331402) | food metagenome | isolation source: T1 must sample point D1 replicate B | place: Australia: South Australia ...
ACAATGTTTTTTTCTAGAGTTCTTCAAAACATAAAACCATACACAACACATATCCCAAAAATGGTCGCTCAAGTTCAAAAGCCAGCTCCAAAGTTCACCAAAACCGCCGTTGTTGACGGTGTTTTCGAAGAAGTCTCCTTAGACCAATACAAAGGTAAGTACGTTATCTTGGCCTTCATCCCATTGGCCTTCACCTTCGTCTGCCCAACCGAAATCATTGCCTTCTCTGATGCCATTGCCAAGTTCAAGGCCTTGAACGCTGAAGTCTTATTTGCCTCCACCGACTCTGAATACTCCTTATTAGCCTGGACCAACGTTGCCAGAAAGGATGGTGGTATTGGTGATGTCAACATCCCATTATTGGCCGACACCAACCACTCCTTGTCCAAGGACTACGGTGTTTTGATCGAAGATGCTGGTATTTCTTTGAGAGGTTTATTCGTCATTGATCCAAACCAAGTTGTCAGACAAATCACCATCAACGACTTACCAGTTGGTAGATCCGTTGACGAAGCTTTGAGATTAGTTGAAGCCTTCAACTGGACTGACAAGAACGGTGCCGTTTTACCATGTAACTGGACTCCAGGCTCCTTAACCATCAACCCAGATGTCAAGGGCTCCAAGGAATACTTCGAAGCTGCCAACAAGGATTAATTAAAAGTATGCTTAATCTGAGTTATATATAATGAAATAAAATAAAAAAAAATGTTATTTTTTTTTACTAAACAGTATTCTTTTCATATCCACTTGATACGTACACCCACTTTAAAAACTTTCTCCATGTTTTCTTTCTGCTCACCAATCCCTTCATGATCTGTAGATATGTCTTAACGGTAAGATCAGGAACATCTTCATTTCCTAGATAGTCCACCTTGTCTGGTATCACTCCAGCCAGCTTGAGCAAGTCTGTGGATGTGTATTCAACTTCATAGGCAAAGATATCCTCAATCAACTGCTCAATGTTGTCCTTATACTTCTTCTTATCCTTCAGTTTATAGTAATTTCTGTTTAGTTTATCTAACTTTAGGAAGTATTGAGTGAAAGATAAGGGCGTACCAAACTGGTTTTCAAAAGCGGGCCCGTTTGGTAAGTTTTCTGGCTTTGGCTTCGGTATGGATTTATCTTTGTTCATCTTAGGCCTTTTCTTGCCCTTTCTCTTTTGTATTCCTATAGTGGCAATGTTGTCGATTTCATTTTCCAAATCCTCAAAGAATAAAGACCAGTTCATTTCGTTAACACTCATCTCTTCAGCACTAAAAGTTGATGCTTCAGTTGTTTTGTATTCCCATATTCTAAAGGCAGGGTTAAATGTAGGAATGATGGAACCTGCAACGTTTATGATATGGTAGGCATCCTGTTCCTTGTCCAAATCGTCATAATCAATACCCATGTTCAATTGCTTAAATTCTTTCCGGACCTTATTCATGTACCTATCTTTATTAACAGGAGCAGCACCCATGACCGAGAACATTGGCTCATCATCATTTAATCCGTCTTTATAGATAAGTTTACCTGCAGAGTCCTCAATTTGTAAGCTGTTCATGAAGTATGTTTCCTTCAAGCGTTGTCTTAGTTCATCCCCCTTGATGACATTGAAATAGTCCAAGTTCATGTGTCCCATCAAGTTCCCAATGATAACATCTCTATACTCATGAATCCATAGGTTAACCTTCAAGTAGCATGATTCCTCAAGATTTTTTTGAATTAGAGGAACATGAGATATTATCCAACACTTCATGCCCACTGCTCTGAACTGGTTCAAAACAGAACCAAGCCATAAAAGATGTTGGTACCCGGAGTCAGTTGGTGACATACATGAATCAACAAGTGGGTTCTTCTTGAAAAATAACATACTGTTCAATGATAAAACCACAAGCTTTCCAGGAACAACCTCTTTGAAAAAGGAACCAAATCTCTCATAGAGTCTTCTTTGCTCTTCAGGAATCATACTCTGGTAGATTGTCCCCAACTGTCTAGTGATCATCGAGGGCCCTATATCCATCAGATTGTGTGGATATATGTCATTGTTCCCTATGGTCGGTATGATGGGGATGTCCGGATACAGGTCCAGCAGTCTTGTGGAAAAGTCCATGTTGTTGCCCATGATCTCAAAGCTTGTTCTCGGTATCTTTCTGTCATTGTCGTGTCTTGAGTTGTCCCCTGTCAACAGAATGAAGTCCACCTCGCTGGATGGGAAGTTCCGCGACATGTAGTTAAAGGTCTCAACAATCAAGTCCATGGGAGAATCACACCCCAACATAGGATCTCCAAACTTGGATCCCTTGGGTAAGTCAGAGGCAACATCAGCCTCAAAGTCCCTATGACAGGCATATTGAATCAGCCCACCCTCAATGTAATAAGGATCTGGATGTGGGTCTGTAATGTGTAGGAATCTCCCTTTCAATTGCGGCCCTTTGGACTTTTTATTTGTTTTTGTGATGTATTTCTCAGGATTGGCTATAAGAAGATCAATTTCTTCATCATCAAACGTATCCAGATAGTTCAGGTTATTTGGTGGCAGTACATAGAGATTTTCCTCAAGTAAGGTATCAAGAATGGCCTTGTTATCGTATTTTACATAATCATTGTAAAGATATAAACTTAGAAAGACTATGGGAGATAAAATAAGGAGTGATCTCCAAAGTCTTAGATATGTACCAGTATGCATTATTGGTTACACACTTCAGATTTCATCCTTGAAACAGATGATAAAGGGCAATGATTATGATGATATATAAGTCCAAACTTAAGAATTTGCAGGAATGCATTTTCTCCCCCCAGACATATGCTAAAAAAAAAGAAACCAGTCGAAGACGAGAACTGGGGGGTGAAAATCCATAGCCACTTTTCTGGGAGACTCATCACGCACTGCGGCAATTTCTGCAATTAATCACTCCGGACACACGTGTCACTGCTTGGTATTTTTCTGCGCAGCAAGCTTTCTCGAGTCCTGCGATAAGTCTATCAGCTGGAAAGTTTCCACCACTCTTGGCATTGGCTCCTCCTCACTTGTCAGTACTGTGGGCTTGAACTCCTCAAAGACGTTCATCTTTCGGAATTTCTTGTAATTGTTTTTTATGCTCTTTGGTTCGTCTTTGACATTTGCAGTTGTCTGCTGGGAGTTTTTCTTTCTTTCTTGTAGGTTTAACTTTCTGAGACAGTAGTTGATTTTTGTAGAGCTTGGTGTTTTAATATCAGTTAATGTGTGTTCCAGACATGTGTAGTCAATAATCTTTGTAGTACCCACTGCTATAGCATTTTCCTTTGTGAGCAGTTCATATATTCTATTCAGTTCCGCTTTGTCGATAGGTTCTATCTTTTGTGGGCTATCTTGCCATATTATACTAAGCAGTTGATCGATATCAGTCATGATTGCTTAATTGCTGTGGTCAAAGACGATTGATATAAGAAATAAAGAGTCGTGTTCCACTAAGTGATATATTGTTTTGTTGATACGTACTCTTTATAGCATTTGGGAGAATTACCATTATGTTTTTCTTTATTATTTTTTTTTTTTTGGGACGGAAGGAAATCTTGATCTTTCACTGAAAAAAAAGGAGTAAATTGTTAATGAAGAACATTTCAAAATTAGATATCAAATTATCTATCCACAATTAATCTGCAGGAAATGTGTAAGAAAGCTGTTTATAAACCATTTAAGATAATCAAACCCTTTTGAACTTACCCAAAAATGCTATATAAAACTCCTTTATTTCCAGAATACACATTTTCTATGGACATCGTACCTTCCAAAGACGCCATAGCCGCTGAGAACAAGGAAAATGTTGTATACCTAAATTATAAGTACATTCCCTCATTGCATATTCTATTCTCCGCCATATACAAGACTATCATTGCATTCAAAAATACCAATAGCAACTTTACTGAATCTTCATTCATCAAGGACATTTTCATCAACTTGTACGCCACCAAAAACGTGAAAAAAGTTGCGTTTGATACTTTCAATGCCGATCCTAACAATGAATACTGCTTGAGAATTGAGCTTCTAGCTGTTTCGGACTCTTCAAATACTACAACTTCAAAGGATGAAATTCTTAAGCTGTTATCTGAACAGAAAGATTTAGACAAAATTAAAGAAATATATGGAACACATGATGAAGTTCAAATCAATGAAATAATTCAATTAAGAGGGTTGTAATAACACTCAAAGTATTACTATTAATTATAGCAACAAAAAAAAGGAACTAAATTCTATTATATACTCATTCAATAACTAAGACTTCAACTTTTTCTTTTCCTCCTCTACATAAACTCCAAAGCCTAAGAATGCCTCATTCAGCAGTATATCATAAACTTGCTTTTCATCAAATCCATTCGCAACGTACCTTGGATTCTTACTCAAATTCGATATGAACGGATCATAGTAGACATTTTCGTCTTCCCTCACCTTGTATTTCTTTTGGAGGTCCCTGTCACCATTGAAAGGTGTGAATGGAACATCACCCAGGTCAGCAGCACTTCCGTTATCTTTCAATTTGTCGAAATGATTATGTGTGTAGGAATTGGATTTCAAGACCTTGTTCAACTCCTCAAGCTTTCTTCTCTGTGATGACTTCTTAAGCTTGATCTCCATCTTTACATTGGCGATGATTTTATTTTTGTCCGTACCTTTGCTCAATTCATCAATTATCCTTTGCTTGTATGACTGATTGTCTTCAATGTTTTGTTCATCAATTTGCTTGATCAACTGTTGTCTTTCTCTTTCCAAAACTTGTTGCATGTTTTGCATGTCCTTTTGACTATTTTCTTGTCTTTTCAGTTTCTGATTATTTGTAGAGATTAACTTCTTATGCATTTGTTCATATTTGGATAGCTTCTTCTCTACAAAGGCTATTTGTTCCTCATTTTCACTATCCAGATTGCTTAGTTCAAAAATAACATCTTCCCTGTCTTCCAAAAACTTATCATACTCCTCCTTTGTATCAAAATCCTCCTCAAGCTTATTCATGATCTTATAGACCTTGTTTCTGATATCAATTTCCTTTTCTATTTCTATGTTATCAAAAATCTGTCTTTTGAATTTCAACTTTCTTAAAATTTTATTACAGTTCTCATATGGACACTTTGTAGGCCCCAAGGAAAAGATTCTATCAACACATGATTCACATATCTTGTGGTAACACTCTGGATTGACCAAAAACTTCATGTCTGGAGACAAGTATCTTGATGTTTTACAAATGGGACAGACGATATCCCTCATGTCATCATTTTCGTTTTCGGATTCAACCTCAGATTCGTCATCAGAGTATAACTTTTGTCTTTTGGCTGCAGAGTCAATGCCTCGTTCAAGTTGATCTGTTCTTATCACACCAGCTACCTGATTCATCTTGTTTAAGTATGTATAAGAGTCGAAGTCTCAATGGATGGTATCTGTTTGCTTATTAGCTTTTTGAAATTATACAATTTGGTATACACCTGAGGATTAAAAAAAGAAAAATTGTCAAGTTAAAGTGTACGCATAATGAATGCAGGTAAAAATATTGGTAGCGACACGCAAAATCAACAAAAAATGATATATACACAGCAATGGCTTAATCATCATACATAGGCCTCTTGCAATAAGTCCTTATCATCTTTTTGAACAATAAATCTTCCATCATTGTCTATCTCATCAATGTTGTACTCTACAAGAGTGTTGTAGTCAACCACTCTACTGTTCAACAAACCCTCTAATGGTGTTAAGTTTTCATAAACAAGTCTCTCCCAAATTGGGGCTGTAGTGTCAGTGTTCAAAAAGAAATCCTTAAAGTTCTGAACCACTCCGTAGTCAAATGGTGACAGAAATGTAACAGTGCCATTGTAGCTGTAGTAAACTATAGCTAAATACTGAATGACTCCAATCATAGAGGACTTTACCAAGACGTCTCTTAGATATTTGTTTTTTGTCAGCAATTTGCTTCTAAACAGTTTTATCTTTTGGAAAAACAGTATTCTGTTTCTGTTGATCAACTTGTCCACTTGGAAATTTTTATCTCCTTTGTAAATCTCACTTCTTCTGTAGTAATCTCTAGGCGAGCTCTCAAATTGCCCATATTCAAAACGAGTCAATGAATAATCATTATCTGGTAGACTTTCGATTTCTTCCACGATTTCAGAGAACTCATTATCAAAGTTATTTTTGCTGTGTTTCAGGAATGTTTTGTTCATTATTTCAAATTCATTACTGGTGAATCCCTTGGATATAGCAAATAATTGTGTCAACAGTAACCAAAAGACCCAAATTCCTTGGAACACCATAAAAGACACAGAGTACAACATAAACCTATCCTCTCTGTAAGCAGCACACAATTTGTCATCACCTAACAAAAAGCAGTCTTTATATTTGTAGGCATCTTCTAAGTAGTCGAAATACTCATAAGAGCCCTCTAAAATCAATGAGATTGAATACAATAAAACAACCACAAAGTAAATAAAAAACTTGTGGTTGTTCAATCCTACCTCCTTGAAGATCCAAATACAGTAATGATCTAATTTGTGGACAACCTTTTGACCTCTTTGTAAAAATCTTGATCTCAAAACCACCGGCTTGAAAGCATCTATATCAAAATGTCTCAAGTTGAATTGGTTTCTGCTCATAAGGGTATTAATATCATTTTTTAATGTTCTCAATCTATCATCTGGCGCATCTTCTTGTATGTACCCTGGATCGATCTTAAACATCAATCTGTAAAGCAACGTAGGCAACAAAAAGTAGATGAACACAACGGATCTTAAGAAGTAAAAAAAGCCCAACTCAGCCAAAGTAAAGTACAAAATTCTTGTTATGTGGAAATAAATCCCCCATACTATGGTACTCCAAAGAATACCGGATAGTAGATATGATGAGCTTAATGCCTTTTTTAGTCTTTCTTGCCATGTAACCCCACAGTTGGTAATGGTCATGGGTATCACCACATGGATGTACAAAAGCCCAAAGAGTCCGATGAGCAATGGTTGTATAATCAAAGTATGCACAAAGACGTTGTAGCAGTCACTCAGCTTGTTAATCAATCCCATTTGTAAAAATGGTAGAATAAAATACATGGCTTGGAATTGAAAAGCAAGATCCTTTGGTGGATGGTTCAGTTCAAAGAATTTACCGATGATTGTTGTAGAGAATATTGTGTCCCCATTGTACATATAGCCGTTCTTTTGTAGTGCTGACTTCAAGCTTCTTTCCGTGTCCATCTCCTTTGCCATCACAAAGCAGTCCTTTTGAGCACCATCTTTTAACACTGTTTCATACAAGTATGACTTGATGGAGCTGCCCAGCTTGTTAATAATCAGTCTTAAAACTTCAGAATTACCCTTAACAATGGCCCAATTGAGACAATTAAACCCATCGTTGTCTTTAAGACCCAACTGCAGCTGGTTTTCAGTATCTGCCAATTTCAACAGAGCGTTAACGGTCAATGCATCTCCTTGATAGCATGCCAGCATTAGAGCGGTTCTACCATCATTGTTTTGGTAGTTAACATCAATCTTGTCTCCATAATGAGCAAGAACATAAATGATGTTCAGTATGTTTGATGAAAGAGTTGCTAGTTGTAAAATATTGAAGCCCTGAGAATCAACAGCATTCACATCAGCACCTTTCTGGATCAATTCCTTGAATATGTATAAATGGCCGTATTTGACTGCCCAGTGCAATGGGGTTGTCTTTGAAACATCATTAGTAACTCGATCGACTTCGTAATCAGGTAGAGATAGTAAATACTTCACAACAGTTAGCCTATTGTTAATACATGCCCAATGCAAACCAGAAATGTTGTCATCCTTTTCAGGATCAACATCATTTTTGTAGTCTATGGCATTCGACTCTATGAGTTCCCTAACCTTGTCAACGTTCCCGTGCTGACATGCTAGCATATACTCTTCGTATACCAAATTGTCTTGTTTGGATGTATTAGAAAATTGGTCATTGCTGTATATGATTTGTATGGATGAAAGAGACTTATTTTCCTCGGTGTCATTTTCATTAATAGAAGCACCGCCATCAGCAGTAGATGCAGGCAGCAGTGAATCATCATCGCCATACAGGCTTTGGTCTATAGAGTTTTGATCGTTGTTCTCATGAAGGGAAATCTCTTCAGAATTTGTGTTCATCACTTGGAAAAAATTGTTTAAGATTTTACCTCAATTATGTGGCTTTATTTTGTCAACTGGTGTGTTGGTTATTGTAACTATTCTTTTACAATAATTGATTTTACTCACAGATCATCTACATATCTCCCGTTTCTTGAAAAAAATAAAGTAGAATCGTGGATCTATTAATATATCGATGTCAGAAAATTTTTTTTAATGATTATTTGCTGTTTTTTTATTCAGAGCTAATTTGGTCATGTGACTATTGATTAAAAATCAAAAAAAGGGTAAATATCAAGAATACAAAGTTTTAAAAATCATATTCTTCTATTCATTTAACAGATATAATAAGTGAATTACAATCACCAAGACCAAAAATACTATCCAATACGACATTAATTTAAACATGAGTGAATATCACCCAGCTTCAAAGGCTGAAGTTGAAGTTGTTAATACAAAAGATACAGAATACATTGCCTTCATTCAATCCCGTATAGAAAACATTGTAGATAAGTTACCACTCAGGTATAAGAAATCTTTATATCAGCAAAACAAAAAAGTTATTCGAAATGCAGCTATAGTCTTATACTTTTCCAATGGTCTGATAACTAGAAAGCAAACTCTTAGTGAATCATATGCTTCCATCAAGCCTTCAAAAAGTAGAAACTTTATCCACATGATTTACTTGCTGATGACTAATTCAAAGTTTTATGAAAAGGCACAACAGTTATATCCACACTTGATTAGACGACTAAAGACGTTGATAAACATAATCTTTTACTTGTTTGACTTCAAAGTTTTCCAAAGATCTTCTCCATTCAACTACCTCACAACATACCCATCTTTGAATGATCCTTTCAAAACCATAGGCAAACTCATGCTCATGAAGTTCGGAGTTTCTGAGCTGTACAATGGATGCATAAAGCAAAGACTCTTTCCAAAACAGTCTTCAACTCAGGATTCCGGTATCACCTATGAAAACCATGAATGTTTACTATGCTCGAATGAAAAAATCAACAATCCAGCTGTGTCAGATTGTGGTCACATTTTCTGCTACGATTGTTACATCAAATGGACAAGCAAGAGTTTGAATTGCCCTTTATGCAGAAACCCAACTCACCCAAGAGAAATTGTACTGCTGCGAAATTAATTATCTTTATGAAATGTTATCTGAAAAAAAACAAAAAAATGTATATAGCGTATCAAATGTTGGCCCATGTTTTCAACAAGTCCTTTTCTTCAAGCTTCTTTGTTTTGTTTCTAATGGCATTCAATCTTTCTTGGTAGTCACTGCTCATATCAACAGCATTAGTGTTTTTACTATTCTTTTGCTTGATTCTCAATTTCACGCTTTTGGTTCTATCACTTTGAACTGACTTCAAAGTTGGTAAGCCAGGCAATCTATCCACTTTGGCATGCTGAATGACTTGTGTCTTTGTTGGTCCATTGGTGTTTGGAATGACTTGAAGACTCTTGGTGGAGACGTATCCAGGGAAATTATTTGTCAATGCTGTTTCCGCAGTTACGCCAACCTTGGTACCCCAAGCATCCATTCCAGGAACAGATCTACCAGCTGGATTACTTGCTTTAGGATCAACAAGTGATCTTCCTGCACCGCTGATGACATTTTTCTTTTGTACAGGTTTATTGAACAACGGCGACTGTGCTGATTTTAAGGAACTTAGAGTAGGCAATGTCTTTTTAGATGGTGGTTGTGAAGTGGTGCCTACGTTATAAAATTGAGAGTTGTTAAACAAGGATGTGTTTGTGGATCCCGGTAGAGTAGGCAATGTGGGGACTTTTTTGTTTATGCTCATAGATGACATTGAATTATTCAAGTTATTATTAACAAAGGAATCTGACAAAGTTGATTTCTTCTTATTTGTTCCTGGCAATGAGGGTAGTTTGTTTTGATTATTAGTTGTGAAAGGTTCAGACTGTGGCATGTGATCCAAGGTCTTACTCTTTGACAATAATATCTGACATAACTGCTTATCATCCTTCACGTAATCAGCAAAGTTCTTTAGAAGAAGACTGATTTTATTTTCTCTTTCTATTTTATTGGACTCATGATCAAGCATCTTGGTGTATATATCACAAAGTTCATCAATACTAATTTCTCTATCTATAAAGAAATTGTTAGTCATTTCGAAGAGATCCATGGTCTCCTTGTCATGACCCCAATAATGTCTAGCTCTTTCTTTGAATCTTAGCTTTCTCATGGCAGATTCACTTTTATCTGCAAATGTAGTCTTTTCATTGGTGGTTTGAGAACTGTATGTGTTTCTAATAATGTTAGATTCATCTTCGTTAAAGAAAGCAAAGTCAGGATGCTTTTTACCATGCTTTTCAATATTGTGGAACTCAAGCTCAGCCTTTGTTTCAAAGGCTATTAAAGGACAATCGTCACTTGAACAGGAGAAATGCGATCTCTTCAAGTGAGAGTTCAAGCTGAGTGAATCTTTGAACCAGCATTGTCTTTCAGGAATGGAGGGAATTTTTTTACATATGAAACAGTATGCATGTATGGATTTGTCCATGTGCTTTTTCAGCTCATCATCAGAATAGAATCTTTCCTTTTCACAGAACATACACGCGGGATGGCCCTCAAACCCACTTTTAGGATCACCGTGTTTCATATGCTTGTCATAAGCCTTGATAGATTTGAATGTCTTGATTTGTGAGGGAAGCAGATGTTTACTTTGTCCACATAAATGACAGGCTTTAATATATTTATCGTGTGACTTCAAGTGGTCATTAAAGGCCTTGAATAATTTGAAACGGGAATCATCTAGTGGACATTTATACCACATAAGAGCCTCAACTTTTTCATAGATTGACTTATTTTTAAAGAAGAAATTTTTGTTTCCAATTTTTCCCCTGTAAGTACAAGTTTTGAAGTTTTCTGTAGCATCAGGTTGGAATGCATAAAAGGCAAACTTGGGATCTTCCTCTCTACAAAGAATACATGTGCTTTTGCCTTCAACAACGAAGTATTTGATAACACATTCATGACAAGTTGTATGGCCACAATTTGTAGTACATGCGATTTTAAGATCGTTTTGACAAATGATACAAGTGTTATCGATAGACATAGCTACTAGTGAGTTGTGTTGTATATAATTATAATGGTTGCAATCGGAAATATCTAATCACTGAGTCAATAAGACTTTAATATAGAGTTCATAATCAAAGGGAAGTTGTTCATATAAGAAGAAGAGAGGAAAAATTGAAAAAAAAATTGTATGCAGAGCTCTCAAACCTCATCAAACCGATATACTGATCCACTGGCCAAAAAAATTCAGGAAAAAAAAATTTTTAATGGTGAAACGTGACCTGAGAACATTTCGTGGATACCCTCTTCATTGACTTCTTACAAGAAGTTAGCAGTACCCTCAACACCAGTAAAACTATGATCAACTTCAGCTCCATTGCCAACATCCCAAGGATTATTTTCAATCCTAAGCTTTTACAGCCCTCCCTAACCTATCAAAACTTCAATGAAATCAACTTTGAGCTGCTGAAAACCAAACACAGCATCAAGTACATCGTTCTGGACAAGGACAACTGTATCTCCGCCGACAAGTCATCACGGGTATACCCTCTCTATCTCCAAAACAACTGGAACAACGGCTTGTTGAAGCACTTCCCGTTGAAAAACATTCTTATCGTCAGCAACAGCATGGGATCCAGCGATGACCCAGGGTTTGCTCAAGTCCACCAATTCCAGAAGAACTACCAGCAGGATGCAAACATATCCGCTGTGCTTCCTATCTTGGAACATAACTATAAAAAACCAGGCTGCCAAGCATCAATCATCGATCACTTCCAAAAGACAGACCCTGAAAACACCGTCAAGCCAGAGAACATCGCTGTGATCGGAGACAGACTGTTCACGGACATACTGATGGCAAATCAAATGAAAAGTCTGGGTGTGTATCTACAGCAGGGTGTTGCGTTGAAGAAATCAAGTCCGTGGATAATGCTCGAACAGGGTATATACAAGTGCTTTTTTTCCAATTGATTAATATATAAGAGATATTCTAATTTTTGTTGTGAATCATTTTTTGTTCATGTAGGTCAGTGTTTGGTTTCCTGGAAACTCCTTGTTGCTGCTTCTTTTGGCAGTGTGCTTGTTGATTGGATGTGGAAACTTGACATAAGGCGCATTGGCATTTTCTTGCTCGTTGTTCTTGTCGGCCATTGTTTCATCATAGCTTGGTAGCTTTTCATCTGTTTCCTCTGTTTGTTTCTTATCTTGCTTTTCCATTGTAGATCTAATATACTGGGGTTAATGGTCTGATAATACTTTGTTATGCTTT
>ERZ794949.488-NODE-488-length-12406-cov-2.622622_pt1 | contig 12406 bp, 14 predicted proteins | sample MGYA00511363_ERZ794949 | MGnify/ENA primary metagenome ERZ794949 (study PRJEB30137, sample SAMN04331402) | food metagenome | isolation source: T1 must sample point D1 replicate B | place: Australia: South Australia ...
CCTCGACGAGCCGTCGCCGTCGCCGACGAGCACGACCGCCAGCGCGAGCGCCCGCCCGGCGTTCCAGCCGCCTCCCAAGCTCGTCTCGTCGGCCTCGTCGGTCGACGTGCGGCCCTCGAGCCGGCGCCAGGCACCGCCGCCGCTCCGCTCGTCGACGAGCGACGACCCGATCTCGCCCACCAACCGCGGCGAGTTCAGCCGCGGCCGTCCAGCGCCGTCCACGCCGCCTCGCAGCAGCACGCAGGGCCGCGAGCGCAGCACGTCGAGGGGCCCGCGGGTCCCGGTCCCGCAGGACGAGGACGACATCGCGACCCTCAACTTTGACCGGCGCCCGTCGCAGATCGACCCGCTCACGCCGTCGTTCCACTACGCCCACTCGTCGTCGGCCTCGGGCGCCGTGCCGCCCGTCCCCGCCATCCCCGCGAGCGGCGCGCCGACGCCGCGCGCGCTCACGGGCATGACGTTCGCGCCGCTCCCGCCGCCGTCGCCCGTGCGCTCGCCGCCGACCGAGCAGCGCGGCCACATGCGCCAGCGCTCGAGCCACGCGCGGAACCCGAGCATCTCGCTCTCGTCGCCGCTCGCGAGCCCGACCTCGGCGTCGTACGGCCCGCACGCCCTCCCTCCCTCGTCGACGGGCGCCTCGTCGTCCACGTCGGCCGACGCGCGCTCGAGCGCCAAGATCCTCCCGCTGCAGCCGGCGCGCACGCGCGCGCCGATCGAGGCGTTCGCGAGCGTCGAGATGCTCCAGGGCCAGCGCGAGCACCAGGACCGCACGCGCGGCACCGAGGTGTTTGGGCCGGGCGGGACGTACGAGGGCCGTGCGAGCAGCTTGAGCGGCGAGGGTGGCCTGCCGGTGCGTCTCCACCCTCCCCTCTCTTCTGCAGCTTGCTCTCGCACGGCATGCTGACGCAGCGCTCGCTCGCCCGCAGGCCTACTCGCGCCGACACGACCCGCTGGCAGCCGTTCACGCCGCGCGCAACCCGGGCCTCGCCGCGTCGCAGCACTCGCAGCAGCAGCAGTACGGCGCGAGCGCGCTCCCGCCGCTCGAGCTCGACATCATGAGCATTGCGAGCCAGCTGAGGGAGCACGACGCGAGGAGGGGCAGCGAGGACGTCCGGGGCGGGGAGGTGCGTCTTCCTCTCTCTCTCTTTCTCGGGCGGAACGGCGAGATGCTCAGAGACTGATACAGCTCTCATTCGCGCTCGCAGTGGCCCCGTCGGTTCAGCGAGGCCTCGTCGGGCGCCGACGACTCGCCGCCGGCGACGCCGTCGAGCGGCGGCCCGACGCTCAACCCGGCCTTCTCGTTCCCGACCCGCTCGACCTCGTCGCTCAAGTCGGCCGCGCCGACCTACTCGTCCAACAGCGAGCTCGGGCGCGCCTTCTCGTTCGCCAAGCGCGACTCGGCCGGCGACGGCCCGGGCGGCTGGCGCACCGAGCACCTCGGCGCGAGCGACAAGGCGTTCGCGCTCCAGCGGCCCTCGATCGTCGCGCTCCCGGTGTACCCTGCGCCGGGCGGCACGCTCGGGCGCAGCTTCAAGACGCGCGCCAAGAAGTGGGGGACCAAGGTCGCGCTCGTCACGGTCCTGCTCGCGTGCGCGTCGAGCTGGGTCTACCTGTGGGTGCGCCTCGGCGCGATGCGCATCGTCGAGCGCAGGCGCCCGGGCGTGTTCGTCGGCGGGTGGTGCTACCTCGCGCTCGAGACGGTCGTGACCCTCCTCACGAGTGCGTCCCCCTTTCCCTCGCTCTCCTTCTCCTCTTTCGAGAGGCTCGGCGCTGACTCTTGCCCTCCCTGCAGCGGTGCACTCGATCTGGACCGTCTTCACGTACCGCCCTCGCTCGACCGACCCCAAGCTGCGCCTGCGCGGCGACCACAACCTCCCCTCGGTCGACGTCTTCGTCGTCTCGTCGGGCCAGGCCGACCAGACCGTGTTCGACTGCGCCGTCGCGGCCGCCTCGATGGACTACCCGCCGCACCGGTACCGCGTCATGGTGCTCGACCCGCTCGCGAGCGCCAACCTCGAGCGCGAGTTGACGCGCCACGCAAAGTCGCAGGCGGCGCCGCACCTGTCGTACCACCGCCGCGAGCTCGGCGCCGCGCCGCAGAGCGTCGTCGTCGACTCGAGCGGCGACGAGAAGACGCCCAAGCTCATGCAGGAGGGGCAGCGCCGGGCGAGCAGCGGCGCGCGCGGCATCGAGACGGCGGCGACGACGGCGGCCAACTCGATCAACTTTGGCATGGTCGAGGCGGCGTCGTTCGGCATCAAGGGCCCGGCCGAGTTCATCGCTGTGTTTGACGCCGACGTGAGCTCATTCTCTCGCTCTCCCTCCCCATGGTCGTCGTCGTCGTCGAGGAGGTCCAAGCGCTGACCTTCTCAAACTGGACTTCCTGCTCGCAGATGATCCCCGAGCGGAACTACCTGCGCGCCGTCCTGCCCCACATCCTCGGCGAGAACAAGGTCGGCCTCGTCAAGACGCGCCGCGGCTTCATCAACCTCCCGCACCGGGTCAACCAGCCGACGGCGACGCTCCTCACGGCCTGCGAGACGCCGGCCGACACGCGCTCGGGCTTCCTCCTGCGCCGCGCTGCCCTCACCGAGATCGGTGGCTTCCCCGCCGCGTCGTGGATCCACGACGGCCAGTGCGAGGCGCTCCTCCAGGGGCGCGGGTACCAGGTTCAGCAGGTCGACGAGGTGCTCCAGTGGGGCATGGCCAAGCCGACGTACGCGTCCCAGACCGGCGCAATGATGGTCAACCGCCTCGGTCCGCTGCGCACGGCGCACCGCCTCGGCTGGTTCCTCCGCGGCGACAAGACGCGCCTCATGCCGTTCGGCGCCCGGCTCAAGGCGATCGGCAAGGCGCTCCTCCCGCTCTTCAGCGTCGTCGTCCTCCTCCTCGCCTACGTCTACCCGTTCATGTTCACCTTTGGCGGCGTGAGTCGCTCTCTCTCTTCGCCCTGTCTCTCTCGTTGCCGCAAAGAGCGCGCAGCTGACCTCGCTCCTCCTACCTCCCTCCTCTTCGCCTCGCTATAGATCCTCGTCCTCACGCCCAACCTCAGCAACCTCAATCGCCTCCTCCAGGTCACGCTCATCATGATTCTCCTCCACAAGCTGCACGAGGCTGTGTGGTGCTGGTCGACCGGCCTCCCCTCGCCCCGGCGCGTCCTCCAGGCCTGGATCTTCGCCGCGCCGTACCAGGGCGTCGCCCTCGTGCGCCTCGTCCTCCCTCGTCGTCTCGGCGGCTACAAGGCGCGCACGTCGGACCTCGACATCAACGAGGTCGTCGCGCACCCGGTGCGCGAGAAGTGGTACAAGCGCCTCGGCTGGGCCGCCATCGACCCGCTCGTGTCGACCATGTTTGCGTTCCTCGCCGCGTTCGGCGTCGCCATCTGGCGCATCGTGCGCGACTACGAGCACGGCACGACCGACCGGCACCAGGCTCTTCGTGCGTCCCTCCTGCCTCTCTCCCTCCTCGCTTGGACCAGCTCGAGCTGACTCTGACTTCTCTCCTTCTCGCAGTGACGGTCCTCCTTACGATCGCCTGGCCGACGCTGCTCTGGAGCGAGTTCCTGTTCGCGTCCTTCGTCCCCTTGTGCGCCCTCTTCTCTCCCTCTCTCGGGCTCCAACCTCGGCCTTGCTCGAGGCTGACCCTTCTTCCTCGCCCGCCTCGCAGCGTTTGCCTCCTCTTCCCCTCGCACCTCCTCACCGAGCCGCGCGAGTCGTTCCTCATCCGGGACCACTACTCGCACGTCGCGCGCCCTAAGCACCACTTCAAGACGGCGAGCCCGTTCAAGGTGTCGCGCGCGCCCGAGTTCGTCACGGGCGTCGTCGTCGTCGCGTGGGCCGTCGTGTGCGTGTGCGTCGCAAAGCTCACCGACGTGCTTGCCTGAGCGCGCCGCCGAGTCGAGCGAGCTCCCTCCTCGCACCTCGCGCGCGTCGAGCCTAGATACCCCTCTCTCTTTCACCTCGTCCGACCTTGTTCCTCTCCCCCTCTTCGGCCCTCGCCGCCCACTCTGTATCCCCGCATCATAGCCTCTCGACCTTGTAGCTTTCCTCTCGGTGCGCGCTGCGGCGCTGCCTCTTTTAGTTCTGCATCGCGGCAAAACACGCTCGCTCTCTCTCTCTTTCGTAGCGCGCGGTCCACGAGAAGAGCCAGAGAATGAAACGGCGTGCAGCACGAGCTCGGAGCTACGAGAGGCGCGACGAGACGAGGCGAGAGCGCTTCAGGCTGGACGAGGAGGAGAGGGTGGTGCACTGGCTCAAGGGATGGTCGACGAGGCTCACGATAGCTGCAGAGAGACTACTTGTCTGCATCCAGGCTGCCCAACGACCAGTAGGAGCTAGTGCACCGGCCTGGACGAGGCGGACGAGGGCGAGGAGGGGAACGGCGACGAGCCAGGCTCCGTCCGTCCACCGCCTCGCGCTCAGCTGTATAAGAAGCACCTCCAGCACATTGGAGCACAGCTCAGCACCCCGCTCGACCCATCCTCAACCCGCCCCGAGCCCAGTCCGCCTCGCCCTCCGCCTTCATCTATGCCGCCCGCACCACGACCCGACGCCGCGCCCGTCCTCCCTCGAGACGCACGCCTGGTCGCCCTGATCCTCGCTGCAGCCGGTGCAGAGGACTGCGAGGAGGGCGTCGTGCGCATGCTGGTCGAGTTCGCTCATCGTGAGTCTCCTCGTCCTCCCGGCCTTGCTCCCCTCCTCCTTGCTCGCCGAGCGATGGGCAGGAGAGCTGGTTTGGCGTGTCACGTGGGACTGACACTCATCTCAATGCGCGCAGGGTACACAAGCGACATCCTCACCGACTCGCTCCTCTACGCCGAGCACGCGCGCTCCGGCTCGTCGTCGACCGCGCCCATCGTCCCGAGCATCGACGACGTGCGGCTGGCGGTGCAGGCTCGGACAGAAGGCGCACAGGTCCCGAAGGAGGTGCGTCTGGCGCTCTCGACTCGGCTCCCTGCCATCGAAACCTCGCTGACCTCCTCGCCCTCCCCTCTCGCAGTTCCTCCTTCAGCTCGCCACGACCGTCAACTCTGTCCCGCTCCCGACCCTCAACGAGGTCTACGGCATCCGTCTCCCCCCTCCAGCACAGCGCCTCACCGCCCCGAACTACACCCTCGTCCCTCGCTCGGCCGCACCACCTCCCCCTCCGGGCAGCGCGCTCGACGGCCTCGGCAACGGCTCGAACGACCTCGCCGACCTCGGCGGGGCCATCTTCGGCGGCGGTGCGAGCAGCGCGAGCGCGAGTGCGGCGGGCGGCGAGGGCGCGACGGGCACGAACACGGGCTTGCAGACGGCCGAGGGGAGCGAAGCGGGCGGGAGCGGCGGCGGGCTCTTCGGCGACGATGACGACGAGGACGACGAGGATGAGGACGACGACGACGAGGAGATGGAGGACGTGACGGATGGGCTGCCGATGCAGGGTGGGCCGGGCGCGAACGGTGCGGGCGGAAGTGGGATGAAGCGGAAAGCCGGGGACGACGAGTACGACTAGCGGGTGAGCGCAGTGCACGTCTTCTCCTCCTCTCTGCGTGTGCACTCGAGAGCTTCATGCTTGCGTCGTGCGAGTGATCGAGCTTGCTCGAGCCGGACTCGCCGCGGAGCTTCCGACTGGTGCTCGCCGGCGCACGCCGACTCTCTCTTTCGCTCCTTCTCCTCACTCTCGTCTCACGCCCGCTCGCTCACTCGACCATGAGCACCTCGAACTCGCCGACGACCGACCTGTGCGCCGTGTGCGACCAGCCCGGGCGGTTCAAGTGCAGCGCGTGCAAGTCGCTCAGGGTCTGCTCGTCGACGTGCTCCTCGCTCGTGCGTCCTCTCTCCTCTCGCCTCCCTCCTGCCTCGCCTGCGTGACAGCAAGCTGACTCGCCTCCTGCACACAGCTCTGGCCGACACACAAGGTCCTCTGCGGCCGCGACGTCGACAAGTTCTTCATGCCGCCCATGTCGCTCGAGCACCTCGAGCAGCTCGAGCAGATCAAGGACGAGTGGGAGGGCTCGAGCTTCCTTTCGGCGATGAACATCACATGGACCGTGCGTCGGCTTCTCTCTGACTCTCTGCTGTTCTCGGGGCCGGCACAGGCTGACCCGCCGGACGCCGTGCAGGACCTCTCCGACATCCTGCTCTCGCCCGCCCAAGCCGACCCGGTCGACGAGTACCTCCGGCTCTCGGCGCTGCTCTCGTCCTACCATCGCCTGTACGAGGCGGTCAGGGACGGCGACTCGCACGTCAAGGTGTCGCCGTCGCCCTGGATCTACTTCTCGAAGCGCGGCCGCGCCTGCCTCGCTCACTACAACACGGCCGCCTTCGGCCCTTCCTCAGCCAGTACCTGGATACGGCACCGCGAGGCGATCTACGCAGGCCGCAGCCCGTTCACGATGATCAACGCGCTCCTGCGGCAGGAGCTCGTCTTCGCCACGGTCGACTTCCAGGCCCTACGGCGCCCTCCGCTCGTCGACTCAGGCCGCATCGCCGGCACCATGAGCATCGCGCTGCGCCGCGCCATCGACGAGGTGCATCGGGTCCCCGGCCTGTCGGACGAGCAGCGCGCGAGGTTCGAGTTTGCGTGGGGGCGCACGGCCCTCGCCCTCTGAGGCCGGCCTCTCCTCAAGGTTGTACCCGCTTGCTTTGTAGCGATTCTAGCGTGCAACGCGATCCTGCAGCAACGCTCGAGAGTGATCCAGCTCGGCTTGAGAGGGAGCAGAGCGGCCGCCGACGCGAGGACCGGTCACAAGCAACAAGCGGAGAGGGTCCTGGTGTCGCGCCCGGTCCAGCCTAGAGCCAGTGAGCAGAGAGCCGCTCTGCACGGCGAGCGAGAGGCACAGAGGGAGCGCGGCGAGCTCAAGTTGCGACAAGCGAGGTGCGGGGAGGCGACAGCTACAGCCGAGGTCGACCCCGTTCCACCGCCTCGCACCCGCTCAGCCGACCAGCGAAGACCTCTACCCGCTAGAGCAGCTTCTCAAGAGCACACCACAGCCGCCCCACCCACCCTTGAGCCGTCGCCGCGGCGCCCCTCGGCTTCATCTCCCCGAAGCTCCTCCCCTGTCATCGGGCTCATGGCCACCGCAGCAACGACCGCCCTCGACCCGCCAGTCTCGTCCGAGGCCGCACCAGCCAAGACGCAGCTCCCCGCCGCGTGGCACCTCGCGAGCGGGGCCGTGTCGGGCGCGGCGAGCGTCTTCATGCTGCAACCTCTCGATCGTGCGTCCCTCTCTCCCTCTCTACCGCACAGAGACTCGAGCTGATCTTCGCAATCTCTCCCACACAGTCATCAAGACCCGCGTACAGCAAGACCCAGCTCCGCCCGTCGCCTCGACCTCGCGCTCCGCCATCGGCTCGTCCTCCTCGGGCGGGGCCGCACCGCCCAAGCCCGCCGCGCCGGTCGCCAAGGTCGAGCGCAGTGACGGCGTGCGAGGCCTGTGGCGTGGGACCGTCCCGACCTTGTACCGGTGCGCCTCTCCTTCCTCTCCTCCTCGTCGGCCTCTCAAGATCTCTGCCTTCGTCGCTCCCTCCAAGCTGACTCTCGCCTCTCTCTCACGCTCGCAGCAATGTTCCCGGCGTCTCGCTCTACTTCCTCTCGCTGTCGCGGTTGCGCACGTTCATGGGCAACACGACCTTGTTCCGACCAAAGGGCGCGCCGTTACCTGCGCCCGGCACAAAGGCCAAGCTCACGCCCGTCGGCGACCTCCTCGTCGGGAGCACGGCTCGGACCGCTGTCGGCTTTGTCCTAACGCCGTTCACCCTCCTCAAGACCATTTCGGAGGTGCGTCGTCGTCTCGCCCTCTCCCCTCCCTCGCTCTCCCCGGCTCACCTCTCGCCCTCCTGCACGCAGTCGACCCTCTCCCTCCCCGCCTCTTCGACCTCGTCCGCCCGCACCCTCGTCAAGCCTTCGACCTTCACCGCGCTGCGCACCCTGTACGCCTCGGGCGGGATCCGCTCCCTGTGGCGCGGCGCCGTCCCGACCGCCTTGCGCGACGCGCCCGGCGCCGGGCTCTTCATCGTCTTCTACGAGCGCGGGAGGCGCCTCATTGGCGTTGCGGGCGACGGCGGCAAGGGTGCGATCGGCGGCGGCGTCGCAGGTGCGTCCCTCCTCTCCCTCCTCGCTCCCCTCGCTCGAGCTCGACTGACGCTTCCTCCTCTCCTCGCAGGCGCCGCCGCGTCCCTCGCCTCGACCCTCCTCACGACCCCGTTCGACGTCCTCAAGACGCGCCGCCAGCTGTCGCCGCAGACGTACACGACCCTCGCCGGCTCGGCCGCGCGCATCTTCCGCACGAGCGGCATCCGCGGCTTCTGGGAGGGCGGCGCGCTGCGCGTGTGCCGCAAGGCCGGCAGCGCAGGGATCGGCTGGGCCGTGTACGAGGCGTTCCTGGGCGTCGGCGAGGGGAGGAGGGCGGGAGCGGGAGCGGGCAAGGACAGGAGCGGTGGAGGCTAGACGGCGAGGTAGACGCTCGAGGCTCTCACTGCATATCACTCATCTCTTCGCACGCTCGCTCTCGAAGACGCTCGGCACGAGAGAGAGAAAGACAAATTGGCATGCTCGCGCTCGCAGCTTTTCAGCGAACCCTTCCTCGTCTCGCCCCGCACGGACCGCTCCCTGGCTCCCTCGCTCCCTGCCTCGCCGCGCTCCAAGCTCACGCTCACGCAAAGTCGTGCCACGCCTTTGCAGCGTCGACGATGGCCTTGACGGCGGGCGACGTCGCGCCGAGGTCGAGCTGGTCGATGCCGTTCGAGAGCGTGGGCGCGATGAGGTGCTTGTGCGTGAGCCACTGTGTGTGTGCGTCCCGACTCGTGTCAGTTCTCGGCTGTCGCTCGGTGTGGATCGCCGATGTGGCAAGCGCAGCAAGGAGAGAGAGACAGGGAGAGAAGGGACGCACCGAGCGGCAGAACTCGCGCACCCACCCGAGGGTCCACCACCGCTCCCACTCGTCCTCGCCCTGCTCCTCGTCGTCGGCGTCCTTCTTGGCCTCCTCGTCGCCCTCCCCCTTGCCGGGGAGCAGCTTGGCCCAGTGCCCGAGGATATCGAGGAGCGTCTGGGCCTGCTCGGCTTCGGACTCGGCGAGGTACGAGGCGGCCGACGCGATCTCGGGGTTGTCCTGCGCGTCGCGAACGGCGACATCTGCTCGTCGAGGGACGTGTGAGGAGAAGAGGCAGGAGGAGAAGGAGGAAGAGGGAAGGAGGAGGAGAAAGGTGAGTCAGCAGGGCTCGAGCGCAGGGAGAGAAAGAGAGGGTCGAGCGCACCGCCTTCAGCATCGAGCTCCTCGCCGCCGCCCTCGGCGCCTCGCGCCTCGTCCTCGCGCCTGAGGCCCTCGAGCCTCGCCCTCGCCGAGTCGACGCGGAACTGGACCGTGCGCAGCGTGACCTGGAGCATCTGCCACAGGTCGATGTCGCTCCACGTCTTGGTCCTCGCGCCGGGCTGCTCGTCGCCGGGCGCGAACACCCACGCCGTGACGTCGCGCGTGTCGACGAGGCGGTACTGGAGGAGCTTGTCGAGGACGATGAGGTGGAACTGCGGGTGGCGGCGCCAAAAGGCGGCGACGGTCGTGAGGAGGTCCTGGCGCGGACGACGTCAAGGCGCGCAGGAGCGTGAGGTACCGCTCGAGGGCGTTGAGGAAGTGCGAGAACGAGCGCGAGCCGACGTTGAGGACCGTCTGGACGGCGAGGTCGCGCTTGACCTTGTCGGCCTCGGCGGCCGACAGGCCGCGCTCCGACTCGAGCGCCTTCTGGAACGACGCGAGCTCGTCCTCGGCCTCCGAGATGGGCGCCTTGGCGCGGATGAGGCGCAGGAAGGCCGAAGCGGCGGCGTAGTGCGTGTGCTCTGCGAGGGCGAGAGAAGAGGAGGAGGGAGAACTCGAGTCAGTCAACGGCTCGAGCTGCGGGAACCGAGAAGAGCGGAGGGAGAAGCTCACGCTCGTCCTCGTACGCATACTCGGGTCCCGGGGCCTCGTCGGGGAAGACGCCGGCGTCGAGCATCGAGCCGGGGACCGTGTTCTTGATGCGGTCGAAGTAGCTGAGGCGGATCTCGAGGTCCATCGTGCGCTTGACGAAGACGCGCTGCGGGTGCTTGTCCGACACGTCGACCATGTCGCTCGCCCAGTCGGCCCAGCCCCACATGAAGCCGTAGTTGGACAAGTGGACGGCGAACCAGTCGGCGAAGCGGCGCACGCCCTCGGCGTCGAGCGACGGCGTGTCGGCCGAGGCGGTCGACGCGTTGAGGCCGGCGTACAGCTTGCGCACCGACTTGCCGAGCGAGGGGGCGACCGTCGTCGGCGAGACGCGGCACAGCTCGCACAGGAGCGAGTAGTAGTACATGCTCGTGTGCGGCGCCGAGGGGAGGGCGAGGATGGACGAGACGATCGACTGCAGGGCGAAGCACCGAGTCAGAACCTCGTACGTGTGCAAAAGAGGATGGGCAGGAGGCGAGAGAGGCGAAGGAGGAGGTGTGAGCGAGAAGGAGAGGGACGCACCTCGACGAAAAGGTTCTCGAGCGACCACTGCGGGCCTTGCTCGACCTTGTCCTCCTGCGGCATCTCCTCGTCGTCCTGCTCGCCGCGCTGCGGCTGCTTGGCCGACCCGACGGGCTTGAACGTGCCCTTGACGAACCAGTGCGGGAGCTCGAGGAGGAGCGTCGCAGCGTCCTTGCGGTTCGTCTCGTAGAGCGAGATGAGGTCGGCGATGAGCGACCGAACGACGATGCCGGCCGGGTCGTACAGCGAGGGGACCGTCTGCAGAAGCGCAGCGAGAGGTCAAGGGTCAGCACGAGGACGAGGACGCAGAAGGGAAGCGCGAGATGAGGGAGCGAGAGACGCACCTCGTCGTCGAACAGGCGCAGCGTCAGCCTCGTGCCGTCGTACCCGACGCCCTCGTCGCCGCGCAGGCCCGCGCTGATGGGCGGCGGCGGGATGGCATGCGTGCCCGACCCGGCGTTGAGCGTCAGGTCGCCCTCGTCGCTCTCGGGCGGGACGAGCACGAGGGGCAGCGTGAGCGCGTCGGCGCCGTCGACTGCTGCAGGTGCCGTCTCGTCGGTGTCGGCCGGGGCGAGCTCGAGAGTCGAGAACGGGTTGGGGAGAACGGACGAGACGGGGAAGATGCCCTCCGAGTCGGACGACGACGACGCCGACGAGAGCGCCGTGACGAGCTGCTCGAGCGAGTCGTTCCACTGGGCCTGGTGCTCGCGCTCGGCGAACAGCTCGCGCTCGATCCGCCTCGACGAAAGGTACGCCTGGACGCCGTCGCGCAGCGTGTCGATTGACGGGTCGGCGAGCGTCGTCGCGTCGAGGCGGAGGAGGGCCTCGACGATGATGCGCGCGCACTCGTCGCCGCGGCTGGCGCGCAGGCCGGGCTCGTCGAGGACGGCGACGAACGAGGTCGACGAGCGCTCGGACGGGAGGGAAGGAGGGAGAGCGAGAAATGGGACGCACGCAGTACCGGACGCTCTTCCACTTGCGCTCGTCGAGGAACTGCTGGAACGCCTTGATGAGATCCTGGACGACCTCCTTGCCGACGTTGACCTTGTCCTGCGCATCGTCCTGCTGCGACTCGCCGTCTGCGACGACACGGACCGCCGCAGCATCGCTCGAAGCGGCGGAGGCGTCATCGTCGACGCCGACGGGACGAGCAGGCAGGCCCGGCGCGGCGGGTAGGTTGGACGAGGGTGGTGCCGACCTTGCGGCGTCGGGTGCGGAGCGAGGCGGGAGCGGGACGGCGGGCGCGACCGATTTGAGCGAAAGTTGGGCGATGAGGGCGGCGTAGTGCGGCAGCTTGTGCGGGAGCTCCGAGATGCTGCAGGGGGTCGACGAAGTCAGTCGAGCGCTCTTCAAGAGTGAGTGTGAGGGGAAAGAGGGACGCACGCTGCACGGAAGGCGAGGAAGACGAGCTGCTCGTCGCGGAAGTACCAGCTCTGGATGTCCTCGGCCAGCGAGGGCAGGTCGACGGTCGGGTCGTAGCTCTGCGCGCAGCAGCTCGGGGTCAGCGAGAGACTCGTTGGAAGAGCTCGACGAAGAGAACGACGCACCGGGCTGGTGCCGAGCTTCCAGAGCGTCTCCTTGAAGCGGGTCTTCTGCGCCTCGAGGCTCGGCGGCGCCTGCTGCCGCTCGTAGTAGCCGCGCCCGCCGCCGTTGTACCCGCCGCCGCCTGGTCCACCCGGGTACTCGGCGCGCCGCCCGCCCGGCGACGACTGGTAGCTGCCGCGCTCGTCTTGGCGGCGGCGGTAGTTGGGCGAGCCCTCGTCCTCATCTGCGAGCGCACAGGTGCAAGTCAGCTCGGGTAGGCTGCCAGATACGAGAGGGACTGGAAGGAAAGGCGAACGCACCGCGACCGCGCTTCCTGCCGTACCCTCCCCCGCCGCCTCCTCCTCCTCCTCCTCCAGGGTAGCCACGGTTGCCGTAGCCGCCGCCCCCTCCGCCGCCGCC
>ERZ794949.489-NODE-489-length-12401-cov-2.469140_pt1 | contig 12401 bp, 11 predicted proteins | sample MGYA00511363_ERZ794949 | MGnify/ENA primary metagenome ERZ794949 (study PRJEB30137, sample SAMN04331402) | food metagenome | isolation source: T1 must sample point D1 replicate B | place: Australia: South Australia ...
GCTCTTGACGCTGCCGCCGCTGCCGAAGATCGACGAGACGCCGCCCGAGATGCGACTGCGCGACTGCTGCTGCTGCTGGGACGAGGGCTGAGGCTGCTGCGGCGGCTGCTCCTTGGCGGGAGGTGGAGGAGGTGCGGGCGAGGTCGGGGTCGGGGTCGTCTCGACGGATGGGACCGAGATGGACAGGCCCTGGAGCGACGAGTGCGCGTCGTCGAGCCCGCCCTGCGACAGGCGCGAGCCGGCGCCGACGTCTTCTCGCAGAGGAGGCATGGGCTCGCGCGCGGCGGCGGCGCGCATGCCGAACGCCGACGACGGGTCGAGCGCGCCGCCTCGACCCGACGAGGAGGATGACGGGCCCGTCGTGCGGCGAATCTTGAGGATGCGCACGAGCTCGACGACCGTTGCGGCGAGGTGAGACGCCGCGGCGTCGAGGAGCGACACGGGCGAGACGCCGTAGCCCGTTGCGTGGTTCTTGCACGCCGTGAGGAGGTTCGAGAGGGTCGCGTTGATCTTGACCTTGAGCGAGTTGACGAGGTCCTGCTCAGAGAGCGGGAGCGAGGCGAGGCGAGAAGGGGGGATGGCCTGCACGTCGTTGTCGACCTTCTGGCACGCTTGGACGACGGCGCGGGCAGTCGGGAGGACGGAAGAAGGCTCTTTCGAGCGGGCGGCCTGGAGGAGGTCGTCGATCGAGGTCTGGAAGGCGGCGATGGACGTGTCGTTGATGAGGCCGTCGGACGAGGCGGGGAGCCAGTCGGCGTCGACGCTGATCGACGACGTGAAGAGCATCGACGTGGCTGCGAGGGGCGAGAGTAGCAGCGTCAGCTCGACGAACAACCAAATGGATCGACCGAGCGTGCAGAGGAGGAGGCACGACCGGGACGAGCAAGAGGAAGCGAGCGACGCACCTTTGACGTTCCTCAGCTCGAGCTTGGCTGCCTGCCACCGGTCCTTCCACTCGCGCGCCTCCTTCTCGGCCCGCTCCCTCGCCTCCCTCTCGCGCTCGACCTCGCGCTGGAGCTCCTCGGCGCGCTCGTTGACGTGCCGCACCTCGTCGACGAGGCTCGACACCTCGCCGCGCATCTCGGCCGCGAGCTCCTCGGCCTCGTGCAAGCGCGCGCGCACTTGGGCGTCGAGCCCGTTCGTGCCGGCCGAGCGGGTCGACGAGGAGGACGGTGACGGGCCGCGGGCGCGCAGCGAGTCGTGGTCGCGCTGCAGCGAACGTAGCTGCGCCTGCTGCTCCTCGAAGCGCTGCGAGCATGTCGACGAGTCAGCTTACGTCGAGAGCTCGTGGAGGAAGAGGATGGAGAGCGAGATAGGACGCACCTGCTCCCACCGCCGCCGCTCGTCTTCCAGCTGCTCCCGCACACGCCGCTCGCCCTCACCGCTCGACGCCGACGCCGATGCCGCCGACGCACCGTCCCGCTCGAGTTCGACGACCCGGTTCTGCAGCCGCGCGAGCTTGTACTCGTACTCGGCTCGGACCTTGTCGGCGGCCGCCTCGTTCTCCCACTGCGAGCGAGGTGATCGACGTCAGCATCTAACCTTACAGCGCGGAAGGGGTCGCAGCTTGACGTTGAGAGAGGGAGAGGGAGGGACGCACCGATCTCCTGCCGCTGTTGCCGCCGCCGACCTCGCTCGGCGCATTGCTGCCTGCGTACCCGCCGAAGAACCGACTGCTCGTCCCGTTACTGCTCACCTCGCTCGCCCGGCTGTTACCGAGCCCGAGTCCTGCGCCCTGCGCAAGCCCCTGCTGCTACCCGAGGCCCTGCCCCGAGCCCGAGCCCGCAGCCGAGCCCTGGCCGTACAGCGCGCGCGCCGCCGGCGGGCTCGACAGCGCCTCGCCGCGCTCGTCGCCGTACGCGTCCTCGCGCTCGTCCTCCTCGCGCACGGTCGGGACGGGCGGCGCCGGGCGCGGGAGCGACGATGCCGAGTGCGACGCGCCGAAGCCGTACGGCCCGCCGTTCGGGCGCGCTTGGGCCGCCGAGCCGGGCGAGGGGCTGCGCGGCGCGTGGAGCGAGCCCGTCGGGCTTGGGATGGGCGGCGACGTGGCCGAGGTGGGCGACGTGAGCGACTGGGCGGCGCCGGCGGGAGGGGAGCGCATGGGCTCGTCCTCGACGAGCATCGTGCTCGTGTTGGGCACGACGACGTCGTTGCCGACGGGGAGGGCCGACGACTGGGACGTCGACGAGGTCGGGGTCGGCGCGCGGCGCGCGTTGAGGTTGGTCGGCGGCGGCGGCGAGGTGAGCGCCGCGGCTTGCTGCGACGAGGCGTGCGAGCCCGTGCGCGAGTGGGGCGAGAAGTGCGTCTGCGGCGTGCTGTAGGCTTGGCCTCCTGCATTCTGCGAGCGAGGCAAGTCGACGAGGTCAGCTTCACCGTGCAGGACCGACTCGACGAGAAAGAGGAGAGAGAGAGAGAGACGCACCTCGTCCTCCTCGCCGAACTCGGGATACCGCCGGTCGAGCTCGAAGTAGACGTCGCTCGCGAGGTCGCGGAACCGAGAGAGCGGGAGCGTCGCGAGCTTCTGACGCGCCTGGTTGCGCTTTGGGTGGAAGTCGGGGCGGACGGCGAGGAAGGGCTCTGCGGGACGGTCGTCGTGCGTCAGCGCGAGGCACGCCTCGTGCACACCGGGGGAAGATGGACGCACGTTGTCCTGCTGTTGGCGTGGCCGAGTCGTCGATGCGGCGCATGAGCTCGTCGTAGACGTCGGTCGACAGCTCCTGGAACTGCTGGCGCGTGAGGCGAGTGAGCTTGTCGCGGGCGTTGCTGCGGGCGGCGCGAGGAGGCTGGGTCAGCACGCGTCGAGAAGGTGGAGCACGAGAGGGTGCGAGAGGGGACGCACGTCCTGGTCGAGCCGGATGAGAGGGCGCCCTCGTTGGTGAGCCAGCCCTTGAGGGCCGTGTAGTGGGTGCGGGCGACGGCCTTGCTCTGCTCGAGCGAGAGGGGCGGGGGCTTGGTGAAGCCGACTTGCTGCTGCTGCGCTTGCGGCGGCTGCTGTTGCTGCAGGTGCTGCGGCTGCTGCTGGCCGAGAGCGGGGGGCTGACCGGAGCCCTGCCCGGGTTGGCCCTGTTGCGGCTGCGGCTGCTGCTGCTGCTGCTGCTGCTGCTGGACCGGGCGGTACGAGAAAGCGTCTGCTGGAGGCGGATTCATGGGCCTTGGCCCGCCGTTGGGGTTGCGCAGCGACATGGCCGGCTCGTCGAGAGGTTGGAGGGCGGAGGACCGGGCTGCGACGCGGCTGGATGGGGGCTTGATCGGCGGTGTGGGCGTGCGAGATGCGCTGGTCGAGAGCGCGCGCAGGTGGACTCGGGCTGGATTCGAGAGCGGCGCGGGATGGCGGGGATCAACAGCGACGACGAGGAGGAGATGGCGGAGGAGGCGCGTCCCCCGCCGTCCTCGCCCTCCACCGCTCTAGAGCTCTCTGTAGCCCGTGATCAGCTGCACGATACCCTCACGGGGACATCCCAAGCGAGTGCTGCATTCCCTCCCGAGGTGCGGCAGTCGGCACCGCCTCGACGAGCTTGGGTCGAGCGGTTGCTCCCTCTCGTCTCGCTCCTGCTCCACCGCTCATCGCTTGAGCTCTCGCCGACCCGCCAGAACCGCCAGCCATGGGTCTCGCAGGCGCCTCCAAGAAACAGCGCATCCAGGATGATCCGCGCAACACTCGCTGGGCTCAAGGTCAGCTCCTCCCCGCTCTCTCGCCCTCGCTCCCCTCACAGCACCCGAGCCGCCGTGCGACAGAGCTGACGATGCACTGCACCTGCAGACACGAGCGCTCCCGGCTTCCGCCTCCTCGCCTCGATGGGCTGGAACCCCGAGTCGGCTCCGACGCTCGGCAACGCCCAGTCGCAGGCCGCCATCCTCGCCAACGGCGGCTCCGTCTTCTCCAAGCGCATCGCCTCGATCCCGACCGCCAAGGACGACACGCTCGGCATCGGCATGAAGCGCGGCAGTGCCGCCGCCGTCGTCGGCTCGCTCAAGGCCCTCGGCGTCCCCTCCGCGACCGGCGCCAACGCCGCGACGCCCATCACGAGCGGCTTCGTCACGGCCGGCTCGATGACCCCGCAGGACGGCGTCACGGGCGGCGGCAGCGGCGGCGGCGAGTTCGGCAGCCTCCTCGCGCGCCTCAACAAGCTCAAGGAGCAGAGCGGCACCTTGTCGGCGTCGGCCAGCCCGGCGCCCGAACTCGCCGAGCAGCCGCTCAAGAAGCGCAAGCGCTCGAGCTCGGCCTCGTCGGCCTCGTCGTCGGACGTGTCGAGCGACTCGAGCGACTCGGACGACGACGAGCCCGCCGCTTCGACCTCGGCCCTGCCTGCCGTCGCAGCGCCGGTCCCAGCCGCCGCTCCTGCACCGAGCGCAGCAGCTCTCGCCATTCTCAAGAACCCGCGCATGGCGTGCGTCCCGCTCTCTCTCCTGCACACAGCTACGCCTCGTCGCCCGAAGCTGACCCTCGTCCTCGCTCTCTCGCTCGCAGAGCGCGCTCGAAGCACCTCCGCGCCAAGCGCATGGCGACCGCGACGAATGCAGCCGCCATGGCCGAGATCCTCGGCCTCGCTCCCTCCCCCTCGACCTCGACCTCGTCCTCGCCTGCCCCGAGCGGCGCCTCGACCCCGCTCCCCGTCCTCGCCGTCAACGGCCCGCGCGCCGACGGCTGGCCCGCCGTGCCCGCTCCCGGCAGCTCGGCCATCGCCGTCCAGGAGACGACGACGACGACGACGACGACCACCACCACCAAGACGTCCGGCGTCGGCGCGGCGCCCATGTTCGCGAGCGCGTCGACGACCTCGCTCGCGGCGACGTTCGACCCGGCGGCGGCCGCCGTCGACAGCTCCGACAAGGCGGCCAAGAAGGCGGCCAAGGCCGCTCGTCGCGCCGACAAGGACGCTCGCCGCGCCGACAAGGCGGCGCGCAAGCTCGCGCGCGCCGAGGCCAAGCGCAAGCCGCGCTCGCCCTCGCCCGAGTTCCGCGTCCACTCGGCGGCGCACAACCCGTTCAAGGTGAGCGACGACACGCCGACGGCGGCGCCCGTCGCGGCCGGGCTCGGCAGCGTGTTCGGGCGCATGTTCGTCGGCGCGCAGAGCGGCGGCATGGGCGCGACGTTCGTCCCGCCGACGGACTCGGCGGCGTCGGCGTCGGTGCCGGCGGGCGAGGACGCGCCGAAGAAGGGCAAGAAGGAGCGCAAGGAGAAGAAGGAGAAGAAGCGCAAGGCCGAGGTCGAGGTCGAGGGCGAGGACGAGGCAGCGCCGTCGGCGGGCGGCGCCGCCCAGGAGAACGAGCGGGCGAGCAAGAAGGAGCGCAAGGCGGCCAAGGAGGCCGGGCGCGAGGGCGAGACGAAGGAGGAGCGTCGGGCGCGCAAGGAGGCCAAGCGGGCGAAGAAGGCGGCCAAGCGGGCCGACGAGGCGTGAGTTGGTAGATGGCTCATGCGGTGTTGTATTGCCTACGGTCTCGCAGCTGCAGCGTGCGCCGTGCGAGAGCGAGCCGACGGGCAAGGATGAGACGGCCACTGGAGGAGAGGCTCGTGCACGCTCACTGGCTCGCACCGGTCGGACCTCTCACTCGCCTTCCTCACGGTTATAACGACTTGGCGAGCTCGCCATCACCCGGTTCGCTCGCTGCCTGTCCAGCTCAGCTTTCTGCGAAACTGCCGGCCGGCCGGCTGCTGGCCGGTCCTCCCCACATCTCCGCCGGCGCCCTCTTCTCCTCTTCTCTCTTCTCCACGCTCGCCACTGGCACCTGCTACTGCTTGCCTGCACGCTCTCGAGATGCCTCAGCACCCCTCTGTCGGCTCGCACCTGGTCGTCGACTATCCGCACCCCAAGATCCTGCGCCTCCGGCTCAACCGCCCCGATGCGCTCAACGCCATGACCGACGCGCTCGAGGAGGACATCCGCAAGGTGCGCCGCCGCTTCCCTGTGCCGAGAGCCGGGAGCAGAAGCTGACCCGCCCCGCCGTGCTGCGCAGGTGCTCGACTGGTTCGAGGAGGAGAACTCGCTCTGGGCGCTCATCGTCACGGGCACGGGCAGGGCTTTCTGCGCGGGTCAGGTGCGTCTGTCTCTCTAGCACTACCCGGGAGGGGCTGACCCGCGCTTTACGTGCTCGCAGGACCTCAAGAACTGGCAGAAGACGGCAGGAACCGCGTCCTCGCCGAGCGCGTCGATGCGCAAGAACATCCACGGGTTCGGCTCGCTCGCTCGCAGGCGCAGCAAGAAGCCCTTCATCCTCGCGCTCAACGGCATGGCGTTCGGCGGCGGTGCCGAGACGATGGTGAACGCCGGCGCGTTCCTTCCCCTCCTCCTTGCCCCTCGACGACCTGAACCTCCCTGCTGACCCTCGTTCCTCGCTCGCAGACATTGTCATCGCGGCCGAGGGCATCAAGGTTGGCTTCCCCGAGGTCAAGCGCGGCGTCGTCGCCGGCGTCGGCGGCATCCCCAACGCGTTCCACCGCTCTCCGCAGCTCGTACCCTACCTGCTCACGGGCAACCCGATCCCGACGAACCTCCTCGAGCACGTCGTCTTCACCGAGGTCGTGCCCGTCGACAAGGTGCAGGACGCCGCGCTGCGTTGGGCCCTCGACGTCGTCGACAACTCGCCCGAGGCCGTCTGGGTGACCAAGGAGCAGGTCAACCTGACGCGCGACGGCAACAGCCTGCAGGAGGTGGTCATCAAGAGTCTCGAGACGGAGCAGAGCGAGCGCCTGTACGTCGGTGAGAACCTCAAGGAGGGCCTCAAGGCGTTCGTCGAGGTGCGTCTCCCTCTCGCTTCCTCTCCGGCTGCTTCTCAGAGCGCAAAGAGGACGTCGCTGACTCTCTCTCTCGCCCCTCCCACTATTTCACCTTCCCTCGAGCAGAAGCGCAAGCCGGTATGGCAGGACCCGCCGGCGCTGAGCCGTCCGAGCAAGCTGTAGAGAGAGGAGCAATGTCTGTGCGCTCCACCTCACGTCCTCCTCCGGGCGGCCTGCGCTCGTGCTGTCTGCTGTTCTCAGCTTGAGCGAGGTGCGCGCGTCGTACCGTTGATCTGCTCCGTCGTGGAGAGCGAGAGCGTTCGGCGGTCCGGGGCGGACAGAGCGCGAGCAGGTGCAGACCGCGCTCTGGACGGTCGGGCGAGAAGAAAGCACACGCAGAGACAGACTAGACGCGCATCGAGCATCATTCCTGCGCCCAAGAGAGCCGCCGCAGCGAGGACGAGGCGAGCTCCGCGCTCGAGATGGAGGCGACGGTCAACACGGGCCGTCTCCTCCTCCGCCACTCGCTCAAGAGCCGAGCCGTCGTGTTCATGGCACTCGACCTTTCTGATCCGTCCCTGCACGCCGCCTACGAGGACCTGCTGCGCCCCGAGGGAGCTACAGACTGGTGCGTCCTCCTCATCTCCGAACCTCGTCCGACCGAGTGCTGATGCGGCCCATCCACGCGCGTGCGCAGGCTCGTTCTCGGCTACTCGACCTCGACACAGCTCTCGCTCGCCGCTCGAGGTACGCACGGCCTCGAGGAGCTGCGGTCTCATCTTGTGCGCCCTCCTCTCCCTCGGCACCCCCCAGGCTCGCAGCTGACGCTCCCTCCGGACTGCCTCGCAGGTTCCCGACCGAGTTCTGTTCGGCCTCTTGTCGGTCGAGGGCAAGGTCCTGTTGTGGAGCCAGATCCCTCACGGCGTCGGCGGCGTCAAGCGAGGTGCGTCCCTCCAGGTCGTTCTCACGCGACCGCGCAGCTGATGCAGCTCTCCCTGCAGCCCGAGCTCTCGTGCACGAACGTACCGTAGCAAACACGCTCCGCGGCTACACGGCCACCCTCAGCGTCTCGTCGCGCGCCGAGCTCGACCCGTCCGCCGTCGCCATCCGCCTCTTCCACCAGCCCCACCTGTCGACGAGCCGCCCTCGAACAGCCTCCCCACCCATCAGCCCTCACCTCCCGACGTCGACCTCGCGCCAGCACTCGTCGACCGCAGGCTCGGTACGTCGGCCATCGGTACCCGAAAGCACCGTCTCAGGCCACGGGCAGAAACCCTCGTCGCCAAGGACGACGACGGGCAGCTCGGCAGCCTTCGCACCTACATCGCACGCTACGCGCTACGAGGGCGCGCCCGTCACGGCTCCAGAACCCTCGGCGCGGCGGTCGCTCGAGCAGCAGACCCGGTCCCCAGGCTACCCCTCGCACCTCGCCAGCGCATCCCTCGGCTCTCGCAACAGCCACACCCTTGAGCACGACGTGCCTCCTCCCCGATCTCACGCCACGCCCCTGTACGACTCGTTCGCCTCGTCCGCCCCTCGCCCCGACCCGACCCTCGCACCCGACATCCCCCCCTCCTCCGCCTCGCCGCCCGTCTCGCCCGCCCTCCTCGCCGCGAGTCCGAACGCGAGCGGCATCTTCGAGTCGGCCGCAGCCGCCATGCTCGTCGCCTCAGCATCCGACCCGTCGCTCGCCGGGCACGCCCTCTCCGCGCAGGGCGTGCCCGTGGACGTCGCCGAGGACGACGCGAGCGTCGCGCGAGCGCCGCCGTCCGGGTCTGCGTCGGCCGAGGGGACGGTCGACGCTCACGGCGGCGAGCGCGAGCTCGAGCAGCGGGCGCGCGCGCTCGAGCTCGAGGGGAGGGAGGACGCCGCGCGGCTCGAGCGGGACCGACGGGAGCGCGCCGCCGAGGAGGCCGCGGCTCTTGCTCGGCGGGAGGACGACGAGCGGGCGGCGCGCGACGTCGAGGACGCGCGGCGGCGAGAGGTGGAAGGAGAGGAGCACGCTCGGCTTGCGGCCGAGGACGAGGCGCGGGCTCGACTCGTCGCCGAGGAGGAGTACCGGCGGCAGGCCGAGGCCGAGCTCGAGCGCGAGCGTGTCGCAGAGGAGGAGCGACGTGCGGCGGCCGAGGAGGCGGCCGCGCAGCGTGCGCAGGACGACGAGCGGCGGCGGGTCGAGGAGGAGGAGGAGCTCGCGCGGCGTGAGGAGGAGGTGCGCCGCGCCGAGGAGGAGCGTGTTCTGCGCGAGTACCGCGCCGAGGAGGAGCGACGATTGGCCGAGGAGGCGGAGCGGGCTCGGCTCGAGGAGGAGGAGCGCACCCGGCGAGCTGAGGAGGAGATGCGCCTCCTCATCGAGCGGCAGCGGGCCGAGAAGCAGCTGCGCGAGCAGGAGGAGGCTCGTCTGCGTGAGGAGGAGCGGATGCGGGCTGTCGACGCGCGCCGATCGCGCCTCGTCCAGCAGAGGGACGCCGGCGAGGTTATGTTGTCGGGCACGGTCAACGTGCAGGGAGGCGGGTCCATGGTGCGTCTCTCTCTCTGCAGCTGTGGAAGAGGCGCTACTTCCGCCTGACGGGCTCGAGGCTCGACTTCTTCAAGAGCGAGACGGTGCGTCGCCCCTCGCCTTTCTCCATCCCGGACCCTTGAGCTGACTCTCGCACTTCACTCATGTCTGCAGGACGCCGACACGCCCATCGACAGCCTCGCCATCGCCGAGATCGAGCGCCTGACGTCCAACCCGGAGGAGGCGCTCGTCCCGCACGCGTTCAAGGCGACGCTCAAGGACGGCGACGAGCGGCTCTTCTACTACCTCTCGGCTGAGGAGACCGAGATGCTCGTCGAGGCGATCCAGTGCGCTCTGCGGCGGTGAGGGCGAGTCGTGCGGCCGAGTTGATGCGCTCGACGGAGCGCTTGAGGGATGACGGCCTTCGTTCTGGTAGAAGCGTGCGCTGTGCTAGAGGTACTCGTGTTGCAAGGAGACTCGGTTGAACAGCTCGAGCGGCGCGCGAGAGGCCAGTTCCTGTCGGTCGCCATGGACGCTCGAGCCTGCGAGAATGTAATGCGGCCGAAGCTAATCAAGGCTAACCGGGCATTAGCAAGTGAGCCACTTCAGGGGAGGGACCGACGCGCGGCTCCCGTCGTCGCCAGCCTCCCCGCTCGAGGTCGCTCTCTTGCTACTCGCGCCCGCACGATGGACGAGCCCTCGCCCTGGGGTGCACCAGCGTCGGACGACCTCCCGGCCCTCGCCCCTCACCCTTCCTCGCCGCGCCGCTCCACCTACTCGCCCCCGCCCGCCGCCTCGTCCTCGTTCTCGGCTCCGGCATGGCCAGATGACGACGGCGGTGACGGTGGCTGGGGCGGTGCGGTCGACGACTACGTGCCCGGCGCATTCGGCGGCGGCTTCAGCAGCGCCAGCGGCGGCGGCGGCTTCACCTCGGACAGCCCGCACGACGATGACGGCGTTGCGCTCTCGCACAGCAACGGCGCTGCGCGAGGGTGGCATCCAGACTCGCCAGAGCTCCCCAAACTCGTCGCCAGCACGTCGAGCGCGCCCATCGCCGATGCCGCCTCGCCCTCCTCCCTCTCGGGCTTCCGCCCCTCTCCACCTCTCTCGCCCGCCGCCCTCGCCCTCCCCTCTTTCCCGCCCGACTCGCTCGACGCCTCGACCGCACGAGACGACGAGCGCGCTTCCGAGGGGGACGACGGCCGAGGCTGGGGCGGCGCCGAGCCCGACCTGCCTCCCCTCGGCGCCCTCCGCATCGCCGCGCCCGAATCGCCCGCCGCAGACGACTCGCGCGACGACGGATGGGGCCCTGCGCAAGAGGGTCCCGACCCGGACGACAAGGAGCCGCCGTTGCCGTCGCTCGGCGACCTGTTCCCCTCGGCGGCCGCTTCGCGCCGGCAGAGCGTCGAGTTGGCGCAGAAGGGCGAGCAGGGCGAGGACGCGTGGGGCAGCTCGCAGGGATGGGAGGAGCGCATGCGGCTCGAGGCCGAGGCGAGGGAGAAGCAGCGCATCGCCGAGGCCAAGGCGGCCGGGATCGAGCCTGAGGAGGAGCGCAAGCCGGACGTGCCGACGACTAACGGGTGCGTTCATGCTCACTCTCCACCCCTTCGACATCCGGATTGAGCTATGTACTGACGCTGTTCGGTCGCCCGCAGCAAGGACGCGGAGGACAAGCCCGCCGACGACGACAAGCCGGCCGCCAAGTCGGGCCTCGCCTCGATCTTCCGCTTCCGCAAGACGGCCGAGGACACCGCCACCCGCGCCGTCGAGTCGGCCAAGGAGACGTCGGCCAACGTCGCTCGCAGCGCCGCCGCTCTCGCCAATGCTGCGTCTCGACCGTCGACCGAGCAGGACGGCGCACGCGCGAGCGGCGACGCCGAGCGCCCGGCGGCCAAGAGCTGGCTCAGCCGTGTCGCCGCGGGCAAGGAGGACCCCGACAAGACCACCGTCGAGGACGACCCGAACTCGCTCGGCGTCGAGGAGGTCCAGCAGGGCGAGTCGGGCCGGACGACCTCGCCCGAGCCGCAGCCGGCGTCCGTCTTCGGGCGCCTCTTCGGGCGCAAGAAGACGCCCGCTCCCGAGGAGGCGCCGCGGTCGGCGTCGGCATCGGCGCGCAACAGCGGCGAGCAGCACGAGCAGCAGGCGGCGCCCGAGCTGAGGGTGCAGGACCTCGACGCGCTCGGCGACTCGGGCCTCGTCGCGAGGCTGCAGGCGCAGGCGCACGTCAAGAAGAGCATGTACGAGTACGACGAGAATGACGAGGACGACCCGGCGCCGCCGCCTTCGCGGCCGGGCAGCTTCTTCAGCTCGTCGGCGCGAGGCTCGTCCACGTCGCGCATCCCGAGCGCGCCGCCCGAGGACGACTTCGGCGGGCTCCTCGGCGCGTTCTCGGTCGCACCGTCGTCGTCGAGCGTCAAGGCCAAGACGTCGTTGGCGGCGTTCGACCCGTTCGACCCGCTCAGCGACAACTTCGGCGCCCTCCCCGCGCCCAAGCCGGCCGTCTCCTCTCGACCCATCGCCTCCCCCTCCTTCTCTCGCCCTCCGCCTCCGCCAACCGCGCCGTCATCATCTCGATCCGCTTTGGCGTCATCGTCCTCATCATCGCGGCCTCACCCGGCCGCCCAGGTCGCCTCGTTCGGCAGCCCGCCTCGAGCCCTCGCAGCCGCACCTCCAGTACGAGCGTCGTCGCCGCAGGACGACTTCGACGCCTTCTTCGACTCGGTCGCCGTCTTGACGGGCAACAAGGCCGCCGCTAAACCCGCCGTGAATGCCGCTCGAGCGCAACCGCCCGTCGGCCTGGTCGCTCCTGCGCCGTCCTCTCGTCTCGCCGCCTCGCAGGGCCCTCGCGCCCGCGTCGTCTCCCCTCCGCCACGCCTCACCGTCTCGCCGCCGGTGCGCATGTCGACGGCGTCGCCCATGTCGGCCTCGAGCGGGCGCACGACGCCCATCGTGCCGCTCGCGCCCCCTCCTCCGCCCTCTCAGCCGCTCGCCTCGAACCGCCTCTTCGGCATCGACGCCCCGCCGCCTCCTACGGGCGCACTACATGCGCCGCAGAAGCGCACGCCGTCGGCCGCAGCGATCGCGCCGCCGCTCGCGCCCGCGCCGGCGCCTGCCCTGGCGACGAGCACGAAGGCGCGCACGCCGTCGCCGCAGCCGCCGCCGCCGCTGGTACAGCGAGCGTTGTCGGGC
>ERZ794949.491-NODE-491-length-12362-cov-2.713334_pt1 | contig 12362 bp, 11 predicted proteins | sample MGYA00511363_ERZ794949 | MGnify/ENA primary metagenome ERZ794949 (study PRJEB30137, sample SAMN04331402) | food metagenome | isolation source: T1 must sample point D1 replicate B | place: Australia: South Australia ...
GCGCCTTTTTTCGACGACCCGAGCGGCGACGGCGCCATTGCCATAGTCCGGCGGTGCGTCCTTTTCCTCCACTCTCTTCGACCTCAACCCGGACTGCGGCTGACTTGACCTCTCGTTTGCGTGCGCAGTACCGCCCCGATGCCCGCCTGGTCGAAGGTGCGTCTCTCTCTCTCTCTCTCTCTCGCTCGCGCTCGCTGCTCTCGAAATCGAAGGCCAAGCTGACGGTCCATTTTGCTGCGCGCAGAACGAGGGTCGTGCACGAGGACGACGAGTGCGAGGAGCAGGAGCAGGGAGAGGAGCGAGCGGGAGCGAGGTCGGAGAAGGGAGGGAACATTTGTGTAGTCTCTGGTGAAGGCCAGAGATCGACCACCGCGCGCTCGGGATCGTTGCCCGGGCGCGAAGGAGGTCAACGTTGGAACGCGGTCCGGACAGCAGCAACGCTCCTGTCCGCGTTGTCTCGCCTTTTGCTCTCGCTCGCGCGCTCGAGGGCGAAAGCAACAACACGGCCGATCCAGCTCCTCGATATCTACAGCTTACTGCCAAAGATCAGGCGGTCGAGCCTGCGCGTGTTGACAAACTGCGGGCCCAGCTCTGCGACGCTCGTGACCCCGAGCAGCTTCATCGCGCGCACGACCTCGTCCTCGAGGATGCGCGCCACCTTCTCGACGCCGTCGGGCCCATACACGAGGCTGTACATGAACGGCCTCGCGAGCGAGACGGCGTGTGCGCCGAGGCAGAGCGCTTTGACGACGTCGGTCCCGCGGCGGATGCCGCCGTCGACGATGATGGTGAGCTTGTCGGGCGAGGAGAGGAGGTGCGGGGCGTGCTGTCGCAGCTCGAGGAGGATCTCGAGCGGCGTGATTGCGCTGCGGGCGGCGGGAGAGAGGGGAGGGGGAGCGCGAGGGAGAGTCAGCTGCGTTCGGCGAGGAGGGGAGGTCCGAGCGGGACAGAGTCGAGGAGGGAGGATCCGAGCGAGACAAAGAGAGGGAACGCACGTGTTGACCTGCCGCCCGCCGTGATTCGAGAGCACGAGCCCGTCTGCGCCTGCTGCGACGGCGGCGAGCGCGTCCTCGACGCACTGGATCCCCTTGACCATGACGGGGAGCCCGCCCGACGCCTTCTTGACCCAGGCGATGTCGGCGAACGTCACCGACGCGTCGATCGTCCTGCAGAGAGGGAGAGTCAGCCGGGCGACGGCGAGGAGCAGTGCCGGCGCGCTGTGCGTGCCGCACGTGCGGAACAAGGAGGAACGAGCGGGACTCACGCAGCCGTCGTCGCCACCGCAAGAGTGCCCTTCTGTCCGAGCTCTGCGCCCTCGTTGCCGAGCGTGAGGGCGTTGTCGTCGAGGCCCGTGCGCAGGTCGAGCTCGCGGTTGCCGGCGACGGGCACGTCGACCGTGATGATGACGGCCTTGAAACCCATGGCGTTGGCCTCGGCGAGCTGCTTCTCGGACCTCCAGCGCTCGCGGTGGACGTACAGCTGGAAGAAGAGGGTCTGCGCCGGTCGTGCGGCGGCGGCGAGGTCCTTGTGCGCGACCGAGCAGTGGCACGACGGGGCGTAGTGGATGCCGACGCGGCCTGCGCCCTCGACGATGCATAGCTCGCCGTCCTTGTGCGCGAGCTTGGCCATCGCTGCGGGCGAGGCCATGAACGGGAGGCGGCTCTCGTAGCCGAGGATGCGCGTGCGCAGGTCAAGCGGGCCGTCGACGTTGCGCAGGACGCGCGGGCGGAAGCGCACTTGCGACCAGACGTCCTTGGACTGCTGCGCCGTGTAGCCGTCGTCGGCGGCACTTGCGAAGTACGCCCAGGACTGCGAGGAGGAAGAAGGAGGGCGACGAGGAGCGTCAGCTGCAGTCGCTGTGAGTCCTCGCGCCGCCTGCCGGGTGAGAGGGAGCGCACCTTGGGCTTGAGGGTGGCCTCTGCGGATCGTTCAAAGTCGTCGAGGTTGAGGAGCGAGGAGAGTGGAGTGTCGGGAGTGGGGAGTGGGACCATGGTCGAGCGAGGCTGAGCGATGGACGTAGGGTCGGGATGCGGCGGTCGTCGTGCGCTACCTTGCGATCCGAGTTGGCCACACGACGCAGGAGAACGAAGCCGACGAGGACGAGCGAGGAGGAGGACCCGGCCGTTTGAGCCACTTGCGGGGAAGAGGCGGCTGCGACGGCGAGCGGCGAGAGGACAGCAGGGCGGGTGCTGCGGGTGCAAGCTCGATGTGCCGGTGGTGCGCTAGCTGTGCTCGGCGGGAAGAGTCAAGCGGTGGACGAGCGAGAGGCCTTCTCGTCGTCGTCGTCGTCGTCCTCCGCTGGCTCTCGTGTTCCTCCGCCACCTACCTCCCAGCTCCATCTTCGAGCTGAGCATGACGACCCGCTTCGACAAGCGCGCTCTCGGCCATCCAATAACCGACCCGACCGAGCGACCCTCGCTGCGCGCGTTCCAGGACGAGGTCGAGTCGAGTCGCGCCAAGCACCTCAGCGCCCTCCACCAGAGCCCGCACGACCTCGCCGACAAGCTCCACGGCCTCGACATCGACCCTCGAGGAGACCAACCCGACCCGGATGGCCGCACTCTGCGTGTGAGTCGCTCCTCTCGTCCTCCTCCCCCCATCGAGATGATGTGGGGGCGGGAATCGCGACGAGAGCGCACAGGGCGACGCTGACTCTCTGTACCTTGCGCAGGACCGATTATCGAGCCCGACAGACGACGACATCGCAGCCATGGCCGCCCTGCTCGACCGCACCTTGACCCGACTCCGCGGCGAGGTCGTCCTCCAGGTGCGCACCCCTCTCCCTCCGCTCGCCCGGGCCGTGCGGCCGCTGACGCCCCCCTCCTGCCCGCAGATCGGTCCTTCCTCCCTGTCCGGCACCAGCACGTCCGCCCTGCTCGACACGCCCGAGCCAAAAGCAGCTCTCGATCCAGCCGCCGCCGTCCTCGACGCTCAGCAGGTCGACATCGTCCTCTCGACACTGCGCCAGGCTGCGGCCAACCTCAACAGCGACGTCACGGTCCTCCACAACCCGTGCGACCAGCAGGGCAAGCCCAAGGCCGACGAGGGCGTCAAGCTCACGACCACGGCGAGCGCCGTCAACGACGCCGAGACGGCGACGCGATGGCGGGCCAAGGCGCTGCGCATCCTCGTGCGGCGACGACCTGAAGGCGCCGAGGAGCTCCTCGAGAGCCGCATCGCCGTCGTCGGCAACGTCGACGCCGGCAAGTCGTCCCTTCTCGGCGTCCTCACTCGAGGTCGCCTCGACGACGGCCGCGGACGCGCTCGCGTCAGCCTGTTCCGGCACAAGCACGAGGCCGAGTCGGGCCGCACGTCGTCGATCGGCAACGAGATTGTCGGGTGGGACGCGCGCGGCGAGATCATCGTCCCCGCCGAGCACATGAGCGTGCAGGCCATCTGGGAGACGACGGCGAGCAAGGTGCGTCAGCTCGCACTCCTTGCGCTCTCTCCTCGTCGGTAGACCGTGCGGCTCGATGACGTGCGCTGACCCTGCGCTCGCCGCTCGCTCCACGCAGGCGTTCAAGGTCGTCTCCTTCTCCGACCTCGCCGGGCACGAGCGCTACCTCGCGACGACGCTCGCCGGCCTGACTGGCACCGCACCCGACTTTGTTCTCCTCATCGTCGGCGCCAACGCCGGCCTGATCGGTATGAGCAAGGTGCGTCCTCGACGTTGCTCGGACCTCTCCTTCTCCTCGGCGAGAACGGTCGCTCACGCTCGCTCTCGTCGCTCAGGAGCACCTCTCGGTCGCACTCGCGCTCTCGCTCCCGATCGTCGTCGTCATCACCAAGGTCGACATGACGCCTGCGCCTGTCTACGAGCAGACGGTCAAGCAGCTCGTCAAGTGCGTCTTGGTCCTCCCGCTCGAGGTCTTCCTGACAAGCTCACTCACTCACGTGCTGCGCCTCTCGACAGGATCCTCAAGAGCCCTGGCTGCCGCAAGAAACCCGTCTTCGTCAACGACGACGGCATGGCGTGCGAGCTCGCGGCGGGCTTTGCGGCCGAGAAGGCGTGCCCGATCTTCCGGGTCAGCAACCTCACGGGCGAGGGACTCGGCCTGCTCAGGGTGCGTGCATTACCTTCTCCTCGTCTCGTTCGTCGCCGCCGTGGAGGAGGTGCCGAGCGAGGCTGACTCGGGGACCTCCCTCGCCCGCAGACCTTCCTCAACGTCGTGCGGCCCGCCAACACGGAGCAGCTGTACCCGGTGCATGCCGATTTCGAGTTCCAGACGTCCGAGGTCTACTCGGTCCCGTTCGTCGGCACGGTCCTGTCGGGCGTCATTCTGTCGGGCTCGGTCCGTCCGGGTCAGACGCTGTGGCTCGGGCCCGACGCGGTCGACTCGTTCATCCCGGCGACGATCAAGTCGATCCAGCGCAAGCGGGTCAACGTCGAGTACGCCGAGGCCGGGCAGGCCGTCACGCTCGCGCTCAAGCGCATCAAGCGCGTCCAGGTGCGCAAGGGGATGGCCATGCTCGCCAAGAAGTCGGACCTGCCGCCGGTCGCGACGCGCCGCTTCGAGGCCCAGGTCCTCATTCTGTACCACAACACGATGATCACGAGTCGCTACCAGGCCATGGCGCACATCGGCGCGATCCGGCAGACGGTCCAGGTCGAGCACATCGTCGACAAGCAGGCCATCCGGACGGGCGACCGTGCGACGCTCCAGCTGCGCTTCATGCGCGCGGCCGAGCACATCCACGTCGGCGAGCGGCTCTTGTTCCGCGAGGGGCGCACCAAGGCGCTCGGCGTCGTCACCAAGCTCCTGCCGGCGTCGTCTTGAGCCGCGCCCGAGCCCCTTGTCTCTTGATTTCGCTCCTCCTCCTTGGTCTCTCTCGCACGCTTGTCGTACTGCGCTCTCTTTTGCAATGTCGTTGTGCTTGTCGTCGCGCTCGCACGAGCGAGAGAGCCCCTTTGTCGAGCCAGCTGGCCGACCGAAGCCGATCGCGTCGCTCCTCCTCTTTGCCTCGCTCTCTTCCTCACCGCCGCGCCGCTCTCGACTGCGCTCGCCCGGTGCACACCCTCGTTCTCCTCGCGCACGACGCGCCGCACCCTCGCCCTCGCCCACGCCCGCCCTCGCCCGCCGCGCCGCGCCTCGCGATGGCCTCGACCTCGTCGGCGCAAGCCTCGGTCGGGTTCCTCTCGGCGGCCGACGACCTCCTCACCAAGCTCCTGCTCGACTACTCGATCTTCAACGAGCCCCGCCTCGACGGCCGCGCGACGGGCAAGATGATGCGCTTCGCGCGCGAGCTGCGCATGAGCGACAAGGAGGTTGCCTCGGCTCGCGAGCTCGTCGACAAGGTGAGTCTGCGGATCCTTCTCTCGGTGGGACAAGGTCAAGGGCAGTGCGGAGGCCGTGCGGACGCAGGAGCAAGGACGCGCGGGCGAGGCGACAGGGTTGGGCTCGGCCGGCGGGGGAAGGGAGGCTGGCCTCGTGGAGGGGCAGAGTGGGGAGCGGCGCGCTCCAGCTCGTCGAGCAGCTCATGCTCTCACCGTTCCCACACAGCGAGCTGACGTCCTCCTCCCCCTCGTCATGATCCAGCTCCGCCAAGGCGTCGTCTCGGTCCCCGACGGCCTCGACACGCTCCTCAACCTCCCCTGCGTCAAGACGTTCAACCAGAAGTGGGACGACGAGCCCCTGTTCGCACACCACGCCAAGCGCTACATCATCGCCCTCCGCCCCGACAGCGGCATCGCCTTCCACGAGACGGACCGCTACAAGAACCCGCGCGGCCTGTCTAGGAGCCGTCCGATGCCGCCGCCGGTCGCCGCCAAGCTCCGCCGCGACCCGAGCACGTTCATCGAGGTCGGCGTGTTCGCGACGAGGGCGTTCAAGAAGGGCGAGGTCGTCAACCTGCGCGGCGGCATCGCCGACCTCACCGAGGAGGAGGACGACGAGATGCGCGACGAGGGCGGCAGGAGCGACTTCTCGGTCCTGTGGAGCCAGCGCAAAGAGTGCTTCTGCCTCTTGCTCGGGCCCGCCCGTTTCGTCAACCACGACTGCCGCAACAACGTCGAGTTCCAGCTCACGGGCACCAACATGGCGTTCAAGGTCCTCGAGGACGTCGCCAAGGACGAGGAGCTCTTCACCCACTACGGTGCGTCGCTCTCTCTCTCTCGAGCACCCTTCCTGCCGTCTCGCAGAGCCGCGGCTGACCCTGTCGTCCCCGCAGGCGAGCACTACTTCGAGCACGACAACGCCTCCTGCCTGTGCGCGACTTGCGAGCAGTGCGTCCTTGTTCCTGCTCCTCTCGTGATGCTCGCCGTTCGCATACTGACTTTGACTCGGTGCAGGCTCAAGCAGGGCGCCTTTGCGCCAGCGCGCCCGAAAGCCGCCGCCGCGCCCAAGCCTCGCGCCTCCTCCCCGACCCCTGCCTCTCGCCGCTCTCGCCGCGCCTCGACCATCGCCGCGCCCGACTACAACGAGGCGCGCTCCTCGGCCTCGACCTCGGCTACCGCCGCCGCCGCCGCCCCTCGCGCAGGTCGCGCAGCGGGCCTTTCTCGCTCCGCCTCGACCCCGACCCTCTCGGGACGCGCATCAGCTCGCCCTCGCCCGCGCTCGTCGCGCATGAACCCCACACGGGGCGAGCTCTCGCCCGCCGACGCGCTGCGAGGTCAGCCCCGCCTCGTCGTCCAGCCCAAGCTCGCCCCTCCGCCGGGCTACGCTCGCGACTACGAGTGGGACCCCAAGAAGCGCGTCGCGCGCTACATGGGCCCCAAGACGTCGTCCGTCAGCGAGAACGCCGCGTCGTCCAAGGTCGACTCGAAGCGCAAGCCCGACTCGGCGCCGGCGTCGTCCGCCTCGACCTCGACCTCGACCGCCGCACCCGCCAAGCGCGGCCGTCCTCGCTCGAGCACCGCCGCCGTCAACGAGTCGTCGCCTGCACCTTCGGCGGCGAGCTCGCCGCGCAAGGCCAAGAAGCCGCGCGTGAGCCAGGTCGTGCTCAAGCAGGTGCGAGTCGGCGAGCGCAGCTCGAAGCGCCAGGCGGCCCTCGGCAAGGAGCCGACGAGCGCACGCGTCCCGGCCCAGTCGACCAAGCTGCGGCAGGTGACGGCGCTCGGGCGGGCCGACGAGGTGGCCGACTCGAGCGACCTGAGCGAGGCCGAGGACGGCGCCGACGAGGATGAGGCGATGGACGAGGCGGCGGCGGTCGAGGCGCAAGAAGAAGACGAGGTCGAGGCGATGCTCTCGCCCGTGCGGCACGCGCGAGGCCCGTCGTCGTCCAAGGCCGGCCCCGCCTCCCCCCTCCCCTTCGCCATGCCCGCCTCGACCCGGTACCGCGCCGAGTCGCCCACGAGCGTCGCGCTCTCGGCCGCGCCGACTCGCTCGAGCCGCTCGCTCACGTCCGACACGAGCGCGTCCGCCGCTGCGCCGTCGAGCGTCGCGCTCCGCAGCGTCGTCTACGACGTCGGCATGTCGACCTCGACGCCGATCGAGGAGTCGCACTCGCCGCAGCTCCGCGGTGCGTCGCTCGAGGACGACCTCGAGGACGACAAGGACGCACTGCCTGCCCGCAAGGGCCAGGGCCAGGGCAAGGGCGAGCCCGACGCCGAGCGCGACGAGCCCGCCGCACCGCGACAGCCCATCTCGGCGCCGATGTCCAAATTCTACGGCGCACTCGGCGTCGGTGACTCGGCGTCGAGCGACTCGGGCGGCGGCGGCGGCGCAGCAGCAGGCGCAGGCGCGCCGAGCCAGGCGGATTTTCGGAGCGGCCCCTCGCAGGAAGGGGGCCCTAGAAATGCTTCCAGGCTCGCGGCGGGCTCGTCGAGCGGCGGTGGTGGTGGTGGAGCGGGCGGCGACGACGGCGACGGGCGGCGGCCGTTGGGTGGGAGGGTCCCGGTCGACATGATGGACGAGGAGGAGGAAGAGGAGAAGCCCAAGACGGGCGAGGAGGAGGACGGGCAGGAGCAGGGAAAAGGGGGCGCGGCCGCACCATCTGGCGACGTGCAGGCCGCGAGTGAGGGTGCGCCAGCGGTCGAGGAGGAGGGACGGGCGAGGGCTGCGCCGTCGGATCCCGAGGATGCGGCGGCGGCGCTGCTCATGCTTCTCTGCGCACCGTGCGTCCTCCTTCCTCCCTTCCCTTCTCTGCATCACTGCATCGAGCTGACGTGCTATGCACCTACAGCCCGCAGGCGCAGACGCCGAGCTCGACCGCACCGACTCCGCCGCACGCCTCCGACTCGGCCAACCCGAGCGCGACGACCTCGGCGAGCACCTCGGCGAGCGGCGAGGGTTCGTCAGCGAGGACCAACGTGCGCAGGGGCCGCACGTCGAACGAGTCGCGCCTGTCGCCCGGCCCGTCGCTCAACCCGCGCTCGACTCGGCGGCACTCGAAGCTGCCCGAGCCGCCCGAGCCGTCGGCGCCCGAGCCCGACGTCTCGACGACGACGTCGGTATCGGTGTCGAGGAAGGGCAAGAAGAAGGCGCGCCTCTCGGAGGCCGAGCCTGCGTCGTCGGCGAGCGAGCGGCGTCGGTCCACCACGCGCAGCGGCGCCGCGGCGGCAGCGTCGGCGGCGAGCCGGCCTTCCTCATCGACGTCGCTCGAGGCGAGGCGCACGAGGTCGCAGCCCCTTCCAGGAAAGCTCGCCGACGTGCTGTACGCGCCCGAGACGCTCGCCGCGACCGGAGGGTACGACTACGAGAAGGGCCGCTGTGCGTCCTCTCCCTCTCTCCCCCGCTCCTCATCCGCGCCGAGCGCAGCGCTCACTCCTCGCACGCCCTGCAGACATCTCGAAATTCGAGGCGACCCGCGACCCGTCGCACAACCCCCTACCGCCTCGTCGTCCCTCGCCCACGCCCGACCCTACGCCCTCTCCTTCCCCTCCGCCGCCTCCTGCGCGCAAGCTCGCCTCGGTCGCCAAGCCGTCACGTCCTTCAACTCGTCCACCAGCCGTCGCTGCAGCTGCTGCGCCATCGACACCTCGAGCGGCGCCCGTCGCGTCGACCTCTCGCGCCCCGACTACCTCGAGCGGCTCGAGCGCCCGAGCACCTGCGGCTGCACCCTCCTCGGCTCCGCCCGAGGGTGTGCGCTCGACACGCCGCTCGTTCCCCATCGCTGGACCCCTGCGCGACCTCATCTACTCGCCCGCGGCGGTCGCCGCCAGCGGCGGGTGGGACGCGGCGGCGAGCAAGTACGTCTCGGCGACGACCGCCTCGTCGGCTGCGTCGCCCGCCCCGCTCGCTCGTCGAGCGTCGTCGGCATCGGTCGACGGCGGCGCTACATCGTCATCGTCGCGGCGCAAACGGCCTGCCTCGCCCGCCGGCCCGCCGACGAGCTCGTCGGCGCCTCCTGCCGACGTGCGCTCGACGAGGCGCAGCTTCCCCATGGCGGGCACGCGCATGGCCGACCTCGTGTACTCGCCGGCTGCGCGCCTCGTCTCGGGCGGGTGGGATCCAGTGCTCGGGCGGTACGTCTCGGCGGCCAAGGGAGAGCCGACGACCGGGTCCAGGGCTGGCGGCGCATCCACCCCTCATCTTGGCTAGACGAGCGTCTCTCACTCGCTCCCTGACACTCTCTTGCACACCCTCCTTGTCTTACGCCGTCGCTCTCCCTCGCTTTCAGGGCTTGCGGCCTCTCTCTTCGTCGTCTTGTCGTAGTTGTGCACTCGTTCCTCGGTTCTTCTCTTTCATCCGTGCGCGACGGTTGGCCATCTGCAGCAGTAGCTAGAGTCCCTCGTCGTTCGGCTCGTCAGCTCGCGCTCGAACGAGAGGGACGAGGACATGCTCGAGGAGAGGCTCGAGAGCAGCGGTCGTCGTGGCCCGATTTTCGGGCGCATGTCGAGGTGCTCAACTACTGCTTTGCAGGTACACAGACGGCGCACCCGAGCCTGCACAGCGACGGCTCGAGGGAGGCACTCCGCTGAGCGAGACCGCGCCGGGCTCGGACTCCCTCACCCGCTCGCCTCCCACCAGAGCCGCGGACAAGGCCGGCGCCTGCTGCCAGAGCCTCTCTCGAGCCACCTCGTGCGCTCCCGCCGCGCCCGCACGACGACGCAGGCCCGCCCAAGCGCGATCAACACCGACGACCCCGCCTCCTCATCAGCTCGTCGACCCAGCCCCTTGCGTACAGCGGGTAGACCCCGAGTCGGCTCGTGCAGGCGCCCAGCTCTGCCCAACGCGTCGCCCTGGACGCGCTCTTCAAGAAGAAGCGCCTCGGCCGCCCCACGTCGTCGGCCTCGTCCTCGTCGACCTCCCAGCCGCACCGCCAGTCGGCCCTCACCCTCGACACGGCCGCCAGCTTGGACGACATCTCGAGCGTGCCCTACGAGCGCCTGCCGACCTCGTCCCCGACCAAGGCGGCCGCCCACACCCACGCCTCGTCGTCGTCCGCCAACCGCGCCAGCGCCTTCCCCTACTCGTCCGCCTTCCCCCTCCCCGGCCAGCCGCACCCGTTCGACGATGGCACGACGAGCCCGCGCACGACCCACCAGGAGCGCATGAGCCACGCGCTCGGCAACGTCCCGCCGTCGCGCGCATCCGCCCAGGCGCGACCGCCGATGGGCTTGGGCATCGAGGAGGAGACGGCCGAGGAGCTGAGGGGCAGCGCGAGCGGGAGCGGCAGCAGCACTCGTGCGAGCCGGCCCCACTCGCCGGACGGCGTCTCGATCCGCTCGGTGACGTCGAGCGGGCACGGGCACGGCGGCGGCGAGCGCGAGCGGAGGAAGAGGGTCGACTCGCTCGGCGCGACGTCCGACCACGGTGCCGGGCGGGACGCACGAGGGAGCGTCTCGGGTGCCTCGGTTTCGTCGCCGGACCCGAGTCGAGCGCCGCCCATGTCGCCGCAGCGAGAGCGCTCGTCGGCGAGCGTCGCGTCCGCGGCCGGTGAGCGCGACTCGCTCTCGTCGGCGTCGCGGCAGCCGCACTTGTCCCGCATGGCGTCGTTCCGCTCGGTCGATCGACCCGCCAGCAACAACGGCACCGTCGCGAGCTCGCGCTCGGGCGCCAAGGGCGACTACGCCGCCTCGACCATGTCGAGCTCCATCCCCTTCATGCCTCGCCGCCAGTCGGCCGCCTCCTCGGTCGCGTCCCGCACACCTCAGCACACCTCGCACGACTCGATGTACCTCGACGCCGCCCCTTCCCCCTACTCGTCCGACTTCCGCTTCCCCCGACCGCCCGACCCGGCCCTCATCGACGCCATGTTCGACGAGCTCCAGGCCCGCATCGGCACGACGTCGGCCGCCGCGCTCGGCGCAGCCCGCGGCCTCGACCAGGAGAAAAAATGGACGCTCATCTACAACGACGCGTACCTGCGGTGGAAGAACGCGCGCGAGAAGCTCACGCACCGCCCGGTCGAGGCGAGGAGCGCTCCCGCCGTCGGCGCTGCACGAGGCGGCTCGTCGGACTACACGTCGTCTCCTCGGATCGGCGGCGGCGGCGGCGGCAGCGTCGCGAGCGGGTCGGTCGGCGACCGCGCCAGCACGGCGGGACCGAGCTGGGGCAAGAACGAGAGCCCCGAGTGGTACATCGGCCGCTTCATGAACGGCTCGATCACGCAGCAGCAGGTTGCGAGCCTCGGCGTGTGCTTGCGGACCTACGAGCTCAAGTGCGTCCTCCTTCCTCTCGCTCGAGCCTCCTCGACTGCCCGTGACTGACTCCTCGCACACCGTCCCTGTCTCGCTCACTCGCTCGCAGATGGCTGCAGACGTTCATCGCGCTCAAGGGCCAGGCCGTGCTCGGCAACGCGCTGCACAACATCAACAAGGCCGACAACTCGGACCGCAAGCCCGACACGGCGATGGAGGCCGAGATCATCAAGTGCCTGCGCCAGCTCTTCAACCACGAGGACGGCGCACGAGACGCGCTCGACAACGATACGTCCATCTCGCCCATCACGGCGTCGCTCGCGAGCGAGATCGCGACCCGCAAGAGCGTCATCGAGCTCCTCACGTTCTTCGTCATGCGCGACCGCATCCGCGGCTTCAACCTCGTCCTCAAGGGCCTCGACGACTTCTCGTCGTCGCGCCGCCTGCCGGGCAAGTTCGACGGCTGGTTCTTCTTCTGGGAGGCCGCCATCGACGGCCGAGGGCGGTTCGGCAGCGCCGTCGGCGCGAGCGACGCCATCATGAGCCTGCGAGGGCGAGGCGCTCGCGACCTGCACAAGGGCGTCGCAGCGAGTACGGCCCTCGGCGCCGACATCAAGGACCAGGCGCTCGCCGACTACGCCGTGCGTCCTCCTCCCTCCCTCTCCTCTCTGGCTCGTCGCCCTCGTGACGTCGCACGTGTCGCTGACACAGGCACCGTTTCCGCCTGCAGGTCGGCAACATGCTCCTCATCCGCGAGCTCCTGCGCGAGCGCGACCTCAAGATCCGCATGCACCTGCGCGCCGCCATGGAGCTCGCCGGCCTCAAGCGCATCCTCGAGAAG
>ERZ794949.492-NODE-492-length-12325-cov-3.339609_pt1 | contig 12325 bp, 8 predicted proteins | sample MGYA00511363_ERZ794949 | MGnify/ENA primary metagenome ERZ794949 (study PRJEB30137, sample SAMN04331402) | food metagenome | isolation source: T1 must sample point D1 replicate B | place: Australia: South Australia ...
AAAAACTCATAACAAAAAATTAACTAGTAAAAAAAATAATATTTAACGAGAAAAAAAAATTTTTTTTTCCGCCTTCCTGGTATTTTGGCTGTGTAGAAGTGCTAACAGGCAGTACCATTTTCTGATATGTATTTTTTGGTTTTTGGTTGGTTCACACGCAAATGCTCAAAACACTAGTAATTTTAGTTTTTTCTTTTGGCGAATTGGTAGCTACAGTGACAAAATGCTTATAATCACGCTCATTATCTCCTCCAGACTTTCACATTTTTTACCATTCTTAACATGTTGTTCATAATGTTCAATCTTCTCATAGTCACCCCAGGATACCAATCTTCTATCATTGTGCCTCAAAAATTCAAAATCCTGTAGTTCATTACTGTTCTGGTTACTGGACATATCCAAGTTCTTGTAGTCTTTATCGACTAGCGCAAATGTGTCCAACATGGTGTTTGCAATGGTTCCAAACCCTTTGTTTTTCAACCATCCAACACTTTTGATTTTGTTTGGGTTTTTGGCTATCAATTGCTCATAATCCTTCAGCTGAGGATTTTCGGTTCCTATTGACAAAATAACCAAATCGTTGTCAGCATCTATAATCTTATCAGTTGGAATGGCCCTGCTTGAGTTATCAGCATCCATGACATTCTCTTTGGAGTACAATTTCTTGCCCTCATTATCTATCTTGAAAGGGGACTGTAAAAATTTCAACTCCCACTTCATTTCACCATTGTCAGCATCTGTCGAATGCTTCTTGGTTAGTTGGATTTTTTTCGCTAGTGCCCTGGAAGGCTTTTTATTCATATCATGGTCATAGTATTTTGGGTTGATGTAACCTGTGACTCCATACTTGCTTAGCCCCCAGAGCTCTCTGAACTCCTTTGTTCCAAATCTTGCACTTTCAAAGTCTCGTCTACCTATGATGTTTATTTTCTTCAGTGGTGCATTATTGATGATTTTCACAAAGTCTTCGTTAATATCACTCTTGTTGATAGTTTCCTTGTCGTACTTGCACATTGTTAAAAGTCTGCATATGTCAAATGCTACGTTTCCATTACCGACAATATTTATGTGTTTTATTTTTGACCAAAACTCTTTGCTTTTCCAAGCTTGAGATACATTTTTTGATTCAGGATAATTGTTATACCAATTTACAAGATCTTTGGCCTTCAATGTGTTTAAGTCAGTCTTGTTCTCTAGTTGATAATCTCTACTTTTTTCGCAGCCATTGGCTAAGTATAGCAGATCAGACTTTGCAATAAGTTCCTCATATTCTTCCTTCTTTGTGAAATTGTAATTACCTACAAACTTGACATTGTTATCTTGACATAGACTCTTGTCGGTGAATATCTCCTTGAAGGTATCTATACAGTTCTTGATCTCAGGATGGTCTGGAGCAACACCGCTTCTGACCAATCCAAAAGGAACAGGTAACTTGTCCCATATATTTATGTTCAGTTTAAATTGTTTTTCAGCTGGGCTTAGCTTGTTTAGCTGAAGCAGTTTGAAACAGGTGTACATTCCAGAGGCACCTGCCCCTATTATGTTGATGTTTTTTGTAATCTTTTGACTCTTCAACACACTCATAGCTAAAATGTAGCCTTCTTGTTTATTATTTCAGTTCTTTCAATCCTTGGTTGAGTGTTAGTTCATCACATTTCTTCAATGATTATCCAAAGAAAAAAGAACTTTGATGTTCTCTAATATGTTTCTCCTTTGATGTCAGGTTATCACGTGTGCACTTGTTGTCAAAAGGCCTCACCAACACCGATTTTTATTTCGCAAAAAAAAAGAACCAAAACCTAAATCATTACAAACGTCATAATTAAGTATAGTATCCATCTTCTAATATTTTATATTAGCATATAAGTACAGTTAGGAGGATATTTGAGAGATTTCAATTAACAGTATTTCAACCTTTCCTTTAATTTCAAATTGATACATTCATATATATAACCAAACAAAAATACCAACCTTAATTGACAAAAATGGAAAAGCAAAGCTTATTACTAGATCAATTCATGCTATTTGGTGATTCCATCACAGAATTCGCCTTCAACTCCAATTTCCAAGAATCCCAAGGAGATGAACTTTACCAAAACGGCAAGGTCAATCCCATGCATCAACAATTCACTATGGGTGCTGCTTTAACTAACCTTTATGTCAGAAGACTGGACATCGTTCAAAAGGGATTCTCTGGTTATAACTCTAGATGGGCCCTGAAGATTCTCCCAGAATTATTGAAGATCTACACCAATGTGAAGATGGCCTACATATTCTTTGGGTCAAATGATTCCTGTATGGGTGAAATCCAACATGTGCCTATAGAGGAATACAAGGAAAACACTTTAAAGTTGATAGACACGTTCAAGCAACATGGTGTTGAAAAAATCATTTTGATAACCCCTGCTTTGTTCAATGAAGAACTATGGAATGAAAGCAAGGCAGATGAAGTAAACAAAGGATACACAAGATCCAACAAGGACTTTGCTAGATATGCAGAAGCTTTGGAACAAATTGGGTCGGAAATGCAATTGCCAGTTGTTAACTTAAACAAGGCATTCACAAAGTACGCAGATGAAAAACTAAATGGAAAATGGCAAGACTTGTTGTGTGACGGCTTACACTTTTCAGGACACGGCTATTATGTTTTCTACAACGAATTGGTCAATACTATCAACAATGTTTATCCGGAAATGAGCACTGAACAACTTGAATATAATCTGCCTAATTGGAGAAACGTTGACAAAGATGGAGGTAACTTAAAGCTTTAAATAGATCTTTTTATTTACTCTATTCGCTGTATATATAATTATTTTTTTTATTAAAGAAATAACTGACAATATTCGTTTGATTAATATTTTTTAGTTTTCTGATTATAAGAAGCTTTTACGTTTAAAGTTCCATTGTATGGTAGCGGTGTTCAATTTTATATTTTTTTTCAGATGAACAAATTCATACGCAATTTTTTAAGCTTCAACTTTCATTTTTAGAAAAAACTTGTCATGCTACATACTACAACATTTTAAGACATCAATTCATAAAACCAAGAGAAAATTATATATCATTTGAACGTCAAATGTCTAGTGAAGGTATTCCGGTTGATAGACCGCCTGTGGCTGAAAACGTACCAGCCAATGTTGAAGATTCATCTATGAAAGCCAAGGCCACCTCTTTATATGACGAGATCGTGAAGAAAAATCCATTCTTCGCAGCTGGTGGTGGTTTGATGCTGTTAGGGTCCGCTTTGGCCATTGCTAGATCAGCAATAAAGTCAGGTTCAGCCTTTGCATACAGACAACTGTTAATTGATTTAGAAATTCCATCCAAGGACAAATCCTATCTCTGGTTTTTGCAATGGGTAGGTAAGTACCCACAAAGAAGTAGTAGGCAGTTATCAGTTGAAACATCATTCCACCAACATGACAATGGCTCTGTTACAACCAACTTTCAGTTTGTACCAGGTCCGGGAAGACATCTGATCAAGTACAAGGGAGCTTATATGCTTATAAGAAGAGAAAGAAGTGGGAAAATGGTTGATATGACAAATGGATCTCCTTTTGAAACTGTAACTTTGACCACTTTGTACAGAGACAGACACTTATTTAAGGACTTGCTTCTTGAGGCTAAAGACCTGGCTACAAAGCAAAACGAAGGTAAAACTGTCATATACACTTCCTGGGGACCAGAATGGAGACCTTTTGGACAGCCAAAGTCTAAAAGATTATTGAATAGTGTCATTTTGGATAAAGGCATAGCCCAAACTATTTTAGATGATGTCAAGGATTTCATGGGTAACGGCAATTGGTACTTTGATAGAGGTATTCCTTATAGAAGAGGATATTTATTACATGGTCCACCAGGTAGTGGTAAAACCAGTTTCATCCAAGCTTTGGCTGGTCACCTTGATTATAACATTTGTATTCTGAACTTAGCAGAACCCAACCTGACTGATGACAGACTAAATCACTTAATGAATCATATTCCAGAAAGAAGCATTTTGCTCTTGGAAGATGTTGATGCTGCGTTTAATAAAAGAGAACAAACTAACGAAAAGGGCTTTAACAGCTCAGGAGTTACCTTTTCAGGTCTTTTAAACTCCCTAGATGGTGTAACATCTTCTGAAGAAACAATAACATTTATGACAACTAATCATCCTGAAAAACTAGACCCAGCCATATTGAGACCAGGTAGAATTGATTTCAAGCAATACATAGGAAACGCCACACTATATCAAATGGAGAAGATGTTCATGAAGTTCTATCCTAATGAAAATGAAAAGTGTAAGGAATTTATAGACTATTGTAACACAGTTGATAAAATTAAGACTATATCTACTGCCCAGCTGCAAGGTATATTTGTCATGAACAAAAACGACACAAATGGTGCAATTGAAATGATCAAGGAAGTTTATAGAAATTGATTGAGAACCAAAATTGAATTAGCCGCGTGTGGCTTTTATAATCCATCCGAAAAAAGTAATTTCAGATAACGATAAAAAAAATAAAGGCATTCAACATACTCAGGGTGTACTTTGTGTGGTACAAAAACATAATTAAGTGAATAAAGAGTCCATTGTCTACTAATTTGGTCTTTTTCCAGGACGTTGTGTATTTATATTTGAGATACCAATCATCCAGCTTGTATATACTTTCTTTTAATCAGAAGAATAACCCACCTTTTTTTGTAAGTAACTAACAGCTTGAATACAACATATTCACATTAAAACCAAATATCAGGTGTAACCATGATTGACTTAGTAGATCATTCAACCAACCATAACAACGCTAGATTAGCAGATGTATCTGATGATATAATTCTACAGTCACTTGAAAATCTAAACATCAATGATGAAAACAACGATTTTCTCATTCAAAGAGAACACGTACATGATAATAAACTCATAAAATCTACAAAAAGCAAGATTTCAATAAAGAGTGGTAATTCAAGGATGTCAATTTTACCTGAAAAAAATACAGTCAATAAAGAACCTCTTTCATTATGGAATAGTGATAGCCCAAGCGGTAAAGAAAATGTTCTGCCTATAAAAGCATCTTTGAAAAGCTTGAATTTGAACAAATCAAACACCAAGTTTTTTGTTACTAAATCTAATAATATGCACGATATACAACTTAGCTATGATTTAAATTTGTGGTCCACCACTGTAAATGCAAGTGAAAAAATATTGAAAGCTTACAACAACGGAGCTACTAGAGTCATTTTGTTTGTCTCTTTAAACCTAGCTGGAAAATTTTACGGAGCATTAGAAGTGAAAAGTATTTCTTTTGATGAAGACAAACTTTCTGGTGCTTGGGAAACCAAGCATAAAAACAGAAGATGTTTTAAGGTGGAGTGGCTTGTTTTTAAACCTGTTGCTAATCGTGTTCTAAGACATGTTACAGTGTCACCAGACAATAAAAAACCGGTAACAAGTTTAAAAAATGGCTTTGAAATAGCCTCATTTAGCAAAGGTACTAAAATTTTAGATATAATGTTTAGGTATGTTGACTTTTAATGAAAAAATCACAACATGCTAGATACTAGTTGTCTATGTATTTTTATTTACGGCAGATACAATTGTTTAAACTTCAATTTTATTTTATTTTTTTGCTTATATGCTTTATATCCGAATTAATGAGAACACACGTTTGGTCTTCGTTTAGTTTATATAACTTGTACATTTTTTTTTATGTCAAAAAATATTTAGAACTAAATTTTAAGAAACCAAAGGTAATTAGGACATAAGAAGAAAACCAGATCATCAAGCCATGTTTAAGCACAGTAGAACTCTTTTACAGTCACTTGAAGCTTCATGTGAAGCCATAAGCACTCCATTATCGCAAAAGAATCAAATTCTTAATATGATAAAGGAACACCAGCCGGTTAAGCAGCTGACCAAAGACCAAAGAGCTTATTTTAACAGAGTCATTAGAGTTGACCAGGCAGGAGAATTAGGTGCCAATTACATATACGCGGGTCAATACCTAGTTTTGGCAAACAAGTTTCCTCATTTGAAAGAGGTCTTGCAACATATGTGGGACCAAGAGATCCATCATCATTCAACCTTCAACAAGCTGCAACTGAAGCATAAGGTCAGACCATCCTTGATAACACCTCTATGGACACTAGGAGCATTTGCCATGGGTGCGGGTACAGCATTGATATCACCACAGGCTGCAATGGCGTGCACTGAGGCTGTTGAAACGGTCATTGGAGGCCACTATAATGATCAGTTAAGGGTACTGAACACGCATTTTAGAAATAGAGAGCTTGTTGAGGGCGAGGGCAACTACGAGATCAACGAGATCATAGAGACTATAAGACAATTCAGAAACGATGAGTTGGAACACTTGGAAACAGCCATTGAATACGATTCCAAAAAGGCTGTGCCTTACATTTTACTAACAGAGGGGATCAAAGGCATATGTAGAGTTGCCATTTATGTAGCTGAAAGAATTTAGAAGTTTATGTATATATCGCATGTAATCAAATCAGACCGTCGTATATATTCAATGCCGAAAGAATTTGTGAATCCAGTTTGCATGCGTTCTGGAACTCTTGTTTGTTGATGAACCCTTTTCCTGTTTTATCTAGTTTGTTGAAGATTTCGGTGACCCTTGATTCAGGAGACACGTTTTCTGTTTCATTACTTTGCTCGTCAAAATCAGTGAACATGGTTCCAAACATCTTGTATATACTTGTCACCACTAGAAGCATGTCATCAAAGCTTATTTCATTCTCATCTCTAATATCATACATTCTGAACGACCAATCTAGCTTTTCTTCTATTGTTCCTCTTGAGGTGATTGACAGTCCTAGAATAAACTCGCTAAAGTCAACGGCATCGTCCTTGTTCTGATCAAAGGATCTGAATATGTATGAAGCAAACTCGGTGGCGTCTCCGAAGGGGAAAAATTGAGAATAGATCTTGATGAATTCCTCTTTTGTCAAATATCCTTGAGGGCAATCTCTAGTAAACCCTTTATACCACTGTTTTATTTCTCTCTTGTCAAAGTATGTCTTTTGCTTCAGATGAGATAAATCATCATTCGTTAATGTTGAAACTGCCTTCCCCATAGTGCTGTTTGTAATGTATGTTGGTATGTGTACAACTCTGTGTTTGTATATTTCTTGGCTTACCTTTCTCAAAAAAAAAAGGATAAAATTAACACTTTTTTTTAAAGGTCTGGTTTGATACTTATCCGGTTTGTATATGGAATTTGGTGGAAAGTGCACGTGTAAACCTCATATCTAAAAAATATATTGCACCTTAAGTTTTTTTTGGTGTTAATCTATAGTTAAACTCTTTGAACGTATTAACTTTAAACTCTAAAAGGATAGTCTATATCCAACTAAAAGTCCAAACTCTGAGAGAAATACAGCAAGTTTTTTTATTTCAATGAGTAAAGAGAGCTTTTCTGGTGGCAATCAATCACCTAGCTTGGCATATAATATAAGATCGAAAGAAGGAAATAACGTTAAGCTATCTCCTTCAATTGACTACGAACACATAAACTCAATTAACCCTAGGAATTACAACGCGAATACCACAGAAAAGACCTTTGAGACTATTTTAAGTGAGGACGAGGAACAGGTAGAAAATGACAATGAAAGATTCACGCCAATAGACAGGCCAAATAGATCGAAGTTTGCAAATAGCGATTATCTAGACAGCCTGGGCATGCTTCCTAACAGTGCGTTGAGCAATGGTTTACAAAAATCTAAATATGCGAGTCTGATAAATATAAGAGGTGATAGATATGAAGACGAGACGAATTCATCTTCATCATCTGATACAAGTGTTATTCTAGGGACTCAGATGAACATTTCCGATTCTGCTAAAGATTACTATAACTCGCATCGTGTTGATGGTGTCATTCAGCAACCAATATTATCTACAACCTCCCAATCATCAGCTCCAAAGTACTTTTCCAGTGAAGATGAATCCACTGACGATGATGTGGCTCTTGAAAAGGAGTGTGTGCCTTACAAGTCAACTTATGATGCCTACTACGTACTAGAACTAAGCAGTAGTATCAAAGAGGTTGATTGGATTGAAACTACTTACAACTTGAAGATACAGGATGAGCCTCAAAACAAAGTGGCTTATGATAGAGCATTGTTGACTTTGGGTATAGGACTGAAAAGTTTACCTTTGGTTCATATGGTGCTTAAAAACAGCCCCAAAATTAAAAGTTACTATTCAGGTCTTGACTATAGTGTTGATGATGCCATGAAGACTTTGCACTTGGATAACAATTCAAAGGAGATGGACGCCATAAATAACTTCCTCGAATGCTGCTACAACAACAAAGAATACGATATGTCACATGTGTTAGTGGATGGAGTATATGACAACTTTGTGTATTACATAATATGTTTAATTTCCATCGGGGAGTATCTAAACAGTGAACTTGTAAGGAAATACATATCCACAGGATACTTAGATGATAGACTGCTTAAGAACGGCAATTGGCCTGTGGGGTTGTTTAATATGGGTAACACTTGTTATTTGAACTCACTTTTACAGTACTATTTCGCTATTTTACCTTTAAAAGATTACATACTAGCTTATAAGCCTTTAGATTTGAACAGTGGGGGTTTAGAAGAAAATGAGTTAATGGATTCAATAAGATGTCAGGATTTTGTTTCACAAATCCAAAAGCTATACAAAGATATGATGAACACCCCATATAGAATTGCCATACCTCCAAACGAGCTGATTTACCTAGTGTTTGCTCCGAGAGGAGGGCTGGGATTAGTTGATGGTAAGATACCTGATCAGGAGTCATTGGACGTGTCCATTGAAGTAGGAAGACAGCAAGATGTTACTGAGTGTATGCTAAATTACATGGATCAGCTTGAAAAGGCTGTTTTATTAAACAATAAAGTCCAAGGAGATCAGTTCAAGTCCATGAGTGAATTATTTAATGGTTCCATTGTTGAAGATTTCAGAGATATTCTCAATGAGAAGATTCACGGAAAGCAAAACCTTGAAGAGGAATTTACCTCAATATTAATAAGCTTACATGACAAACCAAAGACTCTGCACGACGCATTGGAACATTTCTTCAATAACGATGAAGAAGTCATGGAGCTTAAGGAGTTTGGCCAGGTCAAAAAGCAAAGTCGTTTGAAAAAGTTGCCTGATATTTTGCAAATTCAAATTCAAAGAGTGGAATTCAACAAAGAGATTCTACAGCCAATTAAAAACAACTTCCAAATGGAATATCCAGAAACTCTCTATGTTGACAGATATGTTGATGGTGTAGTTGATGATGAAGTTAATTCTCAATATAAGAAATACCAGGACGAACTAAAGAAGTGTGAGGAGAAAAGACGTATTTTGAGGAAGAAATGCGCTGGAACAAGCAGTGGCACTCATTCTTTAGGCTTAAGAGCATCCTTGAGCTCAACTATTAAGTGCTTACAGTCTGAGCTTTTGGAAAATGATATTGAATTTGACAAGGAACACATTAATAATAGTTTAAAGCTGTTATCGGCAATGAAGGATCACATTGATCAACAAGTGGAACTTGTCAACAAAAGAATAGCGTATTTGAAATACAAGATAGCCGATCACTACAACGAGTACCAAAAGTACGGGTATGAATTGTTTGCAGCCTTCATGCACAGAGGGGAGGCTGACTATGGGCATTATTGGATATACATAAAAGATGGAGACATGTGGAGAAAGTATAACGATGAAGATGTTGAAGAAGTTGTTGATCCCAAAGACAGTGTGTTTAACTTTGACGGTGGAAACATGGACACCGCCTATTACTTGGGATATGTTCGAAAGGATAAAATTAAAGATATCATAAAGCCTCTGGATAGAAACGTATGAAGTGATTTATGTATTGTCGGATATAGTTACAAGAATATTGGTTGCGACATCATTTTTGATTAAGAATTTTTTTTTCCCTAGGTGGTGTTTTTTTCATAAAATTTTTTTTTCTGTACAGGTTAACCCTTTTTTTTTGAAAATGATACACAACACATCTTGGCGTTTAGATCAATTTTGTTTACTGGTTTAACATATCATCCAAGACCAGACGTTTAGTACACTAGGAATATATAGACAATTGCTCTTTATATAAAATGATTCACAGAAGAGGAGGAAGAAAAAAAGACGACGAAGAAAACAGTGACTCTGAAACAGATTTTGTCACGGATTCACTATCAAAAGTCACTTTGAATAAAACTGCCAAAGGTAATGCATCAAACTTGTCCTCTGGCAAGACTGACAGTGGTTCCACACAATCTGTTGATTTGATAGTGCCAGAATTAACACTTATGGAAGAAGTTGTTTTGTTGGGATTGAAGTCTGACGGTATGTTGTCTTTCTGGAATGACAACATCTCATATGCCTTGAGAGGGTTGATTATAATGGAACTGGCCTTGCGTAAAAAAATCAGAATCATAGACGAACCTGCTAGAAAAAGATATGATTTGTCTGAAAGACTAATAGAAGTTGTTGATCAAACCAAGACAGGTGAGTTTTTACTGGATGAAACTTTGAACTTGATGGTGCAGGACAACGCAGATCACCAAAGATCCATCTCATCGTGGATTGACCTTCTAAGTGGTGAGACCTGGAATTTACTAAAGATCAACTATCAGTTAAAGCAAGTTAGAGAGAGAATATGTAAGGAATTGGCGGATAAAGGTGTTTTAAGAACAGAAATGAGAAACTACTTTGTGGTGGATGTAGTCTCCTGGCCCATCATAGACCAGTCATGCAAAGATGCAATCAAGAGAAGAGTGATGTCTGCGTTGGTAAATAGAAATCTACAGCTGAACCACAACAAATACTTCCCTGAAAACACATCATTTAAGAATATAAGAACGTTATGTTTGGTCACAGGTGCACAAGGTAGTAATGTTTTAGAGAAGGTTTTACAATCTTTGGAATACGAGAAAAGAGACAAGGGCTTTGAAAGAGCTCAAGAGCTTTGCGAGCAGTTTAGCAAATATCCATTTGACTTGAATTCAGGCACCAAATCAGGAATCTCGGTCAACATTTACCAGCTGATTGAAGAAGAAATAAAAAACAACCCAGGTTGTGAGTTATACCTAGAGATTGTTGCTGGTGTAATTGAAATATTTACTACAATGGACTCTTTGATCTGATGACAATATATAGGTAAAAAAAAAAATAGAAATATATATATATAAGATTGAAATCTGATGTTTAATGATCCAACATCTGTGCTATTTTTTGTGACTGCTTATTAAGTGTGTGATCTTGAAACAGTTCAACCTTGTTAGAGTAAAAATCCTTCATACTTTGTGTTTGCCAAATACTTTCTAAGCCTGTTTTGTCAAAGTACAGGTGGTGGTTATCGCTAAGTGCGAAGCTCAACCTTGAATGTTCCTTGACTATAACATCTCCATTTGCCTCCCAAAAGAATCCGCCACCTAACTTTTTTTGATTAATGTATTCACCTTTGGCCTTTATACATGCATAGTCATCAAAAACGATTAGATGCTTTTTGTGCTGATTGTACAGATAGCTAGCAATGGCCTCTTTGTCATGGAAAAAGTTATATCCTTTGAGCTTGTATATTTCCTTGGTTGGCCAAACTCCTGGAGAGTTTTTATCAAACCAGTTATCTACACCATCAAAATCTGCACCAATAACATTCTGTTGATCATCGGTGTTAACATTGGTGAATGATCGTCCATATAACGGTACACCTAGAATGATTTTTCTTGAGTCTATTTTTAGATCTCTCAAGAGAAAAGAAACCACAGAATCGATGTCATTGCTATCTTCTGTGTCAGAATCATAAGAAAATAGATTAGCTTGATAAGCGGTTTTTTGGGACCACTCACCAGAAAGATCATATGCCATCAAATTAAAGCCATCAACAAGTGGCTCGATCTCTTTCAAGTGTAGCTTTTTCAATATATCTATATCACAAGGAATGGCAGTAGACAAATGAAACCATCTTTTGTTTTTGTTATAATTCTTTCCCAAAATTACCTGTTCTAGACTATCAAAAGCCTCTCTAAGCTTTATGAAAATTGTAACATATGCTTGAAATTCCTTTTTATTTTTAGGATACTCCCAATCAATATCAACGCCATCAAATCCATTGGCAATCATCATATCTATGCATGATTCCACAAATGTATTCAAGCACTCACTACTGTGAGCAAGCTTATAGAAACTCTCAGCCTGTGACCATCCACCTATTGACATAACAAGCTTAAAATTATTTGATTCCTGGTTAGTCTTTTTGAATTTATTTGGGTTGTTTTGATCCACTAAGTGATTATTTTCATCTATTCCAAGCCTTAAAGAATTGAACTCCATAATCAA
>ERZ794949.493-NODE-493-length-12316-cov-2.460240_pt1 | contig 12316 bp, 16 predicted proteins | sample MGYA00511363_ERZ794949 | MGnify/ENA primary metagenome ERZ794949 (study PRJEB30137, sample SAMN04331402) | food metagenome | isolation source: T1 must sample point D1 replicate B | place: Australia: South Australia ...
GGCGGCAGGCACGGCAGAGGTCAAGTGAGTCTCTCTCCCCTCGTCTTTACCATGCCGTACCGGTCGGCATGCTGACGACTGGCGTGAGCTGCTCGCAGGGACGAGGAGCGCAAGGTCAAGAAGAAGAAGAAGGAGAAGGGCAAGGTCAAGCTTTCGTTCGCCGGCGACGACGGCGATGAGGACGAGGAGCATTCGTTCAAGCCCAAGAACAAGAGCAAGAGCACCGTCGAAGATGACGAGGGTGCGTCCCGCTCTCGCTCAGACTCAGGACGGGCGCGCCTGCTCGAGCACGACCTGACCTTCCTCTCCCTCTCGCCCGCAGCCTCGGCGGCCAAGCGCGCCAAGCTCGGCAAGAACCCCTCTGTCGACACCCACTTCCTCCCCGACCGCAATCGCGAGGAGCTCGAGCGGCTCGAGCGCGACGAGCTGCGGAAAAAGTGGCTCAAGATGCAGGAGGACATGAAGCAGGAGGCGATCGAGATCACGTACTCGTACTGGGACGGCAGCGGGCACCGCAAGGTCGTCGTGGTGCGTCCCTTCTCGCTCTCGCTCGTGCTCGACGGCTCACGCTGACGCTGTGCTCGTGCGCTCGCAGTGCAAGAAGGGCGACAGCATCGCCCAGTTCCTCGACAAGTGCCGGGCGCAGTTCCCCGAGTTGCGCGCCATCTCGGTCGACAACCTCATGTACATCAAGGAGGACCTCATCATCCCGCACGTGCGTCCCCCTCTCATTCTCTCGACCCAGTCGTCGTCCCAAGGCTGACTCTGCGCCGCTCGTCTCGCAGCACTACACCTTCTGTGCGTCCCTCTCCGCCTCCTCCACTCTCCTACGACTAGATGCTGACGCTGTACCTCGCAGACGACTTCATCATCAACAAGTACCGCGGCAAGTCGGGCCCCATGTTCAACTTTGACGTGCACGACGACGTCCGGCTCACGCACGACGCCAAGATCGAGAAGGACGAGGTGCGTCGTCTTCTACTTCTCATTTCTCTCGGTCCGTCTCGAGTGCACGAGCACGAGCTGACTCGCTCGACAAGTCCTGCAGTCGCACGCCGGCAAGGTCATCGAGCGCAGTTGGTACAACCGGAACAAGCGTGCGTCCCTCCTCGCTCATTTCCTTACGTCCCCACACAGAGCTGACGTGCCTCGTCGCCCACACAGACATCTTCCCGGCATCTCGGTGGGAGGTGAGCTCAGCGTCGCTCTCTGCGCTACGTCCTCTTCCACGAGGACGTCCTGCTCGACCGCTACGCTCATGGTTGCTGACTCGTTCCTTTCCCGCAGCTCTTCAACCCAGAGGTCATCCGCGAGAAGTACACGATCCACGGCAAGTGAGCTGGACGTCGTGCGAGCGAGTCGGCGAGGACGAGGAGGGGGGCGTGAGGAGGGCGTGCTCGTTTGCGGTAGACCGGCCTCGAGTGCCTTTGTTGTACCATGTCTATGCATCAGATACTGTTCTCGAAGCAGCAGAGCCGTCCAGGAGAGCAAGCGGCCGACCATCGCTCCTCCTCCCCACCTCCTCGCTCGGCTCTCCTTCTCCTCCCCTCAACCAAGTCTGCACCGCGGCTAGGGCCCGCCATGCCCGCCTCGCAGCACTCCTCGACACCTTCCTTCCACATCCCCATCACGCCAGCTCGCCCTTCCGCCCCGCGCAGCACAGCCGCGTCCGTCCTGTCGGCCTCTCCACCAGGCGGGCCCTCCTCCGCCGGCTCGTCCATCGCAGGCCTCGCCGCGCGCACCGCACTCGACACGAGCTTGCCACACGCCAACGGCAAGGGCAAGGCGCGGGCTCTCGAGGTCGACGGCGACGAGGACGAGGCGGGCAGCGTCGAGAGCGGGGTCGAGGAGCTGGATCGCGAGGACGCGGCGAGCGAGGCGGACGAGTCGAGCGAGGACCCGGATGAGGAGCAGGGCGACGCTGGCGGGGCAGAGCTGGACGCAGGGCGCGCTCTGGGCCCCGTCGAGCATGAGGTGGAGCCGCGCGCAGGAGGGGAGGGCTCGTCATCCTCTCCCCCTGACGCCTCTCGAGTTCGGCCAGATCGGGGAGACGGGTCCAATGAGCTCGAGAGCGAGGCGTTAGGGTCGGGCGAGGAGGGCGAGGTGGACGAGGACGGTTCGGACAGCGAGGAGGACGAGGACGACGAGCCGACGCTCAAGTACGCTCGGCTCGGCGGCGGGACGGTGGACCTCTTCGCCAAGGACACGGCGAGCGCCATCGCCGTCTGCAGCAAGTACACGGTGCGTCGTCGAGCTCGTCTCCCCGCCCTCGTCCTGCTCTCCTCGCTGACGCTCCTTCCCTGCTCGCAGGTCCTCGGCACGCACAATGGCGTCGTCTTCGTCTTCACGCCCGACGGCCAGCTCGTCAAGCGCTACCGACCTCATTCCGCCATGGTCAACGCGCTCAGCATCGACTCGACCTGCGAGTTTGTCGCGAGCGCCTCGATGGACGGTGCGTCCTCTCTCTCTCTCTCTCTCGCTCGCCTACCTCAGGCGCCGACGCTGACGATCTTCGTCCACAGGTCGAGTGGCCATCCAGTCGGTCGCAACGACCGAGGCGCACGTGTTCGACATGCAGCGCCCGATGCGCGGCGTCGCCCTCGAGCCGCACTACGGCAAGCGCAGCACGCGCCAATTTGCGCACGGCGGCATGGCTGGGAGCCTCGTCCTGTCGGAGAAGGGCTGGCTCGGGCAGAAGGACGTGACGCTGTTCTCGGGCGAGGGGCCGATTTGGGCGGTCGAGTGGTGCGGCACCTTCATTGCATGGGCGAGCGACGCAGTGCGTCCACTTCCTTCGAGCTTCCTCTCGAGCAGCGCACTCATGCTGACTCTCGCTTTGTGCAGGGCGTCCGAATCTACGACACGGCGACGAGCCAGCGCATCACGTACATCGGCCGCGCCGACGACAGCCCTCGGGCCGACCTGTTCAAGTGCAGCCTGCGGTGGCGCGACGACCGCACGCTCCTCATCGCCTGGGCCGACGTCGTCAAGGTCGCCGTCGTCAAGGAGCGCGAGAGCAAGCGCGCCGTGCCCGGCCTGCCGAGCGCGACCGAGGTCTACGTCGAGGTGACGGCCATCTTCCAGCTCGACTGCATGGTGTCGGGCATCGCCGCGTACGGCACCGCCGGCGACCTCCTCGTCCTCGCCTACCCGGTCGACGAGGAGAGCGACGACGAGGACGAGGACGCGCCGCCCAAGCGCCGAGTCGGCGCCCGACCCGAGCTGCGCATCATCTCGAGCGACGGCGAGGAGCTGTCGAGCGACGCCATCAGCCTGCGCAACTACGAGCGCTACCAGTGCCGGGACTACAGCCTGTGCCCGGCCGCCGACGGGCAGAGCTTCCTCGTCGTCTCGCCCGAGGACGTCGTCGTCGCTCGGCCGCGCGACGAGTCGGACCACATCGTCTGGCTCATCGAGATGTCGCGGTACGAGGAGGCGCTCCACGCGCTCGAGAAGTCGGGCCTCGAGACGGTCGGCGGGTTCGACGCCGCCAACGTCGGCAAGCGCTACCTCGAGTTCCTCGTCGCCGACGGTGCGCTCAGTCCCCCTCCTCTCGCTCGCCGCACCCGGCCGGACTCGTGCTGACTCCCACTCTCATGCTCGCAGGTCAGTTCGATAAAGCCGCCGAGACGTGCCCCAAGATCCTCGGCATCAACGCCAAGATGTGGGAGGACTGGGTCTTCCTCTTTGCCGACAAGGGCCGGCTCGAGGTGCGTCGTCCTGCTCCCTCTCCCTCTCCTTCGCCCGCTCCACGCTGAGGCTGATGCTCACGTTCTCTCCGCGCAGACAATCATCCCCTACGTCCCGACACACGACCCGCAGCTGAGCCGCCTCGTGTACGAGATGATCCTCGCCCACTTCCTTCGACACGACCAGGAGGTGCGCTCGCTCTCTCTTCTGCCTCTCGCTCGCCGAAGCGAATCCAAGCTGATGCGCTCGACATGCAGGCCCTCCTCAAAACGATCAAGGCGTGGCCGAGCGACATCTACAACGCGTCGGCCGTCACGCTCGCCATCAAGGGCCAGCTCGAACGGTCGCCCAAGTCGCGCCTCCTCATGCAGAGCATCGCCGAGCTGTGCGTCCCGTCGCTCTCTCCTCTCGACTGACGCTCACTGACTCTCCTACCTGCGCAGCTACGTCATGAACCGCCAACCGGGCAAAGCCCTGCCGTACCTCCTCCGACTGCAGGACCCGCACGTCTTTACCCTCATCCGCGACCACAACCTCTTCACCGACATCCAGAACCAGGCCCTGCAGCTCATCGAGTTCGACGAGGAGCTGCGGCGGCAGGACAACAAGGACGAGGCGCTGCACACCGACTGCTCGCACGGCACCGCCATCGAGCTCCTCGTCGACCATACCCACTCGATTCCTGTGCGTTCCTCTCTCCCTCATGCCTTCCTCACGCACTCGAGCTCCTCGAGCTGACGACGGGCGCGCAGATACCCCGAGTCGTCGCGCAGCTGCAGGACCACCGCCGCTTCCTCTTCATGTACCTCGACTCGCTCTTCGACAAGGACCCGCACCTCGCCTTCGACTACTCGGACCTCCAGGTCGACCTGTACGCCGAGTTCAACCAAAGCAAGCTCGTCGACTTCTTGCGCGCGAGCAACTATTACAACCTCGAACGGGTCCGTGCTCCTCTCCCTCTTTCGACTTCAGGCAGCGCTCCTTCTGACTCATCCCTTTCCTCTCGCTCGCAGGCGTACAAGATCTGCGACGCTCGCGACCTGGTGCCCGAGATGGTGTTCCTGCTCGGCCGCATGGGCGACAACAAGCGCGCGCTCAACCTCATCATCGAGCGGCTCGGCGACGTGCAGCGGGTGCGTCCAGCTCCTCCTTCGCCCTCTCACGTCTCGCACCGCTGATGCTCGTCGTGCAGGCCATCGAGTTTGCCAAGGAGCAGAACGACAACGACCTGTGGGAGGACCTGCTGCGCTACTCGGAGACCAAGCCTCGTGCGTCCCTCCCCGTCGCTCTCATCCCTTCCTGCGTCCTTCTGACTCGCTCGTCCCACGCGCAGGCTTCATCCGCGGTCTGCTCGAGAACGTCGGCGCCGAGATCGACCCGATCCGCCTCATCCGCCGCATCCAGAACGGCCTCGAGATCCCCGGGCTCAAGCCGGCGCTCATCAAGATCCTGCAGGACTTCAACCTCCAGGTGCGTCCTCTCTCGCTGCAAACCTTTACTCTCGTCCAGCCGAGCACACTGACTGATCCTCGTCATGGCTCGCTCGCGCAGATCTCGCTGATGGAGGGCTGCAAGTCGATCCTGTACAGCGACTGCCGCACGCTCGCGCTCTCGCTGCAGGGCAGTCAGACGACCGGCTTCCTCTGGACAGGTGCGTATTTTCCTCTCGGTCTGCTCACGTCAAGGAGGTCATAGCTGAAGCCTTCCTCGTCCCGCAGGCGACATCAAGGACACGGCGACCGGCGAGCCCGTCTTCCCTCACCTCAAGGGCGGCGCCGTGCCTTCCTCTCTTCCCTTCGGCGTACGTCGACGTCTCACTGCGTCTCTGCTGCCGCCGCGCTCTGAGCCTGACGATCCTCGCTCGCGCGCAGGTCCGCTTCCTCTCCGGCTCGGCCTACACCGGCACCTCGGCCTTCCCCTCCCTCGCCGCCGCAGCCGGCGACGCCTCGTTCTCTCTCTCCGCCATCGCACCCCTCACGAAGCGCGACCAGCTCGTCGCCGCCTCGCTGCTCGCCTCGCTGCGCGACGGCGACGACGCCGAGGACGGCGAGTCGGCCGTCGACGGGTGGGCCGACGCCAAGCGCGAGATGGAGGACAAGGTCGCCGCAGTCAAGGAGCTGCGCGAGAGGCTGCTCGATGAGAGGGGGCGGAGCCGGCGGAGAGGAGCGGCGGTGCGCGTGGACGTGTAGAAAGGAGGCTCTCGGCGCGGTCGGCCTGTCTCTCCTCCCTCCCTCTTGTTGCAACACTATTTCGGCCGGCCGCTTCTTCTTCTCTCTACGTCCTTGAGCTCGGCGAGAGCTGCGAGCGTGTGCCAGCTCGTCTCTGCGACGACGTCGAGGCGGCAGGCGCTGACCTTCCTAAACTCGATGAGCGGCTCTTCGTCCTCACACTCGCGGCGTCGAGTGCTCACGGCTGCATGGACACATAAGCCCGCTCTGAGCAAGGTCCTGCCAGACCCATGGAGAGCTAGGAGGCCGCAGGCTCGTGCAAGCCCAGCCTCGCGCAGAGAGGCTCGAGCGCATCGCGCCACTCGCGCTCTCTGACTCTCGCTCGCTCAAACCTGCGGCTCTAGTTCGGGTCGAAAAGCTCCTAGCCGTCGTCTGGCACGCTCCTTCGAGAGGAGAGAGCACAGGAGCGTGCAAGTGTGTCGGCGGCGTGCTTCTTTGCCCGCCCGCTCAAGCTCTGCTCTCGATAAACGTGCTCTCGCTCTCGAACGGGCTGCCGCTCGCCAGACTGATTGGGCACTGCTTGTTATTGACAGACTGCTGATGCGGGCAAAAGACGCTCTACTCGCGGTTGAGCTCGGCGCCCACCTTCTTGGCCGTCTTGCGCACGTCGACGGCGCCCTTGATGGCGCTGCCCTCGAGGTCAGCGCCGACCTTCTTGGCCTCGGTCGCGAGGTCGGACGAGCCCGCCTCGTTGGCCGTCTCGTTCGCCGCCGCCTTGGCCTGGCCGGTCACCTGTTGCGCAGCGAGAGAGACAGGGTCAGCGCGACGCCCGGACCTTCTCGACGACGCAGGGGAAGGAACGCACCGAGTTGACAGTCTCCTTGACGGCCTCGGTCGCAGACTCGACGGTCTCGATGCCTGAGTGGCGGAGCGACGAGGCGAGAGAGAGAGTTGCGAGCGAGGAGGTCGAGCATGACGAGGTGGGGAGAGGAGGGGCGAGGTGCACACAGGATCGTCAGCGCTCGTTCTCGTCGAGGTCCCTCGCAGAGGGAGAGGTGGGACGCACCAGTCTTGAGGGCGTTGCCCGCAGCCTGGTTGAGCTGGTCGGCGGCCGACTTGAGGTCGCGGCTCGCGGCCGAGGCGACGAAGGTGCGGCGCGAGACCGGCGCGGCGGCGCGAAGGGTGGGGAGAGCGAGGCGGTACATTGCGTGTGCTGGAAGTGTGAGAGAGAGTGTGTATGGAGGAGGAGAAGGGCGAGGACGAGGCCTCGCTCGACTTCGTCGCCGAGGGCGACGCCAAAGGTGGAGACAAGCCGCGTCATTACGAGTGGGGGGCGCCGCTCGGAACCGACGCTCGCCGCTCTCTCTTGCAGATCAGATCGTCCACGAGCACGCGCTCGTCGTGCGCCAGGAACAGGCTGAAGGCGATCTCTCCTCGTCGTCTCGCTCACAGCAGGAAAGGGCGAGGAGGACCAACGAGGCATTCGCAGCCGAGACCAAGGAGGAAAGGGTATGGACGACGCAGCTACGCAAGCTAGACAGACCCAGAGAGAGACGGAGAGGGTATAGCTACATGCGAAAAGGGAGGCGACCGGACGAAGAGAAGGAGGGTATCGAGGGCTGCGAGGGTGCGAGGAGGGGTGGATCGGCGAGGTCGAGAGGGAAGTCGACGACGAGGACGGACGTGCGAGACAGGGCGCGCTCGAGAGCGAGCTCGTCACGCAGAGCCGGTCCAGAGGGGCGCGGCGGGAACGCGACGGTGCGCCAGGGGGCGGTCGACGTTCCTGCAGGAGCGAGAGGACCGTGCGAACGGGGTCAGCAGTTCGTCCTCGATGGCGCGAGCACGAACGAGAAAAAGAGAGCACGCACATGCCGCCGCCCATGCTCGCCTCTGCCGAGCCTCCCTCATCGTCCTCGTCCTCGTCGTCGCGCCCGCGGCGGTTCGTGCGCTGGCCCGCCTGCGCGCCCTGGTCGGCCGCCATCGTCTGCGCCGCGAGGATCATGGGCCGGTACGCCTGTAGGGGTCGACCTGCATCAGCCTGATGCTCGCACTGCCTTGGGAGACGAACAGGAGAGACGAAGACGCACCTCGAGCTGGTGGACGAACTCGGTGCGCGGCGCGACGCAGAACCGCCTCGCTTGGACAAAGGCGAACGCGTCCTCGTGGCTGAGCCCGGTCTTGATCATGACGTAGGCGGTGCTGCGCGGGTAGAGAGTCAGCTGACGGACTCGCCGCAGGTAAGAGTGCGAGAGGGAGGAGACGCACACGATGGCGGGCGAGCGACTGATGCCGTCGCCGCAGTGGACGTAGACGCGCCCGCCGGCCGACAGCGCCGAGTCGATGAACGCTTGTGCTCTGCAGGGAGGTTAGCATCAGCTCGAGGCGCACAGAAGAGAGCAGGGAGAGAGAGAGAGAGAGGAGGACGGACTGCGGGAAGATGCGGATCAGGTTCTGGTCGTCGGCGTCGCGGATGTCCTGGATCAGGTAGACGAAGTTGTCGGGGAAGCGAGGATTGAAGAGGTGGCTGCGGGCAGGGTGCGAAACATCAGCGATGCTGTGTCGAGGCTCGAAGGCGAGTCGAGGTTGAGCGAGCGGAGGAGAGGGGGACGCACGCCTCGCGGCCCTCGGCGATGCACAGGATGTGGGTGATGCCGAGGCCCTTGAGGACCTCGAGCTTCCAGCTGGGCTGGAACGGGCCGACGTAAAGTCCTGCGCGAGGGCGACGTCAGCCTCATCGCTCACGAGACGACGAGAGGGGGGAGTGTGCAGAGGGACGACGCACCTGGGAGGGTCTCTTGGGCCTCGCGGCGCATCTCGTAGCGCCACTCGACCTTATTGGGCACCTGCGCGTCGAGCGCCGCCAGCTCTGGACTCGGCCCGCACAGCGACATGGTCGGGGGCGAAGACGGTGGGGAGGACGAGGGCGAGGGAGGTGGCGCAGGGGCTAGGGGAGGCGTGCGAGAGCTTTTGAGAGCAGCTGACAAGCTCTTGAGCACACGCAGCAGGCTCCAGGCGGGAGGAGGGCGAGGCGAGACGAGGTCAACCTCCGCTCGACGGGCAGAGAGCAACACCAACGACGATGGTAGCCAAATCCTGCTTTCTGACGCTCTTGCCTCACTCATGAAGCACTCACGATGGCCCAGAGATGCGCACAGAAACAAGAGCGGCACTGCAAGTTTGCGCTCCTCCTCACAGCTCCACCCTCCTCGCTCGTGCCGTCCTCCCTCCCTCAGACCCTGCTCGTCGCCGCAATCGCGAGCCTGCACCCTCCTGCGATGACGGCGCTGAGGAGCGAGTACGCCGGCGCCTGCTGCGACTCGTTCGCGACGGCCGTGTCGAGGTGCTCGAGCTCGTCGTCGCGGAACTCGGTGAGGACCTTCTCGAGCAGCGGGATCGACGGATGGTCGGGCATGTCCTTCTTGAGCTGGTCGAGCTGCCTGCGAGGGGCGAAGAGGACCGAGTCAGCTTGAGCTCGACAGCCGAGAGAGCGCCGGACGAGCGGGTGGGAGAAGGACGAGCGGATGCAGGGACTCACTCGTTGTAGTGCTCGCCGATGACCGTCTCGACCGCCTCGGTGCACGCCATCGCCGCCCGCTTGCCCATGAGCGCCGTGCCCGCGCCGAGCCCGAACGCCATGGCCTTCCACAGCGGGTACAGCGCCGTGGGCCGCACCTCGTGCTGCGTGATGAGCTTGTCGAACGCCGCGATGTGCTTCTTCTCACCGTCCCACATGGCCTGCGCGCAACAGCACAAAAAGAACCTGTCAGCCGGCTTGCGCTGAGCGAGAGGGACAAGAGGACCTCGGAAGCGTGCGACGCACCTGGACGAGGTCGGCCGAGCGCTTGTCCTTGCCGCGGCTGAGGACGGCATGCTGGCCGTAGTAGATGTAGTTGGCGCCGAGCTCGCCCGCCTGGTCGACGCGGATGATGCGCTCGATGACCCGCTTCTGCTGAGGGGTGAGCGGCGGCGCCTCGGTCGTCGCGCGCTGCTCCTCGGCCGTGAGCGGCGGTGCGCCGGCCTTGCGGGGCAGGTAGGCGCTCGAGGCGTGCGCGGCGTCGCCGTACGGGACCTCGGTGTCGGCAGAGGTGGTGGCGCCGGGAGCGAACGAGGGCGGAGTCGAGTGGGACGAGTGCGAGCGGGCGAGGATGCGCCAGGGCGTGTGCGCAGAGACGGTGCGAGGTGTGCGCAGGAGCATGCTGATCGTGCTCGTCGCAGGTGAGTTGTGCGAGGAGAGCGGAGCAGGAAGAGCGGCGCAGAGCGATGAGGTCGCTCGTCGCAATCGGCGCTCGCCGACCACCTCGTGCTGCAGATCTGGGCCGTTCACGGCGTCAAGTACGTGTACAGACTGCTCGCGAGGCCGCAAAAGGATTGCGCGACGCGGAGATGAGATTACAACAAGGCGCTCCTCCGTCGCGACGGCTCCTCCGGCGTCCCTCTACCGTCGCGCTCGCTCTAGATGCGCTCGCGGACCCAGCCCTCGAGGCCACCGGCTGCGCGCGTGCGAGGCGAGAGTCAGCCGGAGGGAACAAGAGCGAGGGAGGAAAGAGAGGGAAGAAGAGGAGGGGAGGACGCACCGAGCCACATCTCCTGCACGCTGCCGCCGACGGCGCCGACCGAGTACTCCTTGAGCACCTCGCCGCCCTTCTCCCTCCTGAGCGTCACCTTGCCCGTCACGCTCCCGACCTCGACCCAGTACGGGACCTGCACCGTCAGCTTGCCGTCGCTCCCGCCCGAGTTGCGCTGCCCGTCCTTGCCAAAGTCGCGCGTGAGGTCCTCGATGAGCTCGGGGCACTCGACGCAGATCAGGGCGTTGTTGATCGAGTTGCGCTTGAAGATGTCGCCGAACGAGCCGCACAGGACGAGCGGGATCCCGCTCGAGAGGAGCGCTGTCGCCGCCTGCTCGCGCGACGAGCCAGTGCCAAAGTTGTAGCCCGACGCGAGGAGGACGCCGTCGCCGCTGCGCGAGGGCCCGCCCGGGTTGTGCGACGCCGCCGGCGACGCGAGCGACCGCATGAGCGACGCAAAGTCCGGGTCGTAGTTCTCCATGACGACGTCGGCCTGCTTCTCGCGCGTGATATCGTCCTGGTACGTGTACTTTCCCGGGTAGATGCCGTCCGTGTTGAGGTTGTCCTGCGGCGCGAACAGGAGCGGGCCGGCGAAGAGGGGAGGGAAGTTGGGGAGGAGCGGCTCGGCGACGCCGGCGGCGGCGGCGTCGGGCGACGCAGCGGCGGCGGGCGCCGAATCGATCGAGAGCGTCGGCGGCTCGGACGACGGCGTCGCGCCTGCGACCTGCGGGCCAACGATCTTGCCGGCGACGGCCGACGCGGCGACGACGGCCGGGCTCGCGAGGTAGGCGAGCGCGTTGGGCGAGCCCATGCGACCCTTGTAGTTGCGGTTCGTCGCCGAGATGCCGACCTCGCCGTCCTTGAGGAGGCCGGTCCCGAGGCCGATGCACGGCCCGCAGCCGGCGGGGAGGACCTTTGCGCCCGCCGAGACGAGCGCCGCCCAGTCGCCCGCCGCCTCGGCCTCCTTCTGCACGACCGACGACGCGGCGGCGATGTAGAACTCGACGCCGGGCGCGACCTTCTTGCCGCGCATGACGTCGGCGGCCGCCTTGATGTCGGACGCGCGCGAGTTGGTGCACGAGACGAGGTAGGCCTTGTCGATCTTGACGTCCTGCTGCTCGAGGACGGGGAGCGGCGTCGCGACCTTGACCGAGTTGGGCCCGGCGACCGACGGCGACAGGGTCGAGAGGTCGAGCGTGAGCGTCTTGGCGTAGGTCGCACCGGCGTCGGGCGTGATCGGGTTGGCGAACACCTCGGCGAGGCGCTGCGCGTTGAGCCGCGGGTGGTCGCTCGAGGAGGCCGACAACGAGCCGGCCGACTTGCCACCGAGCTCGAACCGGCGCAGCTCTGACTTCTTGAGCTGCGACTCGTACCACTTGTGCAGGACGTCGTCCGAGGGGAAGACGCCGACGAGCGCACCCCACTCGGTCGTCATGTTGGCGATCGCGAGGCGCTCGTCGACGCTCAGGTGCGGGATGCCCGAGCCGTGGAACTCGATGGCGTGGTTGAGGACCTCGTCCTTGTTGAAGCCGCCGCACAGGGCGATGATGACGTCCTTGCCCGTGACGCCGGCGGGCAGCTCGCCCTCGAGGTTGACGCGGACGATGGGCGGCACCTGCCACCACGTGCGCTGCGTCGCCCAAAGCGCGGCGGCGTCCGTCCTGCGGGCGAGAGAGGGAGGAGGAGGGAAGAGCTCGTCAGCCTCTTGAGCCTGGCTCGGACCGCCGCCGACGAGGAGACAGCGACGACGAGCAGACGCACCTGACAATGGCCGTTCCGACGCAGCCGACGCCGCCGTACATGTTCGAGTGGCTGTCGCTCGCGACGGTCATGACGCCGGGGAAGGCGTAGCCCTCCTCGATCATGATCTGGTGGCCGATACCGCGGCCTGCC
>ERZ794949.496-NODE-496-length-12301-cov-141.780908_pt1 | contig 12301 bp, 8 predicted proteins | sample MGYA00511363_ERZ794949 | MGnify/ENA primary metagenome ERZ794949 (study PRJEB30137, sample SAMN04331402) | food metagenome | isolation source: T1 must sample point D1 replicate B | place: Australia: South Australia ...
AGGAGCATCAGGTAAAAGTTCAATAGAATGTCTGTAGGCAGACGTAGACGTCGGTGTTGGAAGTTCGTCAGCAATTTCCAGGAAAATATTCTTTGAGAATTGTATCGATAGAAAGTTGATGAGGGTTAACCTCAGAGGAAATTGAAGCAACAAGAATAACATCAGGCGAGACACAGTGGTCGCAATCGATGGTGTCAACAATTTAGGAAATTGTTGTAGAATTGGATTGCCAATGATAGGTTTATGGGAACCAATAGAATCGACAACATAAAGAGAAATAGTAAATTCCTGTGAACAACCACGAATAGTAAAATTCATTTCAGCAATTGAAGAAGCAGTGTTCGTGTTAGTACTAAAAGCGCCTTTAACTTTAATGGGAGTATCGGCTGTATAAATTGGCAAGTGTAAAGTATCAGCTAAATCAAAAGTTATAAAACTAGAGGCAGCACCAGTGTCAAGTAAAGCAGGGATCTGCGTTGATGCAGAGTAGAGCATAGTAACACGTTGAGTACCAATAAGAGGTGATTCAATAAGATTGACATTAATGGCATTTAGCGTTGATTCTGATAACAGCGGGTTCTCTAATGCTTGTATAAAAACTTTATCTGCGAAAAGGTTTGTGTGGAGCTTCATAATTCTGTCTGTAAGACGGGTTGTTAGAAGTTCGGCTTTTCAGTTCGCGTAATCTCTTTTCACAATCTTTAATAAAGTGGCCAGGTTTTTGGCAGTAAAAACATGTTTTAGTAGAGGCTCTAGTGTGTAGGTGTTTTCTGCTAGTTGTAATAGCGTCGAAGGCTACGGTTAGGTCTTCAGCAAGGTCAGGGTCGTTCATGGCATCCTGGTATTGCGTAATGACATCGTAGATCTCATTGGAAACTATACCAGAAGCTGATAAAGCATCAATTTCCATGGCATCTGGGTCAAATGATTGACTAGTATGAGGTCCAAAGCTTTTGGAGTCCAATGATTTGGAAGCAACCATACTGTAAAGTTCAGCGGAGTTTGCAAAGGCAACTGCGGGTAAAGAATCAATGATCTTTGGTGGTAATGCGGCATACATAAAATTAGTAAAAAGGCCATCGTTATCAGCGTATCCGGATAAGGAGTCGTAGATAGATTTCAAATCTAAGTACTCTTTGGAGAAATTCCTGCCGGAAAATTTAAAGTTCGTTAGTTCTCTGAAGGCTGATAATTGTTCAGACATGTTGTAAGTTGAAGATATTTTTCTAAAGTAGTGAAAATTAAATAAACTACTAAGTATAATTAAGATTAATAACTTAATCGTAGTATTAATTTATATTAGTATTTACAACTAGTTAAATATAAAGTATTTTTTTGAGTTCAGATTTATGATTATTTCTACAAAATTATTACCAGAAAGGATCACAACAAATTATAAACTAAACTGATTTGAAATGTGTTTAAATACGATTGGTTTCTTTACGAATTGCATAGCAGACAGAAACCAGTCATATATTTAAAAAAGAAAATGCAACTGATGTATTTATTTATGACTTCCGTAATTGGTATGTTCCCAATTAGGGAATTCAAAAAAAAGACAACTAATCTTTCTCAGAGGTTATCAGAAATTCAAGAAAAGCAAGACTATTAATATAGAATAGCCGTGCAAATGCACGTGACAATAAAAGCTGTCGGAGATATGGACTGCGTTTCGAACCGCTGTTATTTATCTGATGGTACCGTGTAAAACTCAGAGGTAGTGCTTAATCTTGTATTAAACAAATGAAAACGCAAAGAAGTGTTTTCAATCTAAAATGGTTATATATATATGTGTATCTCTTAACTCAACTCACAATCAAATGTTGTAATGATATGTCAATCCTAACTCTTATAGAGTAACAGAAAATTTGAGGTGACTTCGCTAACAGTTCCCAAGAGGAAACCGTTGGGTGACTTAGATTATGGTGTCAGCAATTAGAGCATGGTGCCAGCAATTATACCCCCCTTAGGGCGTTACTTGATTACTCATGTAACCTTTTGTGTTTTAAGAATGTCCTTTCGTAAAGTCACGTGCTGACATCTTTTTAGGAGTTTTAGTCTGGTATTTCGGACAAAAGTTTTACATATAACATTAGATTTTTGAAGGAACGTCTACATATAGAGAAATATTAAAACAAAGTTTTTGCCCTTGTTTTAAAGGAGATTGACTGTTGGTAGAATGGAAGAATGATAAAGTGGGTTTAGAAATACGTTTAATCTAAGAGATGTGCTATATATATTTATATCAATTTTTTTCTAAAAGCTTAGATTGAACAAAGCTGTTTGTGGTTGTTATGCAATAACTTCTTGAATATATATGCTCTTTATTGCATAAAATGAAAGGTTGGTTTTCAATCAAAACTGACTAAATCGATGAAAAAAATAATTCCAATCATTTTTAGTTAATTGAAAATAAAAAAAAAAACATTGCGACTGAATTGCCTATTATGACATATTTAACCGATGAGCTATGCTAAATTACCCTCACCACTTTTTGTAGTTGAAAACTCTTAACAACAAACTCAAACTTTTTCAAGTTCTACACTACAAATATGTCACCAATTTTTTCTTCAAATAAGATGTTTTGAGAGCTCACTGCAATAATCATCTACTACAGAACAACTAAATGTACAAGCAAGTCGCAATGAAACGAGTTAAACCACTACTGGTGTTGACCAAAATCAACACAAGAAAAAAAAAAACAGACTCAAACTCGATACTGAAACATCAAAATCAGACTAGTTTCTTGTGCATTGAGTTTTCTTCATTGTCTCACATAACAATTACGATTTTCAAAAAAAAAACTCACCTTTTATTCTAAACCCCATTAAAATGTATCTACAAAACACCTCTTTCTAACGCCTCCCCCCTTCTTCTTAACATCACTAGCTAAAAAATCAAGCTGTATTAACTAAATCACATAAACCTTATCTTTGATCTTTATTCCTGTTTTTCATAAGATTTATTAACTCAGCACCTCAAAATCTATTAAAGCCGATAGAAACATTTATCTTACCTGTTTAGGAAATTTTACTAATAAATCCTCCAAAAAAAAAAAAGGGTGGCTCTCTTGTTTTTGCTCATTAAGCAAACGGATCGCTTATTCAAACCTCTCCTCCAGCTTTTTTACGTGCACCATTTTCTCCACTAAGTCTGGAAAATTTTTTCTTGCTGCTTGTATACATGTTTATATTTACTTTGTTTGTGTTTATTTTTTTTAAAAAAAAAAAATTATAAGAAATGCACAATTAATTTGATCTGATCATTGAAACCAAAACATATTTCATTGATTTAATACTGGACAGGTGTTTTGCTTGATTTACTTATATTCGATTTTTTTTTTTTGTAGTATATTTCATCTCAAATTTACACGTTATATAGCCAGATCGACATATCACCTAAATATAGAATCAAATATATATTATTAAGAATACAATGACAGAAGTTGAAGCTAACATTCCAACTAGTGAACTAACAGAACAAGAAGAAGTTTTAAAACAAATTCTACCAAGCCAACCTGAATTCAAGGTTTTAAAGAAGAAATTAACTCAAGGCTATGTTGGATTTGCTAATTTACCAAAGCAATACCACAGAAAGTCTATCAGACAAGGATTTGAGTTCAATCTAATGCTTGTTGGTAAAGACGGTTTAGGTAAGAAGACTTTGATCAATACCCTATTTAACAGAGACTTGACCAATGAGGAATCCGAAACTGATGAAACCAGTGATGAACAAATCTCCAGAAATTTATCTGAAAAGTTAAGAAGATTGCAATTACAAGAAACTTTGAGTGAAACTGCTGGTCAAGAAAATGCATCTTTGGAGGAAAACAATATAAATTTGAAAAGCATTAACACTGTTATTGAAGAAAACGGTGTCAATTTGAGATTGAATGTTGTTCACACTGAAGGCTTTGGTGGTTATATCGATAACACTGACTCTTATGTCCCTATCATGAAGGAAATCCACAGAAGATATGATTACTACTTAGAACAAGAAAACTTGATAGCAAGAAAATTGAACGAATTCAATGATCCAAGAATTCATTGTGTTCTTTATCTTATAGAACCAAATGGCCATGGCCTAACAGACTTTGATTTAGAATTCTGTTCCAAGATTAGTCCTATTTCCAATTTGATTCCAATTATTGCCAAGTCTGATACTTTAAAAACCACTGAAGAAATCACAGCTTTTAAAAATAGAATCTTAAAGCAATTAGCCGAGCACAATGTTAATTACTTCACTCCATCTGTTTACCAAGATGATGATAAGGAAAACAGCGAATACATTCAAGAATTATTGAACAAATTCCCATTAGCTGTTATGGCTGGTACTGGTTTAGATTCTACCGGTAAGAGAGCCAGAGTGTATCCATGGGGTGTTTTGAATGTTGACAATCCAAAACACAGCGACTTTACTTACTTAAAGGATTTGCTAATCAAACAATTTATGGAGGAATTGAAGGAAAAGACATCTAATGTTTTATATGAAGAGTACAGATCTCAAAAGTTAGTAAGCTTGGGAATCAAGCAAGATAATACTATTTTCAAAGAATTTGATCCAAGTGAAAAATTAAAAGAAGAAAAATCCTTACACGAAGCCAAGTTATCCAAATTAGAGTCTGAAATGAAACAAATCTTCTTAGAAAAGGTTTTGGAAAAGGAAAAGAAATTACAAAAGTCGGAAAACGAATTGTTTTTGAAACACAAAGAAATGAAGGACAAATTAATGAAGCAATTAAAAGCATTAGAAGATAAGAAATATCAGCTAGAAATGCATTTGCAGTCAAATAACGGATCTTCTGTCAAAGAAGATAACACAAAATCTCCTCAAGCAAGCATAACCAAAGAAAAGAAAAAAGGTTTTTTACGTTAAATCCGTCTCTATACTAAATATGTAACACCTATCGTCATGTCAAAATAAATTATATCTTTTATTAATACAAGTCACATGTGTAGGTGTTGTAACTGTGTAACGATCTGAGGGATCAAAAAAAGCCTCCCCCCAAGAATCAGCTGTAGGGGGCGGGGGTAGAAAAAATTTTTCTCTCTTATTTTTTTTTTTTTTACTAGCGGACATTTAGCATCGAGGGGATTATTACCTTTTAGAGCAGTTAAGGTTTATTCCGTCAAATGTATCAACACGGTATGCTATCTTCCATCAAAAAAGACTAGATATAGAGTTTAATAAGGAGCTAATCCATCTCACTTTTTTTTTTTAAAAAACATCAACTCAATCACTACACGAGTAGATCTTGTTCTCGGATCTAGTCTCAATTTATTTTTTTTTTCATTCTTAAAAGGAGATTTAAAACAACCCTAAAATACAAGCAAATCATTGTTTTAATGCCTACTGATTACAAGAAATATCTGAAGAACATATCTTACGAAAAACTGTGGTTTTTTGGCCATTGTTTGACATTGGCAAGTGCATTACTATATGCATTGAGCTTTTGTACATCCACCAAGCTATACAAGCTTATTTTTGTAGGTGTCCTATTGTCATTTGGAGTGCAATTGACTCAAAAGTACATTTTAACACCAAAGACTAAAAGCACCAAAAAGAAGTCTTTGAAAAAGGTGATCAGCGACGTCAACTTCCAGTACTTTTTTATTGCCTTGATTTGGCTGATCACTGCTTCCAAGGGCAATCTGTTATCTATCCCACCATTCCTAATATTTTCAAGTTTCCATATTCTATCATATGTGTACAAGAAGAATGAAAAGAGCAGTAGCAAGAATACCTCTTTCATTCCCGAATCTGCAATGACTTTTTTGGTCAATCTAGAGATAATTTTGAGAAACCATAGGGGCAAACTAGTGAATGCTTCTTCCATGTGTGAAGTTTACTTATTTGTACAATTACTTTTTAAAGCTATAACCTTTCAAAGTAAGTCCTGGATTCAATTGATTGGATACCTGATATTTATTAAGATGAGATTAATTGATTATAATGACACCAAAGAAGTAAGCCAAGAAAACAATACTCAATTGTTGATTAATAACTTTATAAGTTTAGATCAAAGAATAAGCATTGCTTTAACTAAGTTTAGTTCTTCAAATCCATCAGTAAAAACTGTTCAAAATGTTTATGAAAAAACTATCAAAAATGTAATTATCAAACAGTTCATCAATATAAAGATTCCTTTTTTAAGTTCAGCTCCAGAAGAAAAGGTTAAGAAACAAAACTGAGGATAAGCAACAGTTACGTATAATAGAATATATAGTTTTTGTTAGAACTTATTTTGTTTTAGAAAAATCTTTTTGAAGCCGGTATTTAGAAAAGCTAGTAATAATATTGCGAATATATAACTTTGTACAATTCCTTCATTTTAAAAGGGGTTATATCAAAATAGCATTAAAGTAACTTATTTCGACAAATGTTATATACATTAACAAAACCATTTGATAAACTAATATTACTAAATGTTGATTTTTTTTTTTTTTTTTGATAAAAAAGTAAAAGCTAGATGTCTTTGCAATCAATTTTAAGTCAAACCAGGTTAAAATTGTATTATCAGAGTACATATAATTCTATACCATATCTTTTCAAATACTTCATTTACGATAGCAAGGTTATGCTTCGGAGTAAAAAAAAAAAAAAAAATCAAGAAATATTCACTTCATCGCCTTGTTTTAGATCATGTGAAAAATGTATGATTTAGAATGAAACCCAGCATACTATACTAATACATACATATATACTGTGAAGTCACAGAATGCCATCTCAGCTTGAAGAATTACTTTCAAAATTCAAATACATAAGAACTTTAAACCAAGATGAAGTTAACAAATCGCTAAGTCTTTATGGGTTTATTTCATTGAATGGTGAAGACACTGTTTCAAAAGAAAATAGAGCTATACTTCATATAAACAAACAAAATTTAACTGCTTCTGATATTTTAAGTTATAACAATTTTAAAAATACTAAAGACAATGACTGCTATCACTGGGGTGAAGGCTCATTGAAAACAAAAGATAATGCGTCTGATTACAAGTTTAACTTGATATACCCAGCTACAGATAAGCATTTGTCCAAGTACGAGTATCAAAACAAAAATTTTCAAGTCATTGAAACACCAGAGATATACAAAAACGTAGTCAAACCTTATATTGATTACAACATTAACGAGGGATCTATACAATGGGTTTACAACATAATCCAAGGAAAAACTGAACAAGAATTTGTGAGATTTAATGAACCTGATTTCCTGGTTCTACCTGATATGAAATGGACAGATGAAACTGATATAAAAAACATGTATTTGTTACTTTTATTCAAAGACTCTAAATTCAAATCCATCAGAGACTTCAATTCTGAAGACCACTTGCTTATGTTGAAGAATGTCAGAAAATATGTTGAATTTGAAATCTTGAAGAAATATGGTAATACCAGCATAGAAAAGGTAAAATTGTATTTCCACTACCAACCTTCTTATTATCAATTACATCTACACATTGTTCATGCCGATAATGAAATCAACTACAAAAGCATGCTTTTAGGAAAGGATTGCCACTTCTTGGATACCGTCATCAACAATATGGAAATCGCCATAGATTACTACCAGAGATGCAATATGGTGTACTACCTGACTGATAGTTCAGAATTATATAGAAGAATCAAGAAAGCTGATTAAAATATAATCATTATAATTTCACAGCTGCAGTAGATTTTCACCTCTAAGATAGTAGATAAGAATGTATGTGTAGATATGCTGCCCCCATTAATTAAAAAGCTGAAAAAAATCACCACTAATCACGTGCTTGCTCCAAACTTATATGTATATATATATACACATATATGATTCTTTCCAGAACTTTCCATAAAAAAATAGTAGATATAAATCCGCCAGTATATATGCTTATATCCGAAACCTCAAAGTTCTAGTTACCCACATTTTTTCTAGAATGTTCGATTTAAAGTTACTATTTTTTTTTTTCCCCATTTTCAAAGCAACAAATAACAGTAAGAAAAAAAAGCTATACATATCACAAAGGCCATTTGTAATATGTTTAAAGAAAAAAATTTTCCTTGATTGAAAGATATTGCTTTCTAGAAAATTCTGGTGTCTTATTTAAACACTTTGGTCATAATTAATGAATAAGGAAGGTTCTGGCAAGTTATGGATGTAAGAACGTAATTTATTTTTTTTTTTTCAATTTTATACATCAACTCTCAAGACTATATAACAGATAATCAAATTCAGATTTTATTAGATTTTATATTTTTGATTTTGTTCACATTATAGAATAAGAATATAATAAAGAAACCATCAAGAATATAATAATTATATTATAAATAAACAAAATGTCTAAAGCTGTCGGTATTGATTTAGGTACTACCTACTCCTGTGTTGCTCACTTCGCCAATGATAGAGTTGAAATCATTGCTAACGATCAAGGTAACAGAACTACTCCATCTTACGTTGCTTTCACTGATTCTGAAAGATTAATCGGTGATGCTGCTAAGAATCAAGCTGCTATGAACCCAGCTAACACTGTTTTCGATGCCAAGAGATTAATTGGTAGAAAATTTGCTGATGAAGATGTTCAAAACGATTTAAAGCATTTCCCATTCAAGATCGTTGAACAAGACACCAAGCCAAAGATTCAAGTTGAATTCAAAGGTGAAACCAAGGTTTTCACCCCAGAAGAAATTTCCGCTATGATCTTAACCAAGATGAAGGAAACTGCTGAATCTTTCTTAGGTACTACTGTTAACGACGCTGTTGTTACTGTTCCAGCCTACTTCAACGATTCCCAAAGACAAGCTACCAAGGATGCTGGTGCCATTGCTGGTTTAAACGTCTTAAGAATCATTAACGAACCTACTGCTGCTGCCATTGCTTACGGTCTAGATAAGAAAGACCAAGGTAAGGGTGAACATAACGTTTTAATCTTCGATTTAGGTGGTGGTACTTTTGATGTTTCCTTATTAACCATCGAAGACGGTATTTTCGAAGTTAAGGCCACTGCTGGTGATACCCATTTAGGTGGTGAAGATTTCGATAACAGATTAGTTAACCACTTCATCCAAGAATTCAAGAGAAAGAACAAAAAGGACTTATCTACCAACCAAAGATCCTTAAGAAGATTAAGAACTGCTTGTGAAAGAGCTAAGAGAACCTTATCTTCTTCTGCTCAAACCTCCATTGAAATTGACTCCTTATTCGAAGGTATTGATTTCTACACTTCTATCACCAGAGCTAGATTCGAAGAATTATGTGCTGACTTATTCAGAAACACTATCGAACCAGTTGAAAAGGTTTTAACCGATTCCAAGGTCTCCAAGGGTGAAGTTCACGAAATTGTCTTAGTTGGTGGTTCTACCAGAATTCCAAAGGTTCAAAAGTTAGTCTCTGACTTCTTCAACGGTAAGGAACCAAACAGATCTATCAACCCTGATGAAGCTGTTGCTTACGGTGCTGCCGTTCAAGCCGCTATCTTATCTGGTGACACTTCTTCCAAGACTGCTGACTTGTTATTGTTAGATGTTACTCCATTATCTTTAGGTATTGAAACCATGGGTGGTATCATGACCAAGTTAATTCCAAGAAACTCTACCATTCCAACCAAGAAGTCTGAAACCTTCTCTACTGCTGTTGACAACCAACCAGGTGTTCTGATTCAAGTCTTTGAAGGTGAAAGAACCAAGACCAAAGATAACAGTTTATTAGGTAAGTTCGATTTATCTGGTATTCCTCCAGCTCCAAGAGGTGTTCCTCAAGTTGAAGTTACCTTCGATATCGATGCTAATGGTATCTTAAACGTTTCTGCCGTTGAAAAGGGTACCGGTAAGTCTGAAAAGATCACCATCACCAACGATAAGGGTAGATTAAGTCAAGAAGAAATTGACAGAATGGTTAGCGAAGCTGAAAAATACAAGGAAGAAGATGAAAAGGAAGCTAAGAGAATCCAAAGTAAGAATCAATTAGAATCCATGGCCTACTCCTTAAAGAACACCTTATCTGAAGCCGGTGACAAGTTAGATGAAGCTGACAAGAAGACCTTAGAAGAAAAGTGTTCTGAAGTTATTTCTTGGTTAGATGACAACACCACTGCCACTGAAGAAGAATACTCTGATAAGCAAAAGGAATTAGAAGCTGTTTCTAACCCAATCATGCAAAAGTTATACGCTGCTGGTGGTGCCCCAGGTGCTGAAGGTGCTGCTCCAGGTGCTGCCCCAGGTGGTGCTCCAGAAGGTCCAGAAGAACCAATTGTTGAAGAATTAGATTAAACATGATTGCATCTTAGGTATAAAAAAAAAAAATAAAAATAAATAATGTTAATGTATATATTTAATTGTTAATTTAATAATTATGATTAAAGAAAAATAAAAAAAAAAAAAAAAAGAATATATTTTTATAAAAGTTTGCCATTTTAAAATTTAAAATTCATTTTTTGAAGATGAAATAAGCTCATTTTCTGGATCTTCCAAAATGTCATTTGATTTATCCATGTGCATTTCAATAAGAAGTATTACGGATAGAATACAAGCTATGACTGCAACCCCTATTCCAAAATATTGACCTGCTCTTATGTTTTTCAGCAATGAGTTGCTAGGATGGGTTAAACTGACTTCTCTTTGAACAACCACAGCAATACCCAAAAATAATGACATACCGTAGTTTGTCATTGTTGAAACCAAAGAACCGGCATTACCATTCGGCAATAGGTCAGACAAAATGATCTGTGATGATGGGAAAGAAAAGTCCATACCGAAGGACAAAATGAGAACACCTATGAATTGCATCTTCCAAAATGAAAGATCAGGAGGGGTCAACGAGAACAGCAGAGCACCAGTAAAGAAGGCTAAAGAGGATAACATTGTTAATCCAACAGCTGTTATTTTACTTATGAGGACTGGAACTAAAGCGCATGCTATTAAACCACAAACCAAAAATGGCAAAAACTTCAAACCAGCCTCTAATGGGCCGTCGTTAGCTACATTCAAGTAAACTTGGTATAAGTAAAACAGATGGACACCAAAAGATCCCCATCCAAATAAAACATTCACCAATAAGGTGACGATTTTAAAGTTTTTGATAACTTTTGGATCTAAAATAGGATTCTTAGATTTTTTTTCAACCATATAGAACAAGTAAAGGGAAATGACTGAACTCACCAAGATTCCTATGTTATAGCCTTTCTGCCAACCATCTACACCTGCTTGATTCCAAGCAAAGTTGAATCCTGCCAAACCATAAACTCCAAAGATCATTCCCCATATATCAAGTTTTCGGTTGTTTCCTTCTGATCCTGTAGGAAGATAGAATAATGAAATAACAAATGTAATAACACACAATATGGCGTATGCATAAAACGCCCATGGCCATGTGCTTTCTGGATTAAAGTGTGTTATCACACCTGGCATGAAACATCCTAAAACAGCTCCTGTGGGAGCACCAGCACCTATAACGGAAATGACCACAAACTTTCTGAATGAACCTTGTTCATAAATATGACCAACAATGCCTACTAGGTTGGGGAGGATACATGAAACACCTACGGCTTGAAGCAATGCCCTGGCAACGATAAATTGGTTAACGGATTTTGAGTAGTGAGAAAACGCCACAACCAAAGAACCCACAAATGCAAGGACGTATCCAATCATAATCATCTTCTTCCAGCCATATATGTCACCCAAATGACCAGTGATCAAAATTAAAGATCCAGAAGTTAATGAAAACGATGCCATCAGCCACGATTCGGCATTCTTTGAAGCGTTCAGGTCTTTGGAAACAGTGTTGAATAAAGTCAGGGTTTGGGTCTGTGCACCTTGATTCAATAATTGGGACAGGGCACAAACAACCAGAAACATTAATTCATGGAATCCTGTTTGAAACTCAGCAGGTCTTAATGTTGTGTTTTCCTCTTGTGTTTCAATGCTTTTTTCACTTTCAGAAACTGTTTGTACAACTGGTACGATATCAGTCATTTTTGGCGAATATATATTATACATTTATAGTATAATTGGGTTGTATTAGTTATTACTTTATTGTTTAATCTATGCTTTTAGCTTTTTCAATACATGAAAATTTAAGTAGTTTATTGAATATAGCGGTTTGAAAAATTTCAACATTGGGCATTACTAATCTTATTACTCATCAAAAAAAAAAAAGCCCCTAAGGTGAAATATTATTGATGCTGTTTTTTGGTTAAGCAAGATAAAAGGTGCAAAAAAAAATAAAATATATATATATAAAATCACAATCCAAAGTTAACGTAATTATATACATCAAGCTTTTATTCTAGTTAGAATAATTTACTTAGTTTATTTAACTTTACCCTCTAAGTAGTTT